>OCTW011616713.1_pt1 | contig 58828 bp, 49 predicted proteins | sample 1539671 | NCBI WGS metagenome assembly OCTW01 (sample SAMN02144230, study PRJEB22623) | gut metagenome | biome: sheep rumen | host: Ovis aries | place: New Zealand | reverse complement strand
ACAGATATGTAATTGATAATAAGAACTTAATAATCCTACCATGAACCGCATAGCACGTCAACCCGGTCTGCGCGGTTTGTGACCGTTCCGTCTACTTTTTCGGTCTCGTCAGGAAATGCCTTACGACCAGGAAACACACGATGACTCCAGCGGCGGCATAACCGAAAAAGCCCAGCCACGGAATCCGGAAAATCTTCGGCGTCATATCCGTGGTGCAGAGAATGCTGGAAGAAATCAGAAGCGCCATGACCCACATGCCGATCACCAGATTCTGCACCAGTTTCCGGAGCAGCCAGGCAAGATCCTTGGATGTTTTCAGCTCCAGGTTTACACGGCTCTGCCCGTTCAGGTATTCCTTCATGATCTGCGAGACCAGAGAAGGAATACCGGCAGAGGCGCTGGCCGCCTTGTAAAAATCCCTTCCGCCGTGCAGCAGGGTATTCTTCAGATCCAGATGCTCGATGCGGTTTTCCGCCATGCGCTTTTCCGCGATTTCCTCCATATTGATATCCGGGCAGATTTCCGCGAGAACGCCTTCCATGTGCGTCAGTCCCCTGGCCAGCATGGTAAGGCCATGCGGCATGGTGATTTTGTTTTTCTTCATGGCATCCATGACATCCATGAAAAATTCCGCGATATCAATTCCCAGAATATCCGTCTCCGAATACCTCTGCAGAATCTCACGGAGATCCTGGTACAGCTGTTCCCGATCCGGTTTTCCCCGGCGGAAATCAGCCAGAGAGAGAACCGCGTTCTCGACTCTTGCCACATCACGGCCGGCAATACCCTGCACGGCTTCCTCCAGAAGCCGCCGGTCCCTATCTGTCAGCCGCCCCATCATTCCCATATCAATCCAGACAATTTTGCCCCCGCGAATCCGGAGATTGCCCGGATGAGGATCTGCATGGAAAAAGCCGTCCTCGATGACCTGTTTGATAAAATTATCTACCAGCTTTTCCCCGATTTCATTCAGATCATAGCCGTGCTCTTCCAGCGCCTGTTTATCCACGACAGAATAGCCGTCTATGTACTCCATAACAAGAACATGCGGGGTGGTGTACTGCCGGTAAAGGCGGGGAACGCCCACGAAAGCGACATTGCGGTTATTGCGGGCAAATTCCTCCATGTTGTCCGCTTCCTGGAGAAAGTTCATCTCCTCCTGCGCCACTTTCCAGAGTTCATCCAGAATCTGGTCCAGATCCACAACATTTTTCAGTCCTCCGACCGGCGGAACCAGACGGGCTGCCTTATGAAGAAGCCGGATGTCCCTTGCCATCAGTTCCCGGATTCCCCTCCGCTGAACCTTGACGATAACCTCTTTCCCGGACACCAGCCGGGCACGGTGAACCTGCGCCACAGAAGCCGAACCAAGGGGCGTCTCCTCTATGCGGGAAAAAATAGCAGACCAGTCGTCCCCGTAGGATTCGCTGATGACTGAGAGCACATCCGAAAAGGGCATGGGAGTCACCTCGGAATTCAGCTTCATCAGCTCCTCGCAGTATTCCTTTGGAAGAATATCCGAGTGCAGAGACATAATCTGTCCGAGCTTGATATAAGTCGGTCCGAGCTCCTCTAAAACAACACGGAGCTTCTGCGGCGTAACCCCTCTGAGGATTTTATTCCGGCGCAGAATCTCCGTTATTTCCTTCAGACGGGAAGAGTTCTCGCCCTTCCCGTCCTTTTTATTCTCCTGTCCTGTTTCCCTGCTCTCTGCCATAAAAGGACCTTCATTCGTTTTCGCTTTATTTTTCCTTAGCCGCCAGCTGTTCCTTCAGGGCTGCCAGCTGTTCCGGAGTCAGCTTATCCAGCATACCGGAAAAATCTGTCCCCTCCGGCACCGCATTCTTCTTGGAAGCGGCTTCCTTTGCCTTTGCCTTTACAGACTCCGTCGTCTCGTCAATTTTATGCTTCAGCTCCTGGTTCAGAACCTTTCCCTGTTCGACCGTCAGCTCTCCTTTTTCTACCAGGGAATCAATTAAAGCCTTTGATTTCTCCGCTCCGGCGGCGACCGCGCCTACACCGGTCAGGAAAATAGTTCTTATTGCCTTTGAAAAATGCAGATCATCACTCATGGTATTTCCTCCTTCCGAACGGGATGGTGTGTTTTTCATCCCCCATACGGATATTGTACCATGAACAAGCCAAATTGTCAGTCATTTTTCTGAAAGCAAGATCCGCAAAACCGCGCAGTCCGCAGACGGATGCAGCTGCCTGCCGCCCGTGCGCAAAACGCGCGGAAGCAGGTTTTGCAAGAATTCCTGCCGTACTTCAAGTCCGGGCATTTTCCCCGTGCGTCAAGCGCGTAGAGGCAGGTTTTGCAAGGCTTTCACAGGAGGGCGGCGAGTCTGGGAACAAAAATCAGCAGCCCGGTCATGGCGGCAAAAATCGCCGATACCAGGACCGCCCCTGCCGCCGTATCCTTCGCAAGCTTTGCCAGCGGTTTTTTCTCGTCCGTGACCAGATCCACACACGCCTCTACCGCCGTGTTTACCAGCTCCAGGCTCAGAACAAGGGCAAAGAAAATCAGACAGATCAGCCACTCTGTTTTGCTGATTTTCAGAATGATTCCCGCCAGAATGACAAGCGCCATCATGGTCAGATGAATCTTAATATTGCGTTCTTTCTTTACACAGGCAAAAATTCCCTGGAAAGCATATCCGAAGCTTTTATACAGAGGATTTTTCTTCAATGGTTTTCTCCCTCCTGCCGTTTCTCATCCGAAGGCAATCCGGCTGATTCGTCCTGCTCCTGATTCAGAAATTTCCCGATAAAAGTCCTCCGGTGCAGCGTGCAGGCGCCGTTCTTTTTCAGGGCCTCAATATGGACAGCCGTACCATAACCCTTATTGGAAGCAAAATGATACTCCGGGAAAAGAGGATCATACGCCTCCATCAGGCGGTCCCTTGTCACCTTGGCAATGACGCTGGCAGCCGCAATGCTCTGGCATTTGGCATCTCCCTTTATGATGCCGACCTGCGGGATGTCCAGCCCCGGGATATGAACGGCATCCACCAGCAGGAGAGACGGCTGTACCGAAAGCTCCGCAACTGCCTTCCGCATTGCCTCATAGGTGGCCTGCAGAATGTTGATTTCGTCAATGCGGTTCTGATCCGCACTGCCGATGCCGATAGCTACAGCTTCCTCCTGAATCACCTGAAACAGCTCTTCCCTGCGCTTTGGCGTCAGCTTTTTAGAATCATTGATATAGAGGATTCTGCTGTCACGGGGGAGTATGACTGCCGCAGCAACAACCGGTCCCGCAAGCGGTCCCCTCCCCACTTCATCAATGCCGCAGATCAACGGGTAATCGCTGTACTTTTTCTCGAAAAAGCACATCTGTTCGACCCGCTCCTTTTCCCTGGCCAGCCTGGCTTCCCGCCGTTCCGCCCTGGCCTTTTCGGCCTCTTCTTTTTTACTCATCCTCTTGCACCCTCTCCGGTGTATTCCGCATCCGCTCCGCTCTCCGGCAAGTACTCCTCTAATTACCGCTGCTCTGCTTACCGGAGTTTTCTATATCCGCTCCGCTCTCCGGCGAACACATCTCTCCGTCCGGAAAGCTTCCATTCCGGAAAGAGCCGCCCGTGGGAAGCTCCAGGGATAACCGTCCCAGAACGCCCTTGCGGAATTCATCCAGAAGAATAGCCGACGCTTTGTCATAGGAGATTTCCCCGCCTCCTGCCAGACAGTTCCTGTTTCTGGCTATCTGTTCCAGAATCTGCACATCGGTTCCTCTCTCTTCCAGGTGATAACGCCCGGCCAGAATCTGCGGATAGGCTTCCCGCAGAAAACCGATCAGACGGAGGGAAAGCTCCGACGCATTCAGAAGTTCATCCTTTACCGACCCGATCAGCGCCAGGCGGACGCCGGCCTCCGGATCATCAAATTTCGGCCAGAGAATTCCCGGCGTGTCCAGGAGATCCAGCCCCCTGCTAAGATGAATCCACTGCTTTCCCTTTGTCACTCCGGGCTTGTTTCCGGTTTTGGCAGACGCCCTGCCCGCGACCGAATTGATAAACGTCGATTTCCCGACATTGGGAATTCCTGCCACCATAGCCCTTACCGGCCGGTTTTTGATGCCCCTCCGGGCATCCCTGGCAATCTTCTCCCTGCATGCCTCCTGCACAAGAGCCTGTACCTGTTTCAGATCCGTCTTTTTTCTGGAATCCGCGGCGAGTACCTGCGCCCCCTGCCCGGTGTAAAACTGTTTCCACTCACGATTGGCACGTTCGTCCGCCAGATCCGACTTATTCAGAATAATCAGGCGGGCTTTCCCCTCTCCCATATGCCGTATGTCCGGATTCCGGCTGGACTCCGGGGCTCTGGCATCAATCAGCTCGATGATCAGGTCAATCAGCTTCAGATCCTCCTGCATCTGCCGCTTTGCCTTTGTCATATGTCCGGGGTACCACTGTATTTCCATAAACACTCCTGTCCGAATAAATCTGTAGAAACTATCGAATTCTTCCTGTTTTGGGGAAAGGCCAGACGCGGAACCAGACGGTTCCGATGATATTTTCCAGACCTACATTTCCGATATCCGTGTAACGGCTGTCCCCGCTTCCATTCCGGTTATCTCCCAGTACAAAGTACTCATCGTCATCCAGGACGATCTGTTCTTCCGCCAGCCCTCCGTTTAGAATGGCGTCAAAACCATATGCCGACTCGTCCAGCTTCTCCCCATTGATGTAAACCGCTCCGTCGGTAATCTGCACCGTCTCTCCCGGAAGCCCGATGACCCGCTTGATATGCACGGACGCGCCTGTCTCGTTACCTGTCCGGAAAACGATAATATCAAATCTGCGGGGCGGATGCAGTTTGGGAATCAGCTCATTAACCAGAAGCGTGTCTCCGGTGGACAGCGTCGGCTCCATGGAGCCCTCCTGCACCTGCACTGTCTGGCAGAAAAAATACGAGAAGCCATAGGCAAGAAAAATCACGCAGACAACCGGAACAACCCACGAAAGGACAGCCCGGAGCACGGCGCGGAAGGGATGCGCCTTCCTCCATTCCCCCATCTGTCTCTTTTTTTCTTCCATAAATTCCCGGCGTTTTCTCTTTTTCTTTTCCTTCTCTGAAATTTCGGGTTCTTTCTTCTCCGTCTCCTGAACAGACGGATCAATAATCAGTATTTTTTTATCCTCTGACATAGCAGTCCCTGCACACCCCTGATAGAACGGGAGCCCGTACATCTGTACGGGCTCCCAGACAGCATCTGACTGATTTTATTTTACAACAGCTTTTACCTTTGCCGCTTTGCCGACACGGTTTCTCAGGTAATTCAGCTTTGCCCGTCTTGCCTTACCGCGGCGGACAACTTCAATTTTCTCCACGTTCGGGGAATGAAGCGGCCAGCTCTTCTCTACGCCGATACCGTTGGACGTCTTGCGGACCGTAAAGGTCTCACGGCTGCTTCCGCCCTGACGTTTGATGACAATCCCCTCAAACACCTGAATTCTCTCACGGTTTCCCTCTTTGATTTTTCCGTATACCCGGATGGTATCGCCGACGCGGAACTCCGTAATATCCTTTTTCAGCTGTTCTTCTTCAATCTTTTTGATAATTTCCTGCATCTTTCTGTCTCCTTATCTTTCTGAAAAGGCGCCGAACATGCGCCGTAACCGGACGTTCTTACCACCGATAAACGTGACAGCGGACCGTCTCTGCGGCATCCCGCCACAGACCTGAAAATTATACCCTATCTACCTGCGAGATGCAAGGCCTTTTTTCTGATATCCAGGGCAAGCCGGTCGGTCTGTTCCGTGTTTTCTGCGTCGGAATACCGGGAGCAGCCCAGCAGCCGGAATCCTCTGTCCGCCAGAAACTCCTTTTTCTTCTCTGCCAGACTGCCGTCCGAACAGATCCACGCGAGGGTTTTCCCGGATCCGTACAGATTGCGGAACCGCTCTTCAAACGGGACATCCCCGTCTGCTCCGGCTCCCTCCACAAGAAGCAGGAGTTCCTGATTCCCCAGGACATTCCGGGATCGGATCAGCTTGTTTCTGTTGTAATTCTGAATCTCTCCGTACCGGGAAATCCTTCCGTGAAGGCAGGACGCATACTCCTCCGCCTCCTGCGAACCATACCAGAAGGTATGAAGGACAAAACTATTCTTCAGAAGATCCGGACGTCTTTCCTGTGTCCGGGCGACCGCCTGCTGATACCGCCACTCCTCTATTTTGCCGTGATCTCCGGTAAGAAGCACAGGTGGTACCTTCCGGCCGTGCCACTGTTCCGGCCTGGTAAAATGCGGATACTCCAGAAGATTGTCCTGCATAGACTCAAACTGGGAGGATTCATCGTTGTGAAGAACCCCCGGTACAAACCGTGAGACCGCATCCATCAGAACGGCAGCGCCCAGTTCTCCGCCCGTCAGGACATAATCACCGATAGACACGTAATCGGTCACTGTCTCCTGGAGAACCCGCTCGTCAATTCCCTCGTAATGGCCGCATAGAAGAACCAGCTCTTTCTCTCTGGCCAGCTCTTCCACCATCGTCTGATCCAGTACTCTGGCCTGAGGCGTCAGATAAATAACTCTGGTTCTTATTCCGCCTGACGCGTCTTTCTTCTCCCCGCTTTCTTTGATCCGGTCAGCCCCTGCTGTTCTTTGCTCACCCCCGGCGTTCCGATCGGCCGCCGCCCGGCCGCAGTCTTCGGCTTTCCGGTCTTCCGCGGCTCTTTGGAGGGCTGACTGCACCGCCTGATAAACCGGCTCCGGTTCCATAACCATCCCGGCCCCGCCGCCGTAGGGATAATCATCCACCCGCATAGATTTTTTCTGGGAAAAATCCCGGATATTGACCGTGTTCACAGAGATATATCCGTTTTTCTCCGCCCGGCCCAGGATGCTGGTTCCCATAATCTGCCGAATCATATCCGGAAACAATGTGCAAACATAGTATCTCATCAGACGCCGGAACCGCCTTCCAGCTGTTTATAAATCTCCTGGAACATCCTGGAGAATTCCGAATCACTGCTGATCAGCCAGACAGCGAGGATCGTCAGAACAATCGTCAGAATCAGAAATACAATTCCCAGAACCAGACCGGCGACAGCCATTCCCTTACCCTTCTGCTCCGGATTCTGCTTCAGCTGTGAAAGGCTGATGCACCCGAACACAATGGCCATGACAGACGGGATAAAGAAAAGAACGCTGTTCAAAAACACAGACAAAATTCCCTGCACAAAAGCCACAATGGCAAAAGTATTTGTTTTCTGCTGCTGCGGGGGCTGGTTTCCGTACCCCTGCACATTTCCACAGAAATTCTGTCCATAAGGATTCTGGCCATAGGGGTTCTGACCGTAAGGATTCTGGCTGTTCTGCGTGTTCCAGCCGTTATTTCCACTATTTTGTCCGCCCCAGCCGCTGCTGTTCTGGCTGCTCTGACCACCCCAGTCATTGCTGTTCCGGTCATCCTGACCGCTCCACCCATTGCTGTTCCGGCTCTCCCGGCCGCTTCCGGCATTCCGGCTGTCCCCGGCGCTGTCCTGTCCGCCCCAGCCGTTGCCGCTCTGGTTTTTCCCGTCGTCATCCACCTTTTTTTCCTCCGGCCAATCCTCTTTGGGAAGAATCCGTCCGCAGTTGCTGCAGGCTTTCGCATTATCATTCAGTTCCGCACCGCAATAAACGCATTTTTTCACGGCCGCACCTCCATCATTTTTTCTCTTCCGCCAGTCCCGGAAGAAGATGCACTGTCATCCGATTGCCGGGAACATCCACCTGTATAATACAATCGCGGATGGCAGGAATCAACACGTCTCCGTAACGTTCCGTACCGACGATATAAACATCATTCGCTCCCGTCTGCAGAATATCTGTCAGCGTTCCGAGATATTCCCCTTCCTCTGTAGTGACATCCATGCCGATCAGATCCGCTGTATAATATTCATTTTCTCCCAGCGGTACTGCCTGCTCCCTGGTAACCATAACCTCCCAGTTGCGGTACTTCTGGGCAGTATCCATATCATCGATCCCGGAAAAGTGAATGATCGCCATGTTCTTAAAAAACTTCACACTTACCAGCCCGTGCTGCTCCGACTTTGCGCCGTTCTTCAGCACGGCGGTCTTCAGTTCCCTGAACCTGGCAGGATCATCCGTTGTCGGATAGACCTTCACTTCTCCGTGTATGCCGTGCGGAGAGGTAATGATACCTGCCTGAAGAAGCTGTTTCATAGATTTTGGTTCCTCCGGATATAACAAGGGCGGGATCTCTCCCGCCATGTCTGTTACTGCACGATATCAACGATGACCCGTTTATCCTCACGAGAAGCAGCCGCCTTCACAACGGAACGGATTGCTTTTGCAATTCTGCCCTGCCTGCCGATGACCTTTCCCATATCGGACGGAGCAACCTTCAGCTCTAATTTTAAGCTGCCGCCGCTCTCGGTCTGCGTGACAACCACATCATCGGGATGTTCCACCAATGCTCTGGCAATCACTTCAACCAGCTCTTTCATCACAAGGCACCTCCGTACTTCGATTATTTCTCGATTCCAGCCAGCTTGAAGATTTTTCCTACGACTGCCGTGGGCTGTGCGCCGTTATTCAGCCACTTTTTGGCTTCTTCCTCATTGACCTTGAATGTGCTGGGATCTGTGTTCGGATCATAGGTTCCGATTTCCTCGATAAATCTTCCATCTCTGGGAGAAGCGGAATCCGCGACGACGATTCTGTAAATCGGTGCCTTTTTCTGTCCCATTCTTCTCAGACGAATTTTAACTGCCATTTTTCTCTACCTCCATGAAACTGATTTTTTCTTTTGTTTTTGATTACGAGTGATGTCAGACTTTTAACACTGCAATCTTATTTATGAGAACAACAATCCGTCAGAACGGAAGGTTGAAACCTCCAAAACCTCCGCGCCTCTTCCCGCGGCTCTTCATCATGCCGGGCATCTGTTTCATCATTTTCCGCGTCTGGTCAAACTGCTTGACAAAGCGGTTGACCTCTGCAATGTTGACACCTGCCCCTTTCGCGATCCTCTGTTTTCTGGAAAGATTCAGCAGATCCGGATTTGCCCGCTCCGCCTTTGTCATGGAATGGACGATCGCTTCTTTTCTGGCAAGATCCTTTTCATCCACCATACTCTCCAGCTCCTGCGCTTTTCCGCCGGTCATGCCCGGCATCATGCTGAGAATGCTGCCGATTCCGCCCATCTTGCGCATCTGCTCCATGCTGTCCAGATAATCATCAAAGGTAAACTGCGCCTTGCGGACACGTTTCTCCAGATCTCTCGCTTTTTCTTCATCAATATTGGCCTGCGCCTTCTCAATTAAGCTGAGGACATCCCCCATACCGAGAATCCGGCTGGCCATCCGGTCCGGATAGAACTGTTCCAGATCCTCCAGCTTCTCTCCCATACCGACATAAAAAATCGGTTTTCCGCAGATTGCCTTGATGGAGAGAGCGGCGCCGCCCCTGGTATCGCCGTCCAGCTTCGTCAGGATAACGCCGTCAATACCGACTTTTTCCTGAAAAGTCTGCGCCACATGAACCGCTTCCTGTCCGGTCATCGCGTCCACCACAAGGACAGATGCATCTACTGTCACTGCCTGCCGGATGGCGACCAGCTCATCCATCATCTGCTCGTCAATCTGCAGACGGCCGGCAGTATCCAGAAGGACGATATTGTAACCGGAAGCCTTCGCGTGTTCCACAGCTGCCTTTGCGATATCCACAGGATTTTTTCTGTCTCCCATGGAAAATACATCCACACCGACTTTTTTACCGTTGACCTCCAGCTGTTTTACCGCGGCCGGACGGTAGACATCGCAGGCCGCAAGAAGGGGCTTTCTTCCCTTTGCCTTCAGTTTTCCGGCCAGCTTTGCAGCCGTTGTCGTCTTACCTGCGCCCTGGAGACCGATCATCATATAAACGGTGATCTCATTCCCCGGTTTCAGCGGAAGCTCCGCCTTTTCGTTTCCCATCAGGGAAACCAGCTCGTCATGAACAATCTTAATGACCATCTGTCCGGGATTCAGGCCATTCATCACATCCTGTCCGATGGCTTTCTCCTGAACGGTTTTGGTAAACTGCCTGACGACCTTAAAATTGACATCTGCCTCCAGCAGGGCCATTTTCACTTCTTTCAGAGCCGCCTTGACATCCGCCTCTGTAAGAGAACCCTTGCTGCGGAGCTGTTTGAATACATTCTGCAGTTTTTCACTTAAATTATCAAATGCCACGCCCTATAATTCCTCCAGAATGTCTGATGAAATGGCCCGGATCTGCCTGAGTGTCTCCTTTTCGGAATCTCCGGGATTCTCTGTCAGCTCCTGAATTTTTCTTACCCTGCCGCGAATGGCGAGGAACCGCTGAACCATGTGGAGGCGGTTCTCGTAATCCTCCAGGGTCTTTTCAATCCGCTTCATCAGGTCGTGAACTCCCTGGCGGCTGATGCCCTCATCCCTGGCAACCTCCGCGGCGGAATAATCATTAAAGACAATCTCCTGAAAGATCCGTCTCTGATGTTCCGTAAGCAGTTCTCCGTAAAAATCAAACAGCAAAGATTTTTCTACAAATGATTCCATAGCATGAAAAAAGCAGGTGCCTCGCGGGTACCTGCAAATCATATATCATAGAGAAGCGCGTGTCAAGTGTTTTTGCTTGACAGACTGCTTACACACGATCCTCCAGCTGCTTATAATGGCGGTGACGTCCGACATATTTATAGGCGGGACGGATAATCTTTCCGCCGTTATCCAGCTCCTCAATGCGGTGCGCAGACCAGCCGGATATTCTGGCGATGGCAAACAGCGGTGTGAACAGTTCCCTGGGAAAATCCAGCATCGAGTAGACAAAACCGCTGTAGAAGTCCACGTTGGCGCAGACCGGCTTTACCAGGCGGAGCTTCTTTTCCATGCACTCCCTGCCGATCCGCTCCACATTCTCATAGAGCCTGAATTCCTCTTCCGCATCCTTCTCAATCGCAAGCCTGTGCGCGTAATCCTTCAGAATCACCGCCCGCGCGTCCGACAGGGTGTAAACCGCATGCCCCATCCCGTAAATCAGGCCGGAATGATCAAAGACCTCTTTGTCCAGCATCCGTGTCAGATAAGCCCGGATCTCGTCCTCGTTATCCCAGTTATGCACATGCTCCTCGATGTCCTCAAACATCTGCAGAACCTTCAGGTTGGCTCCGCCGTGCTTGGGTCCCTTCAGGGAGCCCAGAGAAGCAGCCACGGCCGAATAGGTATCTGTCCCGGTCGAAGAGACTACGTGGGTCGTAAAGGTGGAGTTATTTCCGCCGCCGTGCTCCGCGTGCAGAATAAGAGCTATATCCAGCACCTTTGCCTCAAGCTGCGTATACTGTCCGTCCGGATGAAGCATCTGCAGAAGATTTTCCGCCAGGGAGAGCTCCGGCTTGGGGTTACGGATAATCAGGTTGTGTCCCAGATGATAATGCCGGTGCGTGTGATAGCTGTAAACAGCCAGAAGCGGCATCTTGGCGATCAGGCCGAGTGCCTGCCGGAGAACATTGGAGATGCTGATATCCTCCGGATTTTCATCGTAGGAATACAGCGTCAGCACACATTTCTGAAGCATGTTCATCATGTTTGTGCTGGGCGCTTTCATGATAACGTCTCTGGTAAACTCCTCCGGCAGCGAGCGGAAATCACTGAGGATGTCGATAAATTTGCCCAGCTGTTCCTCCGTCGGCAGATCTCCGAACAAAAGCAGATAGGTGATCTCCTCAAACCCGAATCTGCGGTTCCGCATTCCGCCGATCAGATCGTTGATATTGTAGCCCTGATAATATAGCCGTCCCTCGGAGGGAACACGGTTGCCGTCCGGCGTATTCCGGAAGCCATCGACGTCCGAGATCTCTGTCAGACCGGTCAGGACGCCCTTCCCGTTGGAATCACGCAGTCCTCTTTTCACGTCATATTCCTGATACAGGGTCAGATCAATTTTCCCGGATTTCCGGCTGTATTCAATCAGCTTCTGCAGTTCTCTGTCTCTGGTCTCCGGATCCATGGTCATAAGAACACCTCCGTTGTCATAAAAAGAAAGCGATTAACCCGCGCGCCGCCATTGGCACAAGGTTAATCGCAGAAGCCGGAAATCAGACTCGAACTGACGACCCCCTCATTACGAGTGAGGTGCTCTACCAACTGAGCTATTCCGGCACGCGCGGATACGCACATCAACTATTATACCGACTCCGCGCAAAAGTGCAAGAAAAAATTTTGGTAATTATTCAGCACCCCCAGAAAACTGATGAAATCCGGACGGAGAGCTTGCTCGCCGAACGGTTTCAGAAGTTTTCTGGGGGTGCTGAATAGATACAAATTTTTTACAATTACCTGCCGAGTTTCTCCGCCAGCATGCGGACATTTTCATACTCCACGGAATTCAGCATAGAAGAACTGAACTGATCCGCCGGAACACTTTCTGTGTACCAGGAGAACTGACGGTAGTAGTCCAGCCACCAGTTGCTCCGGAAGATATAGCCGTGGCGGGCATAAATATCGTTGATGGCAAGCTGAGCCTGCCCGTCCGAGAGAGCATCCACATCCCCCTGTGTAAGAAGCACGGAACTGCTGTTCGGGAAAATCTGTCCCGCTGTGGAGGACGAAGCCGCCTGCGTCGGAGCTGCCGTAACCGCTGTGGGCGCGGGCGTCGCCTGCTGGGTCGGGGCAGGTGTCGCCGGTGCAGCTGTTGGCGTCGGTGTGGATTCCACTGTCGGCTCCGGTGCCGGGGTCTCTGTCGGCGTGGGCGTCGGCGTCTCGGTCGGCGTAGGTGTGGCTGTAGGCGTAGGCGTTGCCGTCGGTGTAGGCGTCGCTGTTACCGTTGGCGTTGCCGTTGTTTTTCCTGTTGTGGCCTTGCTGCCGTTTCCCTCCCCGGCCGCGGCAGAACTGGTGGTCACAGATGCCGTCGTATCAGTTCCCCGCTGCTGGCGCAGAAGCATAAAGGCCATAATAGCTACCACACAGGCGGCAGCCACACAGACACAGGCCAGGGTGACAATCAGCTGTCTCTGCCTCTTGACTTCCTGCTGTCTTCTTAATCTTGCCTCCGCCCTTCGCTGCTTATAGGGATCCTCCTCGAATACAAAGTCCCTGTCACGAAGCTCCTCCGCCTCGCTCTCCAGTTCCTCACGGCTGTAAGGTTCCGGATTTTCCTGATTTTCTTCCCATCCTCCGAAACCATCGTCCTCTTCCGTGGCGCTTTCCGGATTGCTTTTCCTTCCGGCCTCACTGTTCCAGATATCCTCCGGTGCCGCGGCAGAAGTATTTTCCAGATCTGTCAGGACATCTTCGGACGATTCCGGCGTTTTCTGACCGCCGTCCGCATCCCCCTCCGGAGCGGCTGCTTCCGAGATCTCCGGACCGGAAACCAGCTCTTCTGTGGTACTTTCCCCGCCGCTGTCATTGCTTCCGTCTTCTTTGTCTGCGCCGCTCTTCCCGGAAATGCTGTCTTCGAAAGATGAATCCGCAGAAGCATCCGGATATTCGGCCGCAGCTGCAGAAGCCGTTTCTGCCTGATCCGCTGCCGGAAGCTCTTCCCCGCCGGATGCCTTGACGGCATCCGCCGTTTCGGAAGAAGCAGCCTCCAGAACCTTCTGTGAGAGCTCTTTCTCCGCAGTCTGTGTTTCCTGCAGTTCTTTTTCTGCTCCGCTGTCCAGAGTCCCCGGCTTCTCCCTGACATCCTTGTCCGTTACGGGCTTTTCTGCGGAAACAGCCTTTACATCTGCCGCGTTTCGGCTGTTTCCACTCCTGTTTCTTCTGTTTCTGTGAGAGCGTCTGCTCCCGGTGTTATCAGCCATGCTAACTATCTTCTCCTTCGCTTTTGTATCGGTTCCTTTACAAAACCACTCCGCAAAACATGCGGCTTTACTGGCTATTATACCTTACATCAGGAGTCAATTTCAATAATATACCCGATTCTGCCGGACTGATCGGGATGGGCGGACAGATAATTGTCGTCTCCGTCATGCAGGCCGTCGCTGCCGATCAGCACAACCGTGCCATTTGAAGCTGTCTCTTCCTCCGTCGCGTCCGGTTCTCCGGCTGCCCAGAAATTTTCAATCGCCTCTCCGGACGTCTGGTTGGATGCATTCACCCAGTAATAGTTCATATCCGACGGAGACCTCCGGCCTCCGACATAAAACAGCGTTCCTGTCAGCCCCTGACTTTGAATCTGACTGATGATCTGCCGGTACTTTTCCTCGCTGTCAACCGCTGCCAGCCGGCCCCCCGCATTTTTTGCCTCCTGGAATGCCTGTTCCCAGGTACAGTCCTCTGCCACCAGACGATAGGTGAGTGTCGTCTTTGCCTCTTCCGTGGGAGAAGGGGTAGCCGTCGGAGATGCGGTCGGCGTAGACGTGGGCTCTGCCGTTACCGCCGATGTTTTATCCGGTGTCAGCGGAGATACCGTCGGCGCGGGCGTCGGTGTATCTGTCGCCTCCGGGGTGGGCGTCGCGGTTGCTACCGCGGCAGCCGTGGGCGCGGCCGCAGTCTCCTTCGGAATCACCTGAAACAGGGTGAGACAGGGTTCCTGGCTCTCGTTAATGCTCAGAACGCCCGTCACCTCTATTTTCTGACCGCTGTATTCACTGACGGAGGCAACCGTCGTACTGCCCGAAGGCAGCAGGCGCAGCGAACGAACCGTAGAAAGATAGGCCTGTTTCCCGTCCGAAGTGTCCGCAAAAACAGACACCGGCGGATCCATCTGCAGGAACCCCTGGCCGTCTGCAGTGATAAGCAGTGTGCCGTCCGCAGTGACGGTTTGATGATCCACCCCATTCAGATCCGCATTCTGATACTGAGACATATCGACATCCTCTGCCGAGGAGGAACTGACCACAACCGGCGTACTGTTGCCTGTGTGCGTCAGTTTCCACCAGAGAACCAGAATGACGATCAGAGCCGCCGCGATACAGAGAAGGCAGGCCACCAGCTTTCCTTTTCCGCTTTTTTTCCTTTTTCCGGAAGAGCGGTCTCTATTTCTTCCCCCGTTTCCACGGTTTTCGTTTCTGTAATCCCTGTTTCCTTCTCTATAGCTGCCTTTTCCGTAGTTTCCGCTTCTCCGGCTGTCCGGGCTGCGCCGGGCGTTTTCTCTTCCCGGACAGGAATCCTCTGTATCCGTTTCCGCATACGGATCATCCGCGTAGCCTGTCACATCATAGTCTGTTCCGTCCTCTGGTATCCGGGCTCCCCTGCTTCCGCTTCCGGCATCCCACACAGAAGTCTCATCCGATTGATAACGGGAACCGGTTTCCGGGATGATTTTGGTCTGATCCGTAACGCCGGTTCCGGAAAACCCGCCGTCCAGATCAATGCGAATCTCCGCGATCGGATTTCCGCAGTATCTGCATAGCTTTGAATTGTCAGGTATTTCTCTTCCGCATTTCGGACAGCGCATGTTTCTTTGCTCCTTTCCCCTTATCCAGCCTGTTTTTGCGGACCGCCCCCTTCACTTTTGCGGCGCCGCGGCACACACTCCCTGTTCCGCCCCGGCGAAACCTGTCAGACGCGAACCCTGGTTCCCTTTCCGTCTCTCTTACTCAGCCTGATCTTATTCAGAATGAACTCCTTGTCTTTATAAGATACGGCAAATTCCATCCGGGAGGCAATCAGCCATGCCTTTTCCACCCGGTCCTCCGCGCCCAGGCGGATTCCCCGGACGCCGACAGCCGTTTTCTTCTTCTCCGGTATTTCCGATACCGCAAAACGGATAAAATATCCGTCCACAGTCTGCATGACCAGAAACTCTCCCTGATCCGCGGGAACCGCCATGATCAGGCTGTCCTGATCCCCGGACAGCCTGGTGGCGGAAATGGTTCGCTTGGAAACGCTGAACTCTCCTCCGTCTACCAGTTTCACCATCCCGGCGGATGTAACAAATACCAGCTTTTTATCCACGATATCCGCCAACGGGGTGACACTGACAATCTCTTCCTCTGCAGAGGAATAATTGCACAGGTTGTCTACCGGCGTACCCTTGTCGCGGAATTTTCCAAAAGGTATATCCTTGACCCGGACCGTGTGCATCATTCCCCGATTGGTAAAAATACAGATTTTTCCGCTGCTCATGCAACGGAATACATATTTACTTTCCTTGTCAGCCGCTTCCTGGTTTCTCTCATAGACGGAGGGCTCCACTGTTCTGGCATACCCGAACCGGTCCATCAGAAACACAAGCTCTGCATCCTCTTCCTCCGGCTCTTCCGGCTCCGCCGTCTGCGCGTTCATCAGCTGTGTGCGCCGTGGCCGTGAGAACTCCTTTTTGGTGTGCTCCAGATCCTTCAGAATGACATCCGCCATGGCGTCATAGTTGTTCAGAACGTTTTCATAGAGATCAATTTTCTTTTTTGTCTCCGCATTTTCCCTGTACAGGGCATCCAGCTCCAAACCGATCAGTTTCGCCAGACGCATGTCCAGAATCGCCTGCGCCTGCCGGACGGTAAAGCAGAGCTCCTTCGCCTGCTTTTCGCTGGCTTTATGCCGGAAAGTGATGCCGTCCGTCACACCCATCGTCAGGCAGTCCTTTGCCTGCTGCTGGTTCCGGCTTCCCCGGAGGATTTCAATGATCAGGTCAATCACATCGACGGCACGGATCAGTCCCTCCTGAATTTCCTCTCTCTCCATCTCCTTCGCCAGAAGCCTCTGGTATTTTCTGGTGGTGATGTCAAACTGGAAATCCACAAACTGGTCTAAAATCTGCTTCAGTCCGAGCGTCTCCGGCCGGCCGTTTACGACCGCCAGCATGTTTACGCCGAAGGTGTCCTCCAGGCGGGTTTTCCGATAGAGAAGATTTTTCAGCCTCTCCACATCCGCTCCGCGGCGCAGCTCCAGAACAATCCGGATTCCCTCCTTGGAGGACTGATTGGAGATGTCTGTGATCTCCGGCGCCTGCCTGCTTTCCACCAGCTCTGCCACGTCACAGAGAAATTTCCCGATGTTCGCCCCGATCATCGGATAAGGGATCTCAGTAATAACCAGGTACTGTTTTCCGTTTTTCCCCTGCTCCACCTCTACCTTGCCGCGGATCCGGATTTTCCCGGTTCCGGTCTCGTAGATCTCCGGCAGCTCATCCATGTTGACGACGATGCCGCCCGTGGGAAAATCCGGTCCCTTGATATACTTCATCAGCTGGCGGCTGGTCAGGCTGCTGTTCCGGATATACGCCCTTGCCGCGTCCGCCACTTCTCCCAGGTTATGCGGGGGAATGCTGGTCGCCATGCCGACCGCAATGCCGTCCGAACCGTTTACCAGAAGGTTGGGAATACGGACCGGGAGCACCTCCGGTTCTTTTTCCGTCTCGTCAAAATTCGGAACCCAGTTGACCACATCCTTGTCCAGATCCTGCAGATAGACATCCTGTGTGATCTTCATCAGACGGGCTTCCGTATAACGCATGGCGGCGGCTCCGTCCCCCTCGATGGATCCGAAATTTCCGTGTCCGTCCACCAGCGGCTGTCCCTTTTTGAAATCCTGCGCCATGACGACAAGCGCGTCGTAAATGGAGCTGTCCCCGTGCGGGTGATATTTACCCATGGTATCGCCCACAATTCGGGCGGATTTCCGGTACGGCCTGTCCCAGTAGGTGCCGAGCTCCAGCATGTCATACAGTGTCCGCCTCTGTACCGGCTTCAGTCCGTCCCGGACATCGGGAAGCGCGCGTGACACAATGACGCTCATCGCGTAATCGATATATGCTTTCTGCATAAGCTCCGAGTATTCGGTTCTTATGATTTCTTCCATACTGCTCTCCTGCCTTGATTTTTCTTTGCTGCTTCTTTATGTATGCTTCCCGGATCGGGCCGGCCGTTTTCTACACATCCAGCTCCGCATCCGCCGCATGCTCATAGATGAATTCCTTTCTGGGCGGTACGCTGGTTCCCATCAGAATCTCCGTCATCTCTGACGCGAGGCGCGCGTCCTCGATTTCTACCAGCCGCATGCGCCTGGTTTCCGGATTCAGCGTCGTGTCCCAAAGCTGCTGCGGATCCATCTCTCCCAGCCCCTTGTAGCGCTGCAGGGTAAACTTCTGCCCCTGATGCTTTTTCCTGTACTTTTCCAGTGCCTTGTCATCGTACAGGTATTCCCCTTTTCCCTTTGCGGGAATGGTCTTGTAGAGAGGCGGCATGGCAATAAATACATGTCCCTGATAGATCAGCTCCGGCATAAACCGGTAGAACAGGGTCAGCAGCAGTGTGGAGATATGCGCCCCGTCCACATCCGCATCCGCCATGATAATAATTTTGTTATAACGGAGCTTTGTGATATCAAAATCATTTCCATAACCCTCGGAAAAGCCGCAGCCAAAGGCGTTGATCATGCCCTTGATCTCCGCGTTGGCCAGCACCTTGTCGATGGTCGCCTTCTCAACATTCAGGATTTTCCCGCGGATCGGGAAGATCGCCTGATAATTTCTGTCCCGCGCCATCTTTGCCGAGCCGCCGGCGGAGTCTCCCTCCACGATAAAAATCTCGCATTTCTCCGGATCCCGCTTCTCGCAGTTGGCCAGCTTTCCGTTGGAATCAAAGGAGTATTTCGGCTTTACCAGCATATTGGTTTTTGCCTTTTCCTCCGACCGGCGTATTTTTGCCGACCGCTCCGCACACTCCAGCACCGTTTTCAGCACCGGAAGATTGCGGTCAAAATAGTGCGTCACTTCCTCGCCGGTAACCTTTGCCACCGCCTTGGACGCATCCGGGTTATCCAGCTTGGTCTTGGTCTGCCCTTCGAACCGGGGATCCGGGTGCTTGATGGAAATAACCGCCGTCATACCGTTCCGGATGTCCGCGCCGGTAAAATTGGAGTCTTTCTCTTTCAAAACGCCGAGTTCCCTGGCGTAATTATTCATCACCATGGTAAACTGCGTCTTGAAGCCGGTGATGTGTGTGCCGCCCTCGGAATTATAGATGTTATTGCAGAAGCCCAGAACGTTTTCCTGAAATTCCCGGATGTACTGGAAGGCCACCTCCACGGTGATATTTTCCGATTCCCCCTTGAAATAGACCGGATCATGCAGTACTTCCCTGTTCCGGTTCAGATCCCGCACAAACCCGACAATCCCTTCCGGCTCATGAAAAACGGCCGTCTCGTCTCTCCCATCCCGGCGGTCGCTGAACTGGATTGTCAGATTCGGATTCAGATAAGCGGTCTCGTGCAGGCGGCTTTTCAGATCCGACGAGGAAAATCTTGTTGTCTCGAAAATCTCACTGTCCGGCAGAAAGTTAATGGTGGTTCCGGTTTCCTTTGTCTTTCCCAGCACAGGAAGCTTTCCGTTTTCCAGCTCTATCACCGGAATCCCTCTCTCAAACCGGTCGTGATGAATATAGCCGTCTCTGCTGATCCGGACATCCATGTAGGAGGAAAGGGCATTGACCACCGAAGAGCCGACGCCGTGCAGCCCGCCGCTGGTTTTGTAGACATTATTGTCAAACTTTCCGCCAGCATGGAGAGTGGTAAATACCAGGCGCTCCGCCGGCATTCCCTTTTCATGCAGGCCGACGGGAATTCCGCGGCCATTGTCCGAGACCGTGCAGGAACCATCCGGCTCCAGAACGACAACAATCTTATCGCAGCATCCCGCAAGATGCTCGTCCACCGAATTATCCACGATTTCATAGATCAGGTGGTTCAGTCCCTTTCTCCCGGTGCTTCCGATATACATGCCGGGACGCATCCGCACCGCTTCCAGCCCTTCCAGCACACGGATGCTTTTTTCACTGTAATCAATATTCTTAGTCATGCAAGTTCCTTCTGAATCTGCTGTCGATAAATGGAAAAAGCGTCCGGTGTAAAACCACCGGACGCTACGCAGTTGATAAGGGAATCGAACCCTTGTTTCCGCCGTGAGAGGGCGGCGTCTTAACCGCTTGACCAATCAACCATGTAGTACTTTACCATAGGGTCAGAGAAAAAGCAAGCTTTTTTTACAAAACTTTTTTTGCTATACTAAGATTGGTTTTTGTGCCCTGCGCAGCGGACACGTATTTTTCCGTGCCACAGGGCTAAATTTACGGAATTTACAGGAATGAATATACAGGAGATCCTGAAGGGATGAATAAAAAAGAAGTACTTGAAATTCAGAAACAGCTGAAAAAAGACAACTGCCACGTAAACCGGATCTGCGGATGCTATGTAGACGGCCACAAGGAAAAAATAGCCACCATGAAAGAGGCCTTCCTCTCCCTTCCAGAAGAGGAAATGTTTAAGTATTCCGATATTCTGAAGAAAACACTTTCCGGCTCCGTGGGGAAAAATCTCCTGAACCTGGAGTTTCCGCTGAAGGAAGAGGTTCCCGGCGGCCGTCAGCAGCAGCTGCTTGCCCTGCGGGATTCGGAGCTGAAGGATGAGGACATGGTGAACGCCTTCTATGACAAGGTGATCGAGACCTATCTGGATGCGGAGAATTATCTGATCCTCCTGGTTTACGGGACCTACGATGTACCCGGTCACACCAGCGACGGCCTGGAACTGGAGGACGCCTCGGACTACGTCTACAGCTTCCTCCTGTGCAGCATCTGTCCGGTCTCCCTGTCCAAAGCCGGGCTCTGCTATGACGCGTCAGCCGGAACATTTATCGACAAGGCACAGGACCGGATGGTTCAGATGCCGGCGGCCGGATTCCTGTTTCCCTCCTTTAACGACAGGAACACTGACATCCACAGTCTTCTCTACTACAGCAAGAATCCGGATCTGCTTCATCCAGAGCTGATCACCGACCTTCTGGGGTGTGTCACCCCTCTCCCGGCGGACGACCAGAAAACCACCTTCAACGAAGTCATCGAAGAAACCTTCGGAGAAAACTGCGACTTCGAGACGGCAAAATCTGTTCACGAGAACATGAACGCACTGCTGGAAGGAAAAAAGGAGGAGCCGGAACCGACTCCTCTGGAAAAAAATGAAATCCGCCATCTCCTGGAACACTGCGGCGCCCGTCCGGAGCAGCTGGAACGCTTCGACGCGGTATACCGGGACGACCCGGAAGGCGGAAACTGTCTGCTGGCCAGCAATCTGGCAAACACCCGGAAATTCGAGGTCAGCTCCGATGACGTGAAAATATCGGTCAGCTCCTCCCGGACAGATCTGATTGAGTCAAGAATCATAGACGGAACCGAATATATCCTGATCCCCGTTACCGGAAACGTCGAGGTAAACGGAATTAAAATCCGTTCCGGCTCCGGGAAAAAGGAAGTTCCGGAGGACTGATCCGGCTTATCTGTCCTTGATGAGAAAAAGGGACGTATAGGTAACCGTATTCGGCCCGTAATAGTACTTCATCTGGTTATCCTTGCAGACCTGGCTGACAAGAAGGCCGTACCCCTCCATGGCAGAGGTAGCTTTTTTCGGGAATCTGCAGGGAGCGTCCGGAAACGTGCATTTCTTGCAGATGTCACAGCTGGCTGAGGTAAGCGCCAGAATATCCGGATAAACGCCCTGCAGCTCCTCCAGGAACTTTGCGCAGTTTTCCTTCTGGCGGTTTACGCCGTCCATCATCCCTTCGTAATCCATGGAGTCTTCCAGCTCCGCTGTCGTCTGAACCAGAATGCCCCAGTCATATTTCTTCATGCGCTCCCCGCACTCGGCAACGGTGCCGCAGCCCGGAGGGCAGGTCCAGGTCTTATTATAGGCGTGGCATTTATCCACCGCGCACATGTCCCGCACTTCATCCATCGGCTTCAGCGTATCAATGCTGGCAAAGCCGGCATGGGAAAACCCCAGCTTCAGCGCATCCTCAAGCAATGTTTCCTTCTCAAACGCCATGACAAATCCTCCTGTGATATTGCGGCGGAAGCCGGCTCTTTATCAACCCTGTCCGACCGGTTTCGCCTTTTTTCTGATTTCCTCACTAAACTCCCGCTTCTCGTTCTCTTTTTTGATCCATTTTATGATCACATCGTAATTTTCCGGACGGTGAGGAAACGTGCAGTTTGTACAGTCCTTGATAATTTTCCCGTCCTTCTGCCAGAACTCCGGTCTGCCGGGGCACTTTTCCTTCAGGTAGAACGGACAGTAGCAGAACAGACAGTTAAAATCCTCCAGTCCCTGGTGACAAGGGTAGTATTTACAGTCTTTATTCGCAAAGAAGCGATAGGAATTCTCCATTTGTCTCCCTCCGGTCGTTAAAATGTATATCTTCATAGTACATCCGGCATCTGTAATTGTCAAAACAAGACAAAAAAAGAACCATCAGCTCCAGGAGAGCCATGGTTCTGCGGTTCAGGCGTTCTGCTTTGCTGCGTCTGTCAGCGTATCTGCCAGCATCTTGCGAACCGTATCCCTGTCCTCGCCAAGGGCAAGACAGAGCTCCGAATCCAGAAGTTCTTCCGCCTCCTTCAGATAACGCTCGTCAATGGATGTGAATTTTCTTCCCTGGGATTCCCGAATCTTTCTGCGTGAGAGCAGCATCTTGATCATTCCCACCCACTTGCACAGATCACTTTCCTTCATGATGCTCTTGTAGGTGGCTTCCCGCAGCTTTTCATTTTCCACGGAAGCCTCCGCGATGGAAGGTATTTCCCTCAGTAATTCTGCCGCCTCTTCTCTGGTGGCTACCTTGCGTATAACCACCTTTTCATTGTCTACAGGAGAATAGATCACACTCTTATTGGTTGCTACCGGACGAAGCACATAGTATTTCCTGCGCGCGTCGCAGCCGGGCATCTTCAGCTTTGTAATCTCTTCTACCAGACAGGGCCCGTTGGTCCCATAAACCACATATTCTCCCTTCTCAAACATTTTTTACTTCCTCTCTCAAAAAAACATAAACCTGCGGCAATCAATAAAAAGTCTTAGAGGAACTCTGATTCTTCTGTCGTCCGTATTTCTACTTAATTATAACAAAAAACCGCATTTTTTGTAAGTAGTGAATTTACTTGTGAATTTCAGGTATATTCTGATTATTATTTCCGGTATGCCTGTGATTTTACATTTGTCTGTATTGCATGTGGAATACGCTTATGTTAGGCTTTTTTACAGAGAAGAAAATTTCTGCGCGGAGAAATGTGCGCAGGCATGGGTTCCAGGACAAAAAAATGAGCATTAAGGGAAAACTGCTGGAAGAACTGAAAAAAAGAGAGGGAAAGCCGGTCTCCGGGCAGCAGCTGGCTGACGCTCTGGGGGTATCTCGAAATGCCGTATGGAAGGCCATTCACGCCCTGATACAGGAGGGCTACCCGATTGCCTCTGCGGGAAACCGTGGCTACTGTCTGGCCGACGGTTCGGATCTTCTGTCTGCTTCTGTGATCCGTTCCTGGCTTCCCGAATGCTGCCACAGCCTGAAGCTTAAGGTGTATCGGGAAGTAGACTCCACAAACCGGGAGGCAGCGCGTCTGCTTGGCGCCGGAGAGACCGGAGAATATCTCCTTGTCAGCGGCTCCCAGATCTCCGGGCGCGGTCACAACGGAACCAGCTTTCCCTCCCCCGCCAATCAGGGCATTTACTGCAGCTTCCTGCTGCATGCCGGACTGCGTCCCGAACAGCTGGAAAATGTCTCCCGCGGCGCCGCCGTGGCCGTTCTACGGACTTTTTCCGCCCTGCAGCTTCCGTCGCTCTCTATTCGGGGAACCGATGAATTTTATCTGGAGCAGAAAAAAGCCGGAGGTATTCTCTGCGAAGCAAGCTCTGCCGATCTGGAATCCGGCCTGTTCGACCGTCTGATTATCGGAATCGGGCTTTATCTGTCTATGACATCTCCCGACGGAAAAAAGCAGTGCAGCAGAAACCGCCTGATTGCCGAGATTGCCTCACAGATCCGACAGATCGAATACACGAAACCGGAAACCTTTCTTCCGGAATATCAGGCGGCGCATCTATAGGAATATCTTCCTGGCACCGGGTTTCTCCCGAATGCCAGGAACCCCTCAGGAGATGCCGCGGGAAAGTGCCCCTTTGCACCGCCTTGCTGTGGGGGACAGCGTCCTACAACTCTACCTTGCTCTCCAGCGTAAAATAGAAGGACACGCCGTTCTCCTGATTCTCCGCCCAGCATTTCTGATGGTGTGCATCCATAATAGCCTTGACAATGGACAGGCCGATACCGCTGCCCCCATAGGCTCTGGTGCGGGCTTTATCCACCTTATAGAATTTGATCCAGATCTTGTCCAGAGAATCCTCCGGAATCGGCCTGCCGGTGTTAAATACGCAGGTTGTCACGACGCCGTTCCGTTCCTGGCAATGAACGGAGATTATTTTTTCTCCCTCCGCGTGATGGATGGCATTCGTCAGATAATTTGTGACAACCTCCTCAATCTTAAACTCATCGCCCCAGACCCAGACCGGATCCTCCTGCTCAAATTCTACCCGAACCTGCGCCTGCTGGATCAACACTTTCGCGGACTGTATGACACCGTTGACCAGCTCCGTCAGATTAAATCTTTCCATGGAAACCAGATCATTCCCGAATTCCAGCTGATTCAGTGTCAGCAGCTGTTTCACCATTGTGTTCATCTTGCCGGACTCGTCAATAATGACATCGCAGTAGAAGTCCCTGCTTTCCGGATCATCATTGATACAGTCCTTCAGTCCCTCCGCATACCCCTGTATCAACGCGATCGGCGTTTTCAGCTCATGCGAAACATTAGAGAGAAATTCCTTCCGCATATCGTCAATCTGCGTTTTCTGCTCAATATCCTTCTGCAGCTTCGTATTGGCGGTTTTCAGATCCTCCACGGCATGCTCCAGGTTATCGGACATCTGATTAAAATTCTCTCCAAGTTCTCCGATTTCGTCCTGTCCCCCGCTGGTATAGCGCGCTTCAAAGTCCAGATCCGCCATCCTCTTCGACAGAGCCGTCAGCTCCTGGATCGGCTGCACAATCTTCCGGGTAATCAGCCACATGGCGATGGCGCCGACAATGACCGCCACAATGCTGATATAGATGAAAAACCGCGTAGAAACCTGCGCTGCATCAGAAATACTCTGAACCGGGCACATAACCATGTAGTACCCGCCGTCCTCCATACCTGCATACAGCTCCAGGTACTGCATTTTAGTAAAGCGGTCCTTCAGCTGAATGATCGTATAGGAACCGGAGGACTGGATAATCTGCGCATGATCGTCCTCCATTCCCATGATAAAGCCGAAAAGTCGCCCTGCCATGGCATCATCATTTTGCGCGTTGGTATGCGTGGCATTCATCTGCGAATCCGTGACGCAGTAAGTAAGGCCGTTTACACTGCAGTAATTATTAAATGCATCCCAGTCTGTGCCGTCCCCCTGATCCGCAATCCTTGCGTAGCTCTCCACCAGCTTTTTCTGCTTCTGGGAAGCATAAAAGGAGCCAGCAAAAAACCACTGGAACGCCCCTACCGCGGCCAGTACAAGCACCATGATAACTATAAAAGTAAACGCGATTTTTTTTCGGATTGATTTTTTCATTTCTTCGTTTAGTCCTATCAAGCCTGCAGGCTTAACAGTTACTCACCGTCTGTCGTAAACTTATACCCCATCCCCCAGATCGTTTTGATGTAGGAGCCCTTCTCCCCCATCTTGCTCCGAAGTTTTTTCACATGAGTATCGATCGTCCTGGCGTCACCGAAATAGTCATAATTCCAGACATTGTTCAGTATTTTTTCCCTGGACAGCGCGATGCCCTTATTCTCCAGAAAATAGGTGAGCAGTTCAAACTCCTTAAAGCTCAGATCCATCTCCTTCCCGTCCACAGAGGCAATATGCGCCGATTTATCAATCCGGACGCCTCCGGCTTCCAGAATATCATTGCCGCCGATCTGGCTGGTTCTGCGGAGTATGGCTTCCACCCTTGCCACAAGGACCTTTGGACTGAACGGCTTGGAAATATATTCATCCACGCCAAGATCGAAGCCCATCAGTTCATCGCGTTCATCTCCTCTGGCCGTGAGCATGATAATCGGCACCTTTGACTCCCTGCGGATCTCCCGGCAGACCTCCCATCCGTCCATTTTAGGCATCATGACATCCAGAATAATCAGTTTAATGTCTTTATCTGAATAAAAAAGATTCAGTGCCTCTTCCCCGTCTCCGGCTTCCAGTACTGTAAATTCTTTTTTCACAAGAAAATCCCGAACCAGCTTGCGCATACGGGCTTCGTCGTCCACAACCAGTATTTTTAATCCGTCCATATGATTTCCTCTTATCTTCTTCTATGTTTCCTGCAACGCCTCTGTCTGGGTATCTGCTTACAAAAATCCTGCGGGCAGTTTTCATGTTCTGCCTGCTAAAATTAACCTGTCTTTTTATTATTCCACCGCAGAGAAAGCCGACCGTTCCTGCTGACATGCTGCGTATGAGATTATCCTAGCGGTTAATTGTGTCCCCTCTGTGAAGAACAGAATGAAGGGCAGATATTTCTTACACCTCAGTGTCCCTTCCCTGCTTACAAAAAAAGCATGAATAGGGGAGAAACCAGAGTGTCCCATATTCATGCTTTTGAGAAGAGTGGATCTGACGGGAGTTGAACCCGTGTCCAAACCGCCTTTGCCGGTTCCTCTACACGCTTAGTCCGTCTTCATACCTCCTCTGCCATCCTCACGGACAGACTGTACAGAGTGGTCTGGCAAGATTGTCTTGGCACAGTATCTTGACAGCTTGGTTAACTGTGTGCAGCCGCTTCCTTTGGACCCTGCGGAATACAGCGGCGATATCCGCAGAGCTTTGATCCCACGAGGGGATGCACTGCTTAAGCGGCCAGTGCTACCGGTTCTTCGTTGTTAGCGAATATTGTCTGGTGTCGGATTTACGAGGTGTCCACCATCCTCGGCGTGCTGCTACCGTCTCCAACGACCTGTCGAAACCAGTACAGACCCGGATTTATTATAGTAAATCCCTGCGGAAGACGCAAGAATAAACGGACATAACATAAAATATTCTGACACAGCTTCAAAAAGGTGGAAACCTGTTCTCTTCGATCTTAATACAAATTCTTCACCTTGAAGCTGCGCTCCGCCTCGCGGCGCATATCTTTCTTCGCGATGTCCTCTCTCTTGTCATAGAGTTTCTTTCCGCGGGCAAGGCCGATCTGAACCTTGACCAGCGGTCCCTTAAAATAGACCTGCAGAGGCACAATCGTAACTCCCTTTTCACGGACTTTGCCATCCAGCTTCCGGATCTCATCCTTATGCATCAGAAGCTTACGCACCCGGACAGAATCCCGGTTGAAAATATTTCCTTTTTCATAGGGGCTGATATGCATTCCGTAGAGATAGACCTGTCCGTCCTCGATCCTTACGAACGCTTCCTTGATGGAACATTTTCCCATCCGGCAGGATTTTACCTCTGTCCCTGCCAGAGAGATCCCCGCTTCATATTTTTCATCGATAAAATATTCATGATAGGCCTTTTTATTATTGGCAATCAGTTTATAGCTGTCCCCGGACATTCTGCTTCTCCAGAAATACAAAAGCTGCTGCAGAAATATGCAACAGCCAGTCTCTATCCATTCCTATTCTATACAGACTCCGATCAGATGATCTTGGTATTCAAAACCACCGCAAGGCCGATAAAAACAATCGACAGGATGCGGGTTATCAAAATCATCCGTCCTTCCTCTGAACGCCCCTTATTTTTGCTCCAGTACGTATCCGCGGATGTCATACCGCCGATTGCGCCCAGGCCATTGTCCTTGCCCTGCTGGCGAAGGATGAGAATAATAAGGGCGACACAGTCAATGGTAAAGATTACTGTTAATATTGTACGGATAACCGCAGTCAAGGCAATTTCCTCCTGCAAAAAGACTCACAACGGGTATCTTATCATACCGTTCGGTAAATGGCAAGACAGGGATTAAAGATTTTCCAGAATTACCGTAAACGGCCCGTCATTCACAAGGGAAACCTTCATGTCCGCGCCAAAGCTTCCGGTCTGGACGGAAGGCACTGCTTTCCCGGCCTCCGCAACGATATATTCATAAAGTTCTTTCGCCATTCCCGGTTCACCGGCATTGATAAAGCTCGGCCGGTTGCCCTTCCTGCAGTCTGCATAAAGAGTGAACTGCGAAATCAGAAGGAGCTCCCCGTTTACATCCGCGAGAGAAAGATTGGTTTTTCCGTTTTCATCATCAAAAATACGGAGTCCGATCATCTTCCGGAGATACCTGTCGGCCGTCTCCCTGGTGTCGTCCGGGCCTACGCCGATCAATACAACAAATCCCTTCCCGATCTTTCCGATTACCTTCCCATCCACCTGAACATCTGCCTGCGTCACACGCTGGATCACAAATTTCATGCTTCTGTCCGCCTTTTATATCTTAAATACAACCCGTAATGATGCTTGTATCTTTTCACTGCCTGAATCACAGAATGATCTTTCTAAACAAGCCACAGCTTCTGCGAACCGGGAAGGCTTCGCTCCGGAATGGATAAAAAGTCCAGGCGCTTCTGCGCAGGATGTTTACAGAACCTTGGACAGGAAATCCTGCAGTCTGGGGTTTTTCGGGTGGCTGAAAATCTCTTCCGGGGTTCCTTCTTCCTGCACCTTTCCCTCATTGATAAAGAGCACGCGGCTTCCGACTTCCCTGGCAAAGCCCATCTCGTGGGTGACGATGGCCATGGTCATGCCGTCTTCCGCCAGTTCCCGCATGACCTCCAGAACCTCTCCGACCATTTCCGGATCCAGCGCAGATGTAGGCTCGTCAAAAAGCAGTACCCTGGGATTCATCGCCATGGCTCGGACGATGGCAATCCTCTGTTTCTGCCCTCCGGAAAGAGACGCCGGATAATCATCCGCCTTATCCTGCAGCCCGACCCGCTGCAGAAGCTCCATGGCTTTCTGATCCGCCTCTTCCTGCGTCATCCGTCCGGTGCGGACCGGCGCCAGTGTAATATTCCGTCTCACCGTTTTATTGGGAAACAGGTTAAAATGCTGGAACACCATTCCCATCTGACAGCGTATTTTATTGATGTCTGCATTCTGGGATGTGATCTCCTGGTCATTAAACCATATCTTTCCCGATGTGGGGATCTCCAGGAGATTCAGACAGCGGAGAAAGGTAGATTTTCCGGATCCGGAAGGTCCGATAATAACCACCTTTTCTCCCTCATTGATATGCTCTGAAATATCATCCAGAACAAGGGTATCTCCGAATTTTTTCGTCAGATGCTCGACACGGATCAGTGCACTGCCCTGGGAATTAACGTCTGTCACTTCTGCGCAGCCTCCTTTCCAGAATTCCAAGAAGCTTGGTAAGAATCATGACCACAATCAGGTACATGGCTGCTATTCCAAAGAACGGCATAAAGGCCTGATAGGTTTTCGCCTGAATCTGAATGGCCACCTTTGTCAGATCCGCAAGCCCGATTACCGTAACCAGAGAAGTATCCTTGAAAAGAGTGATCAGCTCGTTGCCCAGCGCGGGAAGAATGTTTTTAATCGCCTGGGGAATGATAATCTCCTTCATGACAACCGGATAGCTCATACCAAGAGAACGTCCTGCTTCCATCTGACCCGGATCAATGGACATAATACCGCTTCGTATGATTTCCGAGACATAGGCGCCGGAGTTGATTCCCAGAGAAAGAATGGCAATACCGATCAGATTCCGGCTTGCCGCAAAGATAACCAGACCCATGATCAGCAGCTGAACCATCATGGGAGTACCGCGGATAACGGTAACATAGATCTCGCAGATGACATTCAGAACCGAAATCAGTCGGTTCGGCTTCTGCCCTGTTTTCTGCTGGTCATGCTGTGTCCTTACAATTGCCACCAGCACGCCGAGTACAATACCAATGGCCAGAGCCCCCAGCGTGACGGTGAACGAAACACCAAGTCCGCTCAGAAAGCGCTTCCAGCGGTCCGCCATAATAAAGCTCTGATAAAACGCATTGCCGATTTTTAGCATCCATGCAGGCAAAGATCTGTTCCCCCTCTAAAAAAATGATGTTGGCACAGGAGCCGGCTTAATACCGGCTCCAGAATAGCGGCGCGGCAGTCTCCGCGTTATTCCGCCTTGATGTATTTATCCAGAATTTCCTGAACGGTTCCGTCGTCCTTCAGCTTTTTGAGCTCTGCGTTAAGGGCATCGCGAAGCTCCGGATTGGACTTGTTTACGCCGATTGCGTAATCCTCGGATACATATTCCGTATCCAGAATCTTCAGTCCCGGATTTGCCTTTACAAATTCCTGGGCAGGCTGGGAATCAATGACAACCGCGTCTACCTTTCCTGCCAGCAGCGCCTGAATCGCTGTTGCGCCGTTTGTGTAGGCAACCACGTGATCCTCCCCGTATCCGCCGTTTTCCGGCGTATCGGAGCAGTAAATGTAACCGGTTGTTCCTTCCTGGCATCCGATCATCTTATCATTGGCCAGATCGTCTACGGATTTGATGTCGGAATCCTCCGGCACAATAACAACCTGCACACCGGTCGCATAGGTGTCTGTGAAATCTACATTCTGCTTTCTTTCATCCGTGACGGTAAGACCGGCCATAGCGATATCTTCCTTTCCGGACTGTACAGAGGTGATGACAGAAGAGAAATCCATATCATCGACAACCAGCTCCAGACCCAGGTCATCCGCGATCTTCTGTGCCAGATCAACATCAATGCCCTCAAAGCCGCCGTCATCAGACGTGCTCTCATAGGGAGGGAATGCCGCATTGGTAGCCATATGGAGCTTGCCAGCCTCTACTGTCTTGAATTCTCCGGAAGCCACGGCAGAACCTGATACTGCTGCAGAACCGGAATTGACAACCGCTTCTTCCGTTCCGGCTGTGCCGGCGGAAGCTGCCTCCACGGCAGATGATGCGTCTGCGGAGGATGCCGCGGAAGAAGCTGCTGAAGAAGCGGAGGACGAAGCGCTCCCGCCGCATGCAGCCAGCCCGGCTGTCATAAGAACTGTCAGGGCAAGTGCCAATTTCTTTTTCATACTAAATTCCTTCTTTCCTTTTTTTTGTGACCTTCTGCCGGATTTTTCCGGCGCTGCCGCAGATAGAAATCCTGCGCACATAAAATGCTGCCGCCAAACGGTTTTGCATAAGTATGCAGCAGAATGTATATCTGATTCCAGAATAGTAGCACCGCGCAATCCTCTTGTCAAATCCCGCAGTGCTGTGAGAATAACGCGGCAGCCCCGCCTGATCGGCAAGCCCGCCGGATTCCACGGGCTGCCGCCGCCAGACGGTTTTTATTTTCTGATAAGAAGAGACTCTCCTGTCATCTCCTCCGGCTTCTCCATCCCCATCATCTCAATCAGGGTCGGAACAATGTCGCAGAGACGTCCGCCCTTGCGCAGCCCGTATGCCGGGTCATAATTGACCAGAATAAACGGAACCGGATTGGTCGTATGAGCAGTCCAGGGCTCTCCTGTCTTCTCGTCTACCATAACCTCCGCGTTTCCGTGATCCGCACAGATAAACATCTGGCCGTCCACTTCCTTCAAGGCCTCTACTGCCCTGCCGACGCACTGATCCACTACTTCGATAGCCTTAATCGCGGCTGCCTCTACTCCTGTGTGTCCGACCATATCCGGGTTTGCGAAGTTGATGACAATAACATCATATTTCTCCGAACGGATTGCCTCGCAGAGTCTGTCGCAGACCTCCGGAGCGCTCATTTCCGGTTTCAGATCATAGGTGGCAACCTTGGGGGAGTGCACCAGAATTCTGTCCTCTCCTTTATTGGGTTCCTCGACTCCTCCGTTAAAGAAGAAGGTAACATGGGCGTACTTTTCTGTCTCGGCAATTCTGGCCTGTGTCATTCCGTGATTTGCCAGCCACTCCCCGAAGGTATTGGCCAGATGCTCCTTCTTAAACGCAACCAGCTTGTTGGGGATGGTCTCGTCGTAATCCTTAAAGCAGACATAGGTCAGCTTCAGAAGTTTCTCCCTGTCAAAGCCCTTAAATTCCGGATCGCAGAACGCACGGGTGATCTGTCTCGCGCGGTCCGGGCGGAAATTAAAGAAGATCACGGAATCCCCGTCCTGTATCACCGTAACCGGAGTTCCGTCCGCCTTCTTCATGACCGTAGGAACAACAAACTCATCCGTGACACCGCCGTCGTAGGACGCCTGAAGCGCTTTCAGGGGGTCGGTTCCTCCGTCAACGCCTTCGCCTTTGGTCAGCGCGGTATAAGCCTTTTCCTCCCTGTCCCAGCGGTTATCGCGGTCCATGGCATAATAACGTCCGGAGATCACGCCGATTTCTCCCACGCCGATTTCCTTCATCTTATTCATCAGCTGCTCCACATACTCGATGCCGGAAGTGGGCGGCGTGTCTCTCCCGTCCAGGAAGCAGTGTACATAAACCTTTTCCAGGCCGTGCTGTTTTGCCATTTCCAGCAGCGCGTACAGATGCGTGTTATGGCTGTGTACCCCTCCATCGGAAAGAAGACCGAAAAGATGCAGGGAACTGCCGTTTTTCTTTGCATTCTCCATTGCCAGGAGCAGTTCTTCGTTTTTAAAGAAGTCCCCGTCCTGTATGGCCTTGGTGATACGGGTCAGATCCTGATAGACAATCCGTCCGGCGCCCATATTCATATGGCCGACCTCTGAATTTCCCATCTGACCCTCCGGAAGGCCGACCGCCAGACCGCTGGCCTGTCCCTGCACGTAAGGACACTCTGCCTTCAGTTTATCCATAACCGGCGTATCTGCCTCCGCGATTGCGTTATGTTCTTTCTTCGGATTCTCTCCGTATCCGTCTAATATCATCAGTACAGTAGGTTTTTTACTCATGATTCTCTCCTTCTGTCTATACTTTCTGACAAATATGCCAGAATAAAAGATTTCTTTCACTCGCTGTCAGACGTATCATACCCAGTCCCATCCGAAATTTCAAGTACAGGTTTCCAACCGGAGTCTGTTCTGTGCTATACTGTTTAACAGATTTACAACTGACAGACACGACGGACGCCGGACTCGGCTGTCCCGCACACATGCAGCGCAAGCCTGCGGGGAGGCAGACACCCATGCTGGATACCACAACGACCCTTTATAAGCTGATTATTCTCTATACCCTGGGGAAGGTTAATTTCCCCATGACCAATTCACAGATCACCAACCTGATGCTGAGTGAGGACTATACACGCTATTTTCAGCTTCAGGAAATTCTGCAGAATATGATTGATTCCGGACTGATTAAAACAGAGGTTCACAATCACACCACCTATTACAGCCGGACGGAAAAAGGCGCAAAAACGCTGGAATATTTTAAGGGAGAGATTTCCCCGGAAATCCGCAGGGATATCTCGAACTACCTGGTTCTCCATTCCTATGAGATGCGCAGCGAATCCTCCTGCATGGCAGACTATTACCGCTCCGCGGACATGGATTACACGGTCAGCTGCAGGGTCCGGGAAGGGAATACCACGCTGATTGAGATGAAGCTCAGCGTCCCGACGGAAAAAGCCGCACAGACGCTGGCAGAAAACTGGAAAGCCAAAAGCCAGGAGGTCTATGCGGCAGTTATGAATCTGTTGATGTGATAATTACAGTGGCAACAGTCCGACGCCACGTATGCCTGCATACATGTGGCGGTTGGACTGATTGACCTATTACTATACTTTTGTTATCCATTTATCCTTCCGGGTGTATTTTTCCGAAATACTCCCGGATTTTCTGTTCGTACCCGTTTTCCGTGGGCTCATAAAACCTGGATCCGAGGATTTCATCCGGAAGATACTGCTGTTCTACATAATGATTCGGAAAATCATGTGCGTATTTGTAGCCTGTGCCGTGCCCCAGCTTTTCATGGCCGCTGTAATGCGCGTCCTGCAGATGGGCGGGAACAGTTGTCTGCACGGACTGAACCGAGCGGAGAGCGGCAAACACCGCCTCGGTACAGGCATTGCTCTTCGGCGCGCTGGCCACATAAATCGCAGCCTGGGAAAGAATCAGCTTAGCCTCCGGCATTCCTATTCTCTCCACCGCCTGCGCCGCGGAGACAGCAACCACCAGAGCCATCGGATCCGCATTGCCCACGTCCTCCGCCGCGCAGATCATGATCCTGCGGGAAATGAACCTGATATCCTCTCCGGCATAAAGCATTTTCGCGAGATAGTACACCGCCGCATCCGGATCGGAGCCACGCATGCTCTTAATAAAGGCGGAAATCGTATCATAATGCTGATCTCCCGTTTTATCGTAGCGTACCACCCGCTTCTGAATGCACTCGGAGGCTGTTTCCAGATCAATGTGTATCTGCCCGTCCTCCGACGGCTCTGTCGTCAGAACCCCCAGTTCCAGAGCATTCAGTGCCTCTCTGGCATCTCCTCCGGCAATATCCGCCAGAAAATCCGCCGCGTCCGGTTCCAGAACCGGATGAAGGCTTCCCATTCCCCGTTCTTCATCCTTCACGGCACGTTCCAGAAGCGTCCGGATATTGTCCTTTGACAGCGGCTTCAGCTCGAAAATGACCGACCGGGAGATCAGGGCGGAATTCACCTCAAAGTACGGGTTCTCCGTGGTGGCGCCGATCAGAATGACCGTTCCGTCCTCCACAAACGGAAGCAGATAATCCTGCTGGCTCTTATTAAAACGGTGAATCTCGTCGATGAACAGGATCGTCTTTTTTCCGTACATTCCCATCCGGTCACGGGCGTCGTTTACCGCGGCCTCCATTTCCTTTTTTCCGGATGTCGTCGCGTTCAGCTGCGTAAATTCCGCGCTTGTGGTATTGGCGATGACCCTGGCCAGTGTGGTTTTTCCGGTTCCCGGAGGCCCGTAAAAGATGATCGAACGGAGCTTGTCCGCCTTTATCGCGCGATAGAGCATTTTATCCTTCCCGATAATATGCTCCTGCCCCACCACTTCATCCAGCGTCCGCGGACGCATTCTGGCAGCCAGAGGGGCTTCCTTTTCTTTTTTTCTGGAGCTGGCATACTCAAATAAATCCATGCTACTGTCCGATCTCCACGATATAAGTATTTCCCTGCCGGAATACAACAGAGCCGAGACTCTCCAGCAGGCTGTCGTTAATATTGGAATAATGCGTTCTCTCGCAGCTTCCCACAAATATATACCGGATTCCGTACTTTCTGACCAGTGCTTTTACCTCCTGCTCATCCTGCGAGGTGTAGATCGTATCAATCTCCTGTCTCTTCGCGGTCAGATCCTCCGGATTGTTTCTCCAGAGCCATTCATGCACATACCAGCCTTCCACCGTAGGCAGCCCCGTCATCGCGGAAACGCGGCAGTCATCGCTGTAGCTGTCCCCGTACACCTCCAGAATTACAGGCTGCCCGTCCGCGTTCAGGTTCAGCCAGCGGATCGCGGCGGCATCCTCCGGATAGGCGTTTTCCAGAAACATGGTGCAGTCTATTCCCTGGAACCGACCCGTCTGAAACACATTTCCGAACCAGCAGGAGACCGAATACGGAAAATAGCCGCAGGTCAGAAGGAACAATCCTAAAAGCGCAATCACGGTCCCACGAACCCATTTTCTGACGTTCTCTGAAATCAGGCGTACAAAAACATAGCCCATCATCATGCCGAAAAGGATAAATGCCTGATAGGTCAGCTTGAACATGGTGTTGGACCGTGCGTATCCGTTTTCGTAAATATCCCGCACGTACACAAGCTCCGGAATCAGGATCAGCCCGAATCCGCAGAAACCCAGAATCCAGATAAAGACATCGGGAAGCTCCATTTTTCTGCAAAATGCAGTAAAGCGATTTCCGTCTCTTCTTTTTCTGTACCGTTTTCCAAAGCTCCCGATCAGATAAACCGTAAAAACAATCAGGACAGTCACCGGAAGTCCCCACAGAACAGCCAGCTGATAGAACGCTGTGTGACTGGTGCATACTGCCACGCCCGATACCATGGTCTCAAAGGTCAGGGTAAACGGGAGAGCCGCTGCCGTCGCGAATCCGAAAATCTCCAGCACGTGCAGGATGATGCAGCCCGCCGCCTGAAGCGGCGATTCCCCATAGCGGTAAAACGCCACAAAAATAATGCAGAAAAAGGTCACCGTAAAATAGATGACAAAATCCCAGTAATTTGTCCATTTGAACAGGCCGACAAAGAAAGCGGCAAGCAGGAGCCTGGGCTCCCAGATATTTTTCCAGACAAACCGGAGAAGCCTGCGCAGCATAGGTTCCTTCACATACTTTTTCGGGCGCTTGCGCTGCTCCTTTTCCTCCTGCGCCTCCCGCCGCAGTCTTTCCTGTCTCTGCTCTCTGACCCGTGCCGCCCAGGAATACAGAATGGCCACCAGCGTAACCACAAACATAATGTTTACCATGTGCGCGTGCAGATCCCCAAGCACAAAGGAATAACAGGGGAATTCATGGATGCACTGGTCATTCGTCTGGGGATTGTGACCGATGTATCTGGTGGAAGCCGGAAACCAGTAATCCGCGTAACCGGGCAGGCGGAACACCTTCCCGAACAGGCCGTACAGAACATAATGCATATTTCCCGCCAGCGAAACCGCCGTGCCGGCAAGAATCCCCCCCAGAAACGACCTGCCGGTTCCCAGCCGGCGTCCCGCAACAGTTTTTCTTCCATAGTGTGAAAGCAGCATCTGCCGGATCAGAGAAAACGGGAGTACAAACCCGAAGGACGAGATCATCGTCCGCATCAGGTTATACGCATCGCTGGCATCCGTGTAGGAAATTTTGGCCAGATAGGCGGCATAATACTGTCCGCCATAATAATAGTTGATATTCTTCAATCCGTACCAGATATCCCTGGCCGGAAGGACAGAGCTTCGCATCATGGCCGCAAGAAAGCCGTAATCCATGTACTTTTCCGTTCCCTTTGCCTGGGGATTAAAGCACACGAACCATGTCCACATCAGAAAAAGCCCGAAAAAAAGAATCTCATCAAAAAGAACGGTATTCCAGTCCGGAAACGTCTTTCCCTGTTTCCGGAGCGCTGCCGTCCACAGAATACCAGCCAGAATCAGTGTTTCCACCAGTGCCCTGCGGTTAGTAAACTGCACAAGCCCGATCACGGACATCAGCCATACAAAATACCCGCCGAAAAGCAGGCCGATCACCTTGGAAAAAAGCCAGCCGTGATCATCAAATCCGCCAAATACCCGATCTGCGGCCGGAAGAGCCAGAAATCCGAGAAGCGTAATAAAAAAATACCACTTCAGAAAAACCCACGCATCCCGGCGCAGCAGGATAACAGACAACAGTATAAGTGTCGCCAGTATTCCGGCATAACATATTTTTTTACGATGCATTGCCAGCATAGTTCTCTACCACCCTGTTTTTTCAGCAGCCGTTCCGGTCAGGTTTTTCAGGCCAGAAGATCTTCCGGGTATATTCCTTCCTCCCGCATATCCGCAAGAGCGCGAACCACCTGCTCCTTATCCTCTTTATATGTCACCCCGTACCACTTATCAGTATTGGGAAGCACCTGAACCTCCGCCCTGTCTTCCTTTAATAACTTTTCTACGACAGAGGGAAGAAAATACTCACACTTCAGCGGATTTTTCTCCAGGTTTTCCTCCAGAAAGGCACGGAATCCGGTCAGGAGCTCATTCATGATGCTGTTGGAGAACCCCCAGAAATTCATAGACACCGGGGTGTCGGGCGCAAGCTCCGTCCAGTTCTTCCCATCATCCTCCGTAAAGGCAATTTTGCCCCCAAAAGTCTCGATCCTGGTTCTCTCGGTAATCTTCTTCAGGTACCCTTTTTCATCCAGATCACAGACTCCCCTGGAAACCGATCCGTTCTCCGTCACCGTATTTTTCAGCTGATAGCCGACCATCGCGTAGCGGAACTTTCCCTCCAGATCCCTCTGGTTTTCCAGAAAATGATACATCCGGCAGAAAGCATCTCTTCCGTAAAAATCGTCTGCGTTGATAACGGCGAAAGGAGCCCCTTCCGTGGCAAAATACGCGGAGAGAACCGCATGTCCGGTTCCCCACGGCTTTGTCCTTCCCTCCGGAACGGAAAATTCCGCCGGTATGTCCGAGAGCCGCTGATACACGTATCCGACCTTCATGTGCTTAGCGACGCGGTTCCCGATTTTCTCCCGGAAGAGCTCCGCGTTTTCCTCACGGATCACAAACAAAACCTGCTGAAAGCCCGCCTGCAGGGCATCGTAGATGGAATAATCAATAATCAGGTGTCCCCTGCCATCCATCGGATCCATCTGCTTTAATCCGCCGTAGCGGCTCCCCATGCCGGCTGCCATGATAACCAGAACCGGTTGATTCTCCATTCCCATAATATTCCTCTTTTCCGGCTTTCATCTGCTGAAGCAGTCCGCCCCATCATACAGTAAGTATGAGCAGAACCCGCCTCAGTTATCTTCCTCATCCAGTGTGTAGACATGTTTCTTGCGCGCTTCTTCGTTCCCGGCGAGATACTCGTCATAGGTTGTGACCTTATCCAGCAGTCTGCCGTCTTCCGTGATCTCCATGATCCGGTTCGCCGTCGTCTGTACAAACTGGTGGTCGTGGCAGGTAAAGAGCAGCACGCCGGGAAACTTAATCAACCCGTTATTCAGGGCTGTAATGGACTCCATGTCCAGATGGTTGGTGGGCTGATCCAGAATCAGCACGTTTGCCCCCGAAATCATCATCTTGGAAAGAAGGCAGCGCACCTTCTCGCCTCCGGAGAGCACCCGTACATGCTTCACGCCGTCCTCTCCGGCAAAAAGCATACGTCCCAGGAAGCCGCGCACATAAGTTGTATCCTTGTTTTCCGAATACTGCGTCAGCCACTCTGCAATCGTAAGATCCGAATCAAATTCTTTCGTATAATCCTTCGGGAACCATGCCTGGCTGGTGGTAATTCCCCACTTGTAATAGCCGGAATCCGGCTCGTCCGCACCCGCGATAATCTTGAAAAGCTCGGAGACCGCCTGTTCATTGGAACCGACAAAAGCCACCTTGTCCTCTCTTCGGAGCGTAAACGAGATATTGTCCAGCAGCTTCACCCCGTCTACGGTTTTGGAAAGCCCGTTCACCTCCAGAACCTCATTTCCGATTTCCCGTTCCGGACGGAAATCAATATAAGGATATTTTCTGCTGGAAGGCTTAATGTCATCCAGCTGGATTTTCTCCAGCGCTTTCTTCCGGGAAGTCGCCTGTTTGGACTTGGAGGCGTTCGCGGCAAACCGGGAGATGAACTCCTGCAGTTCCTTGATCTTCTCCTCCTTCTTCTTGTTCGCTTCCTTTTTCTGCTTCATCAGCAGCGTGCTGGACTCAAACCAGAAATCATAGTTTCCGGCATACAGCTGGATTTTTCCATAATCAATATCCGCGATCTGCGTACAGACCTTATTCAGGAAATAGCGGTCATGGGAGACGACAATCACGGTATTTTCAAAATTAATCAGAAATTCCTCCAGCCAGTCAATCGCGTCCAGATCCAGGTGGTTGGTCGGCTCATCCAGAAGAAGGATGTCCGGATTTCCGAACAGGGCGCGGGCCAGAAGAACCTTCACTTTCTGCGGACCGGTCAGTGTGCTCATCTGGGCGTAGTGCAGCTCCGTGGGGATGCCCAGACCGTTCAGCAGAGTCTCCGCGTCTGTCTCCGCGTCCCAGCCGTTCATCTCCGCGAACTCCGCCTCCAGCTCGCTGGCGCGGATCCCGTCCTCATCCGTAAAATCCTCCTTGGCGTAGAGGGCATCCTTTTCCTGGCGCACCTCATAAAGGCGCTGATTTCCCATAATAACCGTGTCCAGGACAACATTCTGATCATACTTGAAATGATCCTGTTCCAGAAACGAGAGTCTCTGTCCGGGCGTAATGGTGATCTCCCCGCTTGTGGGCTCCAGCTGTCCGGAGAGTATCTTCAGAAACGTAGATTTTCCGGCTCCGTTCGCGCCGATTACACCATAGCAGTTGCCCTCGGTGAATTTGATATTTACATTTTCAAACAGTGCTTTTTTCCCGACTCTCAGGCTGATATTACTGGCTGCAATCATGGTTTGCGTTCCTTTCTTTCTGTGCCGGCAAAACCGGCATGCTTTTTACTGGTTTCTTCCTCCGATACCGGCTTATCCGCCGCTGGTCTTTCTGGATTTCCCCGAATCCTCTGTCAGGGCAAAGAACCAGTCGATACGTCTGCCCTTCGGCCCCAGGTTGTTGTACTGCAGGCATTCATATTCCCACTCATCCTGAAGGCTCTTCGTATCCCCGTCCTTCCATGCGGTATAAATGCCGTCCGCATTGACAAATCCCATGTGGTTCAGGGCAGGGATTGTCTCCTGCAGATCCTTCAGGTAATAGTTATAGTCGGTCATCTGAAGGCCAGTATTTTCCAGCAGCATGGTGCTCAGGAAATTCGTGCTGGTCAGGACATTTTCTTTTTCCGGGATATCATAGTTCGCCCAGATAAAGAAAGGCGTCGCGTAGTACCACATCTGATCCTGCAGTGGGAGGTCGTCATAGCTGGATCCGGAAATATACTCCGTAAAGGAATCCGGAAGAGCCGGATAATGGTCGCCGAACATGCAGATAATGGTCGGCTGATCGTAATTCTTAAAATATTCGATCAGTTCCTCCAGCGCCTGATCACTCAGATGCTCCAGAGAAAGATAGCGGTTGACGGAATCATCGGTATAGCCGTCCACCGTGATATCCCCGGTATAATCGGCAGATGTATAGCCCCCGTGGTTCTGCATGGTAACGTCGAACAGGAAATACGGCTGTGTCGGATCCTCCTTGCTGTTGACAAGGTCGATGATTTTTTCATAGTTTGCCCTGTCCGTGATCAGGCCTCTCACCTTTTCCGTATCCGCATCGTAGTCATCCTCTGTGTAATAATGATCAAATCCCAGGAGGCGGTAAGCCGTGTAGCGGTTCCAGTTGCTTCCCTTGTACGGATGCATCGCTGCCGTCTCGTACCCCTGGGCGGACAGCGTTTTTGCCAGCCCGTACTCGTCATGGGTAAAATAACTGACGTAGGGAACCATCCCCGGAAATCTCTTCACGGAATTGCCTGTCAGGAATTCATATTCTGTCTTTGCCGTTCCGCCTCCGCGAATGCAAACCAGTGTATGTCCCTTGATGGTGTTATCCTCCAGGGAATCGTAATAAGGCATCACCGGCTGATTCGTCTCCAGATCTCCCACCATCCGGTAGTCGGCCCAGGACTCGTTCATAATACAGATAATATTGACAGGCTTTGTATCCGTTGTTGTATTGGGGGATTCTTCCTCACAGGCATCCTCCGCAATTTTTTTCGTTTCGGAAACAGAATACCCGTCCGGAGGCGTCAGACGCATGTATTTGGCGACACAGAAAAACCCGACTGTCGTCCCGTATTCCTGATAGGTCTTCATCGGCGCAAACAGGTCTGTCAGTATACCCAGCCCGCCGTTCCAGTTCACGTTCAGATAGAAGAAATACATGCCGAACATAAAAACTGCTACCCCGGCACGCATCAGAAGCTTTCCCCAGAGCTTTTTGGCAATGACATGACAGCGCAGGTTCAGCCATACGGCCATCAGGCAGGCGCTGACTACAATATCCACCACAATCGCTCTGGTGAGCGTAAAGGTATAGCTCCCGGCAACCGTCGCCGCTGTGGTGATACTGAAAAAGTCGATCAGCTGCAGCGGCTCTCCCCGGAACAGATAGACAAAGTAAAAGGCAATACTCATACTGCCCCAGATGGCGGTCACCGCCATCAGAGAGCGCCGGACCGAATTCAGCCAGAACAGCAGAATCATATTCATGATAAAAATGCCCAGTACATTCAGTGCCATGTACCGGAATTCCATCTGATCGAAAATATCATTGTTGACGTATTCGATCAGCAGGAAAGCACAGATATCCGCCGCCAGAATAATGGCAAAATCCCACGGCCGTATTCTCTGTTTCAGTTCTTTGCCGTTCTTTCCTCGCAGCTTTCTGGGCTGCATGACAAATATCGCCAGCCCAGCCGTGACCGCAACCGCGGCCGCCAGAAGAATAAAAATCAGATTCCCGTACTTTCTGTCATTCAGATCGGTTCCCACGACCTGCCGGTACTGCGTGATCAGAAAAACCAGAACGGCGGCAAAATAACAGAACCAGAAAACCAGGTATTTTTTGGTTCTTGGAAAATGTCCCGCATTCCTTACGATCCTTGCGCCTGATTCTGTCTCGTCAGCTTCTGTGCCGTCCGCTTCACTGCCGTGAGCTTCTCTGTCTGGTTCTGTACCCTCTATTTCACTGCTGTCAGCTTCTTTGACAGGCTCTGCGACATCCGCCTCTCTGTAAGCTGCCTCTTCAAACGTCGGTTTTCCATCCGGCTCCAGGCCAGAGGCCGGGGTTCCTGTCTTATCCTCAGATACAGCCTCTGTCCCCTGTGCACTTTCCGGCTGATCCTCTGTGTTAAAATCCATCTGGACATTCCCTCCGAAATCTTTCCATCCGTATTTCCGGGCACTCCAAAAAAGACTGCCCTGCGGCCAGTTGAACGACGCCATTATACACCATGGAAGAAAAATTGAAAAGAAAAAGCGGCAGGGAGAAAACAAGAAAAGCGGAGCCGTACACGCTCCGCTTCCCTTATGTGTATAGAGTAGTAATGGGTTACTTGTTAAGTATGTCTGCATTATAATCTGCCCTCGCCCATCCGTACATCCGTTAAAACAAAGGAGATTTTAACCTGTTCACGCTACATAATGTAGTCTGTTTGTTTGTCGTTTGAATTGCGAATTTCTTAAAAATATGGTAATTTTAATAGGAACACAGGCAAACCGGACTACAGTTTGGCGGCCTGGCATAACAATCTAAAGGAACGAATGGATATATTGTATGAAGCTCTATCTTGATATTATCTCAGACATGCTCTCCCCATCTTTTTTTCTCACCTACCGCGCAAACCCTTCCGGTGAAAAAGAACTGGGGAGACCCCGCTACTATGAGGGGCCGGACTCTCCTGAAGGTTACCTCTATTTTCTCACCAACCACGGAGACGGACCGGTCGGATCCGGCTCCTATATCTGCTGGGAGGCTCCCAACATGAGCCGCCCCAGAAATACTTCCTATATCATTCTGCCAAGAGAGCTGAACCTTTTCCGGATCTACAACCAGCTGCAGTCTATCTATGACCTTTTTGACGAGTGGGAAAACGAGTGTCTGCAGGTCATCGACAGATATCAGGATTACCGCACCCTGATCCGGAAAACCTGGTCCTTCTTTCAGCTTCCAATACTATTGATTGACAACCAGTTCAAAATTATCGCAATAGCCCACGATCCCGGAACAACACTTTCTCTCTTTGAGAATGACGATCATCTGCTTCCTGAAGTAATGGAGGATATGATCTCCAACCCCAGGCACCGGGATCTGGAGACAAAAGAGGGCGTCTGCACCCTGGAAATGGACAGCACCTACCTGGTGTACAACCTGATCGACAATGGCGAATATCATGGAAGGCTGATCCTGGGACAGCCCAGGCAGAACTATCTTGCAAGAAACAGCCGGATTCTGGAAAAACTCGCGTACTTCACCACGATTCTGCTCCACCGGTATGGCTCTCTCCGGGTCGGTTCCGCCGCCCAGAATACTCTCCACTCCTTTTTTTCCGATTCTCTGAAAGGCACCGTTCCCAGTTCCCAGGAGATCGGGGAGCTGGAGCAAAGCACCGGATGGACGGAAAGCCAGAACTACCTGATTGCTGTTTTTCTTCCGGAACACCGGCTGAAGAAGGAACTGTATCCTCCGTATCTGATTTCCCAGATGGAAGAGCGCTGGAAGGGCGCCTGTGCGGTGGACAATCAGGGAACTGTGGTTCTTCTGGAAAACCTTTCTGTTTACGGAGGATTGAAAAAGCTGGACGATTTTTATCAGTCTCTGGCGTATCTGGTTCGGGACGGATTGATGATCGCCGGGTGCAGCAGGCCTTTTACCGGTCTGCAGGAGCTTCCGCAATATTTCCGCCAGGCACAGTTATCCATTGAATTTGGCCAGAAAAAGGATTCCACCCGCTGGTATTTCCGCTTCGATGATTACGGACTGGACTATCTGATTCAGTATGGTCTTGGATCCTTTAAGCCGGAGCAGGTGTGCCACCCCGCCCTTCTGAAGCTGCGCGACCACGATCAGGAAAAAAACACCAGCTATTACCTGACTCTCTACACCTTTTTCCGGGAACGCTATAATATGTCACGTGCAGCAGAAAAACTGTACATACACCGCAGCACCTTCATCAACCGCATGGAGCGGATTGAGGAAATAGCGAACCTGGATCTGGAAGATTTTAACACCCGCCTGTACCTGGGTATCTCCTTCCATCTCCTGAAAGAACCGGAGAGCGGCATGCAGTTTCCGTTCTACCTGTAAATCAGGGCTCAATTTTGTGAATAAACAGGCCGCTCCGCAGCTTCGGCTCAAACCAGGTGGATTTGGGAGGCATCAGCATGCCCGCGTCCGCGGCTGCAAACAGTTCTCCGATGGAGGTCGGGAACATGGAAAAGGCGGCCGAACAATCGGTGCGGCATCTTCTTTCCAGTTCCTCCAGTCCGCGGATGCCCCCGACGAAATCAATTCTGTCATCTGTGCGGGGATCCGAAATGCCCCAGATTGGCTGAAGCGCCTCCCGCTGCAGATAAGAGACATCAAGAATGCCGATCGGATCTGTCTGAATCCGCTCCGGCCTTACCTTCAGCCGGTACCAGAAGGCATCCAGGTATAATCCCATTTCTCCCTTTTTTCCCGGATGAAAAGGCTCTCTGCCGCATTCTTCAATCTCAAACCGCTTCCCCAGTTTTTCCAGCAGTTCCCTCGGTGTATTGCCTGCCAGATCCTTCAGAACACGGTTATAGTCCAGAATTTTCAGCTCGTCATCCGGAAACAGGACGGACAGAAAACTGTTAAACTCTTCCTCTCCTGTGTAATGCGGATATTTTTTTCTGCGCTCCAGTGAAACGGAGACCGCGGAAGCTGCCCGGTGATGTCCGTCCGCGACATAAGTATGTTCCAGCTTTGCAAAGGCATCGGTAAGTCTCCCTGTTATGCCCTTATCCTCTACTCTCCAGACGCGGTGGCGGATTCCATCTTCTTCTGTAAAGTCAAAATATGGAAGGCCGGTGCAGGCGTCCTGCACCGCGCTCCGAATCTCAGCATTATTGCGGTACGCAAGAAAAATCGGCCCGGTCTGCGCGCTTGTCACCGACACATGTCTGGTACGATCCTCCTCTTTCTCTTTTCTGGTATTTTCATGGCGTAAAATAACACCATTCAGATAGTCGTCAACCGAAGAGCAGGCGACCAGCCCGGTCTGCGTTCTTCCATCCATGGTCAGCTCCCAGATATAGTAAAACGGCTCCTCGTCCTGCACAAAGATTCCTTTCTCTTCCCAGCCATGCAGCATTTCGGCCGCCTTCTCGTAAACCTCCGGCGCATACATATTCTGATTTTCCGGAAACTGGGTCTCTGGGCGATCGATTGCCAGGAAAGACTGCGGATGTGCAGTCACCTCCGCCCTGGCTTCCTCTCTGCTGTAAACGTCGTAAGGAAGAGCCGCCACCTCCGCTGCTTTTTCTTTTGTCGGGTGAAGCGCCCGGAACGGTTTTATCTCTGCCATTTGAAATTCTCCTTTTCTCTTACAGGTAAACGGAAACCTTCTTCTGCTCTGCCTGACCCCTTCCATGGCCGACGGAAATACAAAAGAAACCGCCAGACCCACGCCCGCATTTGCAGACGCAGAACTGACGGCCGTTTTTCTTTTTTATTTATCCGCCGTTGGCAGACAGAACGTCACTTAACAATACGTGCGCGAAGCACTCCCTCAACAGAGGCGATCTTGGTAATGATCTGCTCGCTGGCCCGCGTCTCCATGTCAATCATGGTGTACGCATAACTGCCGCGGCTCTTATTGGTAAGATCTGTGATGTTGACGCCGGCGTCACTGAGAATTCTGGTGAACTGCCGGATCATATCCGGAACATTTTTATGGCAGATGGTAATCCTGCTTGCAGAGGTGCAGACACCCATATCGCAGGCCGGGTAATTCACAGAATTTTTGATATTTCCGTTTTCAAGGAAATTCTTCAGCTCTTTAACGGCGGCAACCGCACAGTTGTCCTCCGACTCTCTGGTAGAAGCTCCCAGATGCGGCGTAATAATGACATTTTTTACTCCCGCAACCGTCGGGTTGGCAAAATCCGTCATGTAACGCTTTACCTTGCCCGCGTTCAGTGCCTCGACCATAGCCTCTTCATCGACCAGAACGTCTCTTGCATAGTTCAGAACTACCACTCCGTCCTTCATCATCTGAATGGCTTCCCTGCTGATCATTCCCCTGGTGCCGTCTGTCAGCGGAACGTGGATAGTAATAAAATCACAATTCCGATAAATGTCATTGACGTCCTGAATATGATGAATGGTGCGGGAAAGATTCCAGGCAGCGTCTACGGAAATAAACGGATCATAGCCATAGACATCCATCCCCAGGTGTGTCGCCGCGTTGGCCACCTTCTGTCCGATGGCGCCAAGGCCGATAATTCCCAGCTTTTTCCCGCTGATTTCGCTGCCGGCGAACTGCTTTTTCTGTTTTTCCGCCAGTTTTCCCACATCAGGATTATCCTTCTGGCTGTTTACCCACTCGATGCCTCCGACAATATCTCTGGAGGCAAGAAGCATTCCTGCCAGAACCAGCTCCTTGACACCGTTGGAATTTGCTCCGGGTGTATTAAAAACAACAATTCCCTGATCCGCACAGCGGTCAAGCGGAATGTTATTGACTCCGGCACCCGCGCGGCCGACTGCCAGGAGCTTGCCCGGCAGTTCCATATCCAGCATTTTTGCGCTGCGAACCAGTACCGCGTCCGCCTCATTAAAATCATCCGTCTGTCTGTAATTCTCTCCGAAGCCGTCCAGTCCGACAGATGCAATCGGATTCAGGCAATGATACTGAAACATAATCAGCTGTTCTCCTTTTCAAATTTATCCATAAACTCTACCAGCTTCTGAACGCCTGCATAGGGCATGGCGTTGTAGATGCTGGCGCGCATGCCGCCCACCGTGCGGTGTCCCTTGAGGTTTTCCAGTCCTGCAGCCTTTGCCTCAGCGACAAACTTAGCATCCATATCCTTATCGCCGGTAACAAAGGGAACATTCATCAGAGAGCGATCCTCTTTGCGTACCGTCCCCTTAAACAGCCTGGACTGATCCAGATAATCATAAAGGAGCGCAGCCTTCTTCTCGTTTCTTCTGTTCATCTCCTCCAGGCCGCCCATGCCCTTCAGCCATTTGAATACCAGGCCGCAGATGTAGATGCACCAGCAGTTCGGCGTATTATAGAGAGAATCTTTGTCAGCCTGCGTTTTATACTTCATCATGGTCGGTGTTCCCGGAAGGACATCATCCGTGACAAGATCCTCGCGGATAACGGTAATAACCATGCCGGCCGGTCCCACATTTTTCTGCACGCCGCCGAAAAACAGGCCGTATTTCTCTACATCAATCGGGCGAGACAGGAAGTTGGAAGAAACATCGGCCACCAGCAGCTTGCCCTTTGTGTTCGGAAGCTTTTTGTACTCTGTTCCGTAAATGGTGTTGTTCTCGCAGATATAGACATAATCTGCGTTTTCACGAATCGGAAGATCAGAACAGTCGGGAATGTAGGTAAAATTCTTGTCTGCGGAAGAGGCAACCGCTTTCGCGTCTCCGTAAATCTCTGCCTCCGCAAGAGCCTTCTTTGCCCAGTTTCCTGTTACAATATAATCCGCGACACGGTTTTTCATGAGATTCATGGGAATCTGGGCAAACTGAAGAGAACCGCCGCCCTGTAAGAACAGAACCTTGTAATGATCCGGCACGCCAACCAGCTCCCGGAAATCCTTCTCCGCTTCCTTAATGATGTTGTCGAACATCGCGGAGCGGTGGCTCATTTCCATCACGGACATTCCGCACCCCTTGTAATCCAGCATGTCCGCCTGCGCTTCCTTCAGAACCTCCTCCGGCAGAACCGCCGGGCCGGCCGAAAAGTTATATACTCTTCCCACTTTACTTTCCTCCTGTCTCTTTTTGGGTTGTCTTGTACAAGTGTAGTCTCCTGATATAATTTTGTCAATCCGCCGCTGTCCTTTCCCTGCATCCGATGCGTACAGAATCCCCTTCATCGTCTCCGATGGAAAACAGGCTTCTGCCGGAAAGAAGGCCGCAAAGCGTCATGGCAGCTTTCACTCCTCCACGTCCGTCTGGTCAAAGACCTCGGAATTCGGTTTCCCGGCCGGAATCATCGGAAAAACCTTGTCATCGTCATCAATCAGGCAATCCAGAACAACCGGCTGGTTCAGTTCGATTGCCTTCTGCAGCGCCGGCGCAAAGTCCTCCGGCTTCGTCACGCGGATTCCAACCGCGCCCATGGCTTCTGCCACTTTGACATAGTCTACCTTGTCCCGCAGAATGGTCTGCGAATAACGTTTGCCGTAGAACAGCGTCTGCCACTGTCTTACCATTCCCAGGACATGGTTGTTAAACACGATTTCAATAACCGGTATTTCACTGCGCACAGCAGTTGCCAGCTCATTCATATTCATCCGGAAGCAGCCATCCCCGGTCATATTGATGACCGTCTTGTCCGGCCTTCCTGTTTTTGCCCCCAGCGCGGCACCCAGGCCGTAACCCATGGTCCCCAGTCCGCCGGACGAAAGAAATGTGCGGGGTTCCGTGTACTTGTAATACTGGGCGGCCCACATCTGATGCTGTCCGACATCCGTGGTAATGATCGCCTTCCCCTCTGTCACCTGATAGGTCTGTTCTACCATAAACGGCCCGGTCAGCCGGTCCTGAGGCACGGGAACGGTTGTCGTTTTTTTCAGCTCTTCCATCTGATTCAGCCAGTCTGCCCCGTTCTTCTGCTCCAGCCGGGGAAGAATCCGGTTCAGAACCAGCTTCAGATCACCGTTCACGCTTGCGTCCACCACCACATTTTTGTTGACCTCGGCCGAATCCACATCGATCTGAAGAATTTTTGCCTGTCTGGCAAAATTTTTCGGACTTCCGACATCACGGTCAGAGAATCTGGCTCCCAAAACAATCAGCAGATCGCACTTGTACATGCCGAGATTGGAAGCCTTCGTCCCGTGCATGCCGAGCATACCCATATACTGCGGATCCGTACCGGGAAACGCCCCCTTCCCCATCAGGGTATCGCAGACCGGAGCCTGCAGCCTTCTTGCCAGTTCACGGACCTCTTCTGAAGCGTCCGAGATGATTGCCCCGCCCCCGACAAAGAGGAACGGACGTTTGGATGCATTGATCATCTGAACCGCCCTGTCCAGTCCTTCCTCCGTCAGTCCTTCTGCAGAGGGCTGCACGGGAGACGGGTCTTTATGCGTAAACTCGCAGGACGCGGCAGTTACATCTTTGGTAACGTCCACCAGAACCGGACCCGGCCTTCCGCTCTTCGCAATCCGGAAGGCTCGCCGTATGGAGTCCGCCAGTTTCGTAACATCCTTGACAATCATACTGTACTTTGTGATTGGCATGGTAATACCTACAATGTCTACCTCCTGGAAACTGTCCTTCCCCAGAAGCGTCCTTCCCACATTGCAGGTAATCGCCACAATCGGCACAGAATCCATGTAAGCGGTGGCAATGCCGGTCACAAGGTTTGTTGCCCCCGGACCGCTTGTGGCAAAACACACGCCAACCCTTCCGGTCGCCCTGGCATAGCCGTCCGCCGCATGAGAAGCTCCCTGCTCGTGGGAGGTTAGGATATGATGAATCTCCGGAGTTCTGTAGAGTTCATCATACACATTCAGAATAGAACCACCCGGATACCCGAAAACCGTATCAACCTTTTGTTCCTTCAGACATTCCATTATGATCTGTGAACCATTCAGCTGCATCTTTTTTCCTCTTACTTATTCTAATTCTATCAATCTTCCTGCCGTCTGCGCCGGATATTACAAAACGCGTGCGGTCTCTGCCGCGTTTGCAGCCGCGCAGCTTTTACGCCACTCACCAGTCTGACCTGCTGTGCCGACTCGTACCTGTCCCGGATGCGGATCCGGATGTCAGTCCGCCTGATCCGCGGAAAGAATGGCGCCTCTGTTAGCGCTGGTAACCAGTTTCGCATATCTTACCAGATACCCTGTGGTAATATTGGGCTTTCTCGGAACCCACGCCGCCTTACGCCTTGCCAGCTCCTCATCGCTGACCTTCAGCTCCAGCTTGTATTCCGGAATATTGATCGAAATGATATCGCCTTCTTCCACAAGGGCAATCGGGCCTCCGACGGCTGCTTCCGGGCTTACATGGCCGATGGACGCTCCGCGGGACGCGCCGGAGAAACGGCCGTCCGTGATAAGAGCGACGGAATTATCCAGTCCCATTCCGGCTATGGCAGATGTCGGATTCAGCATCTCTCTCATGCCGGGGCCTCCCTTGGGTCCCTCGTAGCGGATAACCACGACATCTCCGGGAACAATCTTCCCGCCCTTGATGGCGGCAATGGCATCCTCCTCACAGTCGAATACGCGGGCCGGTCCCTCGTGAACCATCATCTCCGGAAGAACCGCCGAGCGTTTTACGACAGCTGTATCCGGCGCAAGATTTCCCTTCAGCACCGCAAGCCCTCCGGTCTTCATATAAGGATTATCCACATGACGGATCACTTCCGGATTCCTGTTAATGGCATATTTAATGTTCTCTCCCACGGTTTTTCCTGTCACTGTCATGCAATCCAGGTTCAGAAGCCCAAGGCTGGCAATTTCCTTCATCACCGCGTAGATACCTCCTGCCTCGTACAGGTCCTCCATGTAAGTCGGACCGGCCGGGGCAAGATGACAGATATTCGGTGTTTTCTCGCTGATCTCATTGGCAAGCTCCACCTCAAAATCGAAACCGGCTTCATGGGCGATTGCCGGGATATGAAGCATGGTATTGGTTGAGCAGCCCAGAGCCATATCCATGGTCAGCGCATTGATAAAAGCTTCTTTTGTCATAATATCCCTGGGACGGATATTCTTTTTCAGCATGTCCATAACAGCCATGCCGGCATGCTTGGCAAGTTTGATTCTCTCCGAATAAACGGCAGGGATTGTGCCGTTACCTTCCAGTCCCATACCCAGAATCTCTGTCAGGCAGTTCATGCTGTTCGCTGTGTACATGCCGGAGCAGGATCCGCAGGTCGGGCACACATGTTCCTCATAATTGCGGACGTCACTCTCCGTCATAGTCCCTGCCGCATAGGAGCCGACAGCCTCGAACATGGAGGAAAGACTTCTCTTTCTTCCGTTGACATGTCCGGCCAGCATCGGACCGCCGCTGACAAAAACCGTCGGGATATTCACTCTCGCCGCAGCCATCAGAAGCCCCGGAACGTTCTTGTCACAGTTCGGGATCATGACAAGGGCGTCAAACTGGTGTGCGATTGCCAGACATTCGGTGGAATCTGCAATCAGATCTCTGGTGACCAGCGAGTACTTCATGCCGATATGACCCATGGCAATGCCGTCGCATACCGCGATGGCCGGAACCATAACAGGCATACCGCCCGCCTCTGCAACGCCAAGCTTAACGGCCTGCGTGATCTTATCCAGATTCATATGTCCCGGAACAATTTCATTATAGGAAGACACGATTCCGACCAGCGGCTTTTCCATCTCCTCCTGTGTCATCCCCAGCGCGTTAAACAAACTTCGATGCGGCGCCTGCTGCATTCCTTTTTTTACAGTATCACTCTTCATGTATTTATCTCCTTTTTCTTCAATACGATGTTGCAGGAACAGAAGATCTTCCGACCCCGGCGGCTGCCACAAATGGCTCCCTTTTTCTGAAACTCCTGCCATTCTCCGGGCTTTCCCGGCTCAGCCTCTGACGTTCTCTGCTATAATATCCCCCATCTCTGTGGTGGATGTCTTTTTCATTCCTTCTGAATAAATATCTGCCGTGCGGAAGCCGTCCGATAGAGCCTTTTGTACAGCTGCTTCCACCGCGTCTGCCTCTCTGTCCAGATTCAGGGAATACCGGAGCATCATGGCAGCCGAGAGAATGGTCGCAATCGGATTTGCAATATTTTTTCCCGCAATATCCGGCGCAGACCCGTGGCTCGGCTCATAGAGGCCGAAGCTGCTCTCATTCAGGCTGGCCGAGGACAGCATCCCGATGGAACCCGTAACCATGCTTGCCTCGTCAGACAGGATATCGCCGAACATGTTCTCTGTCAGAATGACGTCAAATTGTTTCGGATCACGAACCAGCTGCATGGCGCAGTTGTCTACCAGCATATTTTCCAGCTCCACATCCGGATAATCTCTGGCCACCTCCGCGGTAACTTTTCTCCAGAGGCGGGAGGAATCCAGTACATTGGCCTTATCGACCTCTGTAACCTTTTTTCTCCGCTTCCGTGCAATCTCAAACGCGCGTCTGGCAATTCTCCGGATCTCATTTTCATTGTAGCTGAGAGTGTCTACAGCGGTCGTCACGCCATTGACCTCTTCTGTTTTTCTATTCCCGAAATAAAGGCCTCCTGTGAGTTCCCTGACGATGATCAGATTAAAGCCCTGATCTCCGATGATGTCATCACGGAGCGGACATGCCGTGCGAAGTTCATTGTACAGGTAAGCCGGCCTGAGATTGGCAAAAAGCCCCAGTGCCTTCCGTATTCCCAGCAGTCCCGCCTCCGGACGTTTGGAGGGCTCCAGCTTATACCACGGTGATGTTTTGGCGTCTCCTCCGATAGAACCCATCAGCACGGCATCACAGGATTTTGCCTTTTCTACCGTATCCCCGGTAAGCGGAAGTCCTGTCGCGTCAATGGACGCTCCCCCAAGAAGGAGATTTTCATAGTGGAAGGTATGTCCATACTTCTCACAGACAGAATCCAGAACCTTCTTTGCCTCATTCACAATCTCCGGGCCGATACCGTCCCCGTGGATCAAACCGATTTTATACTCCATTCCTTTTTCCTCCTGAAATCTGCTGACGCCAGGGTCAAAATACCATAAGCCGATTCTGTTTAGGCGAATCGGAGTATGACATGAGAACCCCAACCTCATCTGTCCGCTTTATGTCAGACCGAATTCCATAAAATGAAATACGCCTGTCCGCAGGAGCTTCCCGCAGCAGGCGCATTAAAAATCATTCTCTCTTCTTACTTTTTCTCGTTGTCTGCTTTGGCTGTCGTTGTTTTCTCTGTCTTATCGGATTTATCTTCTTTTTCAGCCTTTGCCGCGACCGCCTGCTCCGGTTTTTCAATCTGGGCAATCGCTTCTTTCTTCATGGGAATTCTGCAGTTCTTGTTATTGCCGAATTCTACAATGACATCTGTATCGGTTATATCAATGATAATACCGTAAAAGCCCCCGGTGGTAACGACAGCATCGCCGATCTCCATACTGTCCAGCATTGCCTGCATTCTCTTTTGTTCCTTCCTCTGCGGACGGATCATCATAAAATATAGCAGGGCAATCATTGCAACCATAAGAATAATCATGCTGAGGCCGCCGCTGGAACCAGCAGAACTTACAAATAACATTTTTCATCCTCCAATCAATCCGGCAGTATACCGTTATTCGTTTTCGCACGAAGCAGGAAATTGATGTACAAAGAAACATCAGCTGTCTCACTAGCGCGTCTTTTCCTATGATACACAATCGTTTCCCGATGCGCAAGCATTTCCGTCATTTTCCGAGAGTGAATCCAGTGTCTTTCTCTTAAATTCCGCATACCTTCCCTGTTCAATCGCCTGGCGGATATCCTCCATCAGATGATTATAGAAATACAGGTTGTGCTGGACGCAGAGCCGCATGCCGAGCATTTCCTTTGCCTTCAGCAGATGGCGGATATATCCCCTGCTGTAGCGCCGGCAGGTCGGACACTGGCAGTCCTCTTCAATCGGCCTCTGATCCAGCTCATACTGCGCATTAAAAAGATTCAGATGCCCGTGCCTGGTATAGACATGGCCGTGTCTTCCGTTCCGGCTGGGATAGACGCAGTCAAAAAAGTCCACTCCTCTGTCCACGGCCTCCAGGATATTTGCCGGCGTGCCTACCCCCATCAGATACGTAGGTTTATCTTTTGGAAGATACGGGACCACCTGATCCAGGATATCATACATCTGTTCATGCGATTCACCGACCGCAAGGCCGCCGACCGCGTAGCCGTCCAGTTCCATCTCTGTGATGCGTTTTGCATGATCAATCCGGATGTCCGGGTAAATGGCTCCCTGATTAATTCCAAACAGAAGCTGTTCCTTATTTATGGTATCTTCCCGGCTGTTCAGCTCCTCCATTTTGCGTTTGCACCGCTCCAGCCACCTGGCAGTCCGCGCCACGGACTGTTCCACATAAGAGCGTTCCGCCACAGAAGAAGGGCACTCGTCAAACGCCATGGCGATTGTAGATGCCAGATTAGACTGAATCTGCATGCTCTCCTCCGGACCCATAAAAATCTTATGGCCGTCAATATGGGAGCGGAAGGTCACCCCCTCCTCCCGGATTTTTCTCAGATCTGCCAGTGAAAAGACCTGAAAGCCGCCGGAATCCGTCAGAATCGGCCTGTTCCAGGACATAAATTTATGTAGTCCGCCCATTTTTTTTACAATTTCGTCGCCGGGACGCACATGGAGATGGTACGTGTTGGAAAGCTCTACCTGCGTCCCGATTCTTTCCAGATCCTCCGTAGAGACCGCGCCTTTAATCGCCGCAGCCGTCCCGACATTCATAAAGACCGGCGTATGGATCACCCCGTGCACCGTCTCAAAATCTGCCCGCTTCGCACGGCCCTCTTCTGCAATAATTTTATAAACAGCCATCTTTTCTCTCCTCTTCGCCATTTTAAGGAAACTATCTTCTGGAGAAAATGCTCTTTGTACATTCCACCGTTTACACGTTTTCGCGTTCCAAGTATACGAAAGAAACACATCCAGTTCAAGAAGTTCAGGAATCTTTCTTCAAGACGGCAGAAGAACAGGAAGATGCCGGATGCCTGTCTACTATAAATAAAGTAGAAACCAAATGCCATCCGCACGTTACCTTGCCTTTTTACCAAAAAATCAAATCCGTTACCTTTTTATCCTTTTTTTAGAATTCGCCAATCTGCCTTCAGTTGTTTTTGCAGAATCGTTGTCGTATAATCCATTACGTTAAAAGGAGAGTTGTATACTATGACAGATATTACCAATACCCTGGGAATTGATATTGGCTCTACCACAGTCAAGATCGTTATTCTGGACCAGGAACGTCACATTCTTTTTTCTGATTATAAAAGACATTTTGCGCGGATTCAGGAAACACTCGCGGATCTTCTGGATGAAGCTTCGGAGAAGCTGGGGGATCTGCAGCTTCGGCCGGTAATCACCGGAAGCGGCGGTCTCACGCTTGCGCAGAATATCAGCATACCCTTTGTCCAGGAGGTCATTGCCGTCTCCTCCGCCCTGCAGTTCCAGGCTCCTCAGACAGATGTTGCCATTGAGCTCGGCGGCGAGGACGCAAAAATCATCTATTTTGAAAACGGCAATATTGAGCAGCGGATGAACGGCGTCTGTGCCGGGGGAACCGGATCTTTTATTGATCAGATGGCTTCTCTTCTTCAGACCGATGCCACAGGCATGAACGAGTACGCAAAGAACTATCAGGCTGTCTATCCCATTGCCGCACGCTGCGGTGTGTTCGCGAAAACCGATATCCAGCCGCTGATCAATGAAGGGGCGACAAAGGAAGATCTGTCTGTCTCTATCTTTCAGGCTGTTGTCAATCAGACCATCTCCGGGCTGGCCTGCGGAAAGCCGATCCGCGGTCATGTTGCCTTTCTGGGCGGCCCGCTTCATTTTCTTTCCGAGCTGCGGAACTGCTTTATCCGCACTCTGAACCTGGATGAGGAGCACGCGATAATTCCGGAGAATTCCCATCTTTTTGCCGCCATGGGCTCAGCGCTGAACGCAAAAGAGGAGAATCCGGAATTCTCCCTTGCTTTTCTGCGTGACAAGCTCCGCCACGGCGTAAAGATGAAATTTGAGGTTGCCCGTATGGATCCTCTGTTTGCCACAAAGGAAGACTATGAGGATTTTCTGAAAAGACAGAGCCGTTATAAAGTAAAAACGGCGGATTTCTCCACCTATTCCGGAAACTGCTTTCTGGGAATAGACGCCGGTTCCACGACGACGAAGGCCGCCGTTGTGAGCGAGAACGGGGATCTGCTGTACTCCTTTTACGACAATAACCACGGGGATCCACTGGGGACTTCCATCCGCGCGATCAAAGACATCTATTCCAAAATGCCGCAGACTGCCCGGATCGTCCGTTCCTGCTCCACCGGTTACGGCGAACAGCTGATTAAGGCCGCCCTCATTCTGGATGAGGGAGAGGTGGAAACCATCGCCCATTACACAGCCGCCGCCTTCTTCGATCCGGATGTGGACTGCATACTGGACATTGGCGGCCAGGACATGAAGTGCATCAAAATACGCGATCATGCGGTAGAGAGCGTACAGCTGAATGAGGCATGCTCCTCCGGCTGTGGTTCCTTTATCGAAAACTTTGCCCAGTCGCTGGACTACAGCGTACAGGATTTCGCAAGGGAGGCTCTGTTTGCGGAGCATCCCATCGACCTGGGTACCCGCTGCACAGTCTTTATGAATTCCCGTGTCAAACAGGCGCAGAAGGAAGGTGCCTCCGTGGCGGACATTTCCGCCGGACTGGCCTACTCTGTGATTAAAAACGCTCTGTATAAGGTTATCAAGGTCTCCGACGCCAAAGAACTAGGCAGACATATCGTTGTTCAGGGAGGAACCTTCTACAACGATGCCGTACTGCGCAGCTTCGAGAGGATTGCGGACTGCGAGGCCATTCGTCCGGATATCGCCGGCATTATGGGCGCATTCGGGGCCGCGCTGATCGCCAGGGATCGCTATGAAGGCCAGGAGACAACCATGCTCCCGATCCAGAAGATCAATACCCTGCAGTATTCCACAAAAATGGCTTACTGCAAGGGCTGCACCAATCACTGCCGCCTGACCGTCAACCATTTTTCCGGCGGAAGGCAGTATATCAGCGGAAACCGCTGTGAGCGCGGAATCGGAAAACCAAAGAATGCGAACCACATCCCGAACCTGTTCGAATACAAATACAACCGGATTTTCGGCTATGAGCCCCTGACAGAGGAAGAAGCCACCAGAGGAAAGGTCGGTATTCCCCGTGTCCTGAATATGTATGAGAATTATCCGCTCTGGTTTACTTTCTTTACCCGACTGGGCTATCAGGTTGTGCTCTCTCCCACCTCGACCCGGAAAATTTACGAGATGGGTATTGAGTCCATTCCCAGTGATACTGCCTGCTACCCCGCTAAAATCTCTCACGGACACATTGAGTGGCTGATCCGTCACGGGCTGACATTTATCTGGTATCCCTGTATTCCGTATGAAAGGAAGGAATTCAGCGGAGCGGTAAACCATTACAACTGCCCGATTGTAACCTCATACGCGGAAAACATTAAAAACAACGTGGATGAGCTGCGCGACCCGTCCATCCGGTTTATGAATCCTTTCCTGGCTCTTTCAGACGAGGAGGCAATGACCAGCGAGCTGGTGAAAATTTTCCATGACATACCCGAATCCGAGGTTCGGGAGGCGGCTCATGCCGGATGGCTGGAGATGGCGAAGACCAGAGAGGATATCCGGAAAAAGGGCGAAGAGACCCTTCGTTGGATGGAGGAGACCGGGCACCGCGGCATTGTGCTGGCCGGACGTCCCTACCACATCGATCCGGAAATTCACCACGGCATTCCGGACATGATTGTTTCCTATGACGTCGCTGTGCTGACGGAGGACTCCGTCTCTCATCTGGCGCCGGTGGAGCGCCCTTTGCGTGTCAATGACCAGTGGATGTACCACACCCGCCTGTACGCGGCGGCAAATTACGTGAAGACCAGAGACGACCTGGATTTAATTCAGCTGAATTCCTTCGGTTGCGGCCTGGATGCCGTGACGACTGACCAGGTTTATGAAATTCTGTCCGGAAGCGAAAAAATCTATACGGTTCTGAAAATTGATGAGGTAAACAATCTTGGCGCCGCGCGCATCCGCGTCCGCTCTCTTCTGGCCGCCCTGCGCGCGCGTGACCGGTCGGGGATGAAGCGTGAGGTTCACAGCTCTGCGCAGCCCAGAGTTATTTTTACCAAAGAAATGAAGGAAGAAGGATATACCATTCTCTGCCCGCAGCTTTCTCCTATCCACTTCAACCTGATTGAAAAGGCATTTAATACGGGAGGCTATCACCTGGTTATTCTTCCAAACGATAACCGCCACGCGGTGGATGTCGGATTAAAATATGTAAACAATGACGCCTGCTACCCTTCCCTGCTGGTGGTAGGACAGATTATGGACGCCCTGCAGTCCGGAAAATATGACCTGAACCGCACAGCGGTCATCATGAGTCAGACCGGAGGCGGCTGCCGCGCATCCAACTACATCGCGTTTATCCGGCGCGCCCTGAAAAAAGCGGGGATGGAGCAGGTTCCGGTTATCTCCCTGAACCTGGTCGGACTGGAGAGCAATCCTGGACTGAAAATTTCACCGGGAATGGGAATCCGTGTGGTTTACGCGGCTCTCTTTGGTGATATCTTCATGCGCTGCCTGTACCGCATGCGTCCCTATGAAAAAGTAAAGGGTTCCGCAAACCGGCTTCATAAGAAATGGGAGGAAATTGTGATTCATTTCCTGACCGGGAAATCTGTCTCCCTGCCTAAATTCAACTGGCTTTGCAGAAGCATTATCCGGGATTTTGACAGACTGCCTATTACCACTGAAAAGAAACCCAGAGTCGGCATTGTCGGTGAAATTCTGGTGAAGTACGCTCCCGCGGCAAATAACCATCTGGTGGATCTGCTGGAGGCGGAAGGGGCGGAAGCTGTTGTTCCGGACTTTGTAGACTTCTTCATGTACAGCTTCTACAATACTAATTTCAAGACAGAGCATCTGGGGGCTTCCAGAAAGTCCCGCATGATGTGCAACGCCGCTATAAAAGCTGTAAACGTGCTCCGCACCGCAATGAACGAGGAATTTATCCACAGCATGCACTTTACGCCGACGGTCAAGGTTGAGGATCT
>OCTW013419575.1_pt1 | contig 58874 bp, 52 predicted proteins | sample 1539671 | NCBI WGS metagenome assembly OCTW01 (sample SAMN02144230, study PRJEB22623) | gut metagenome | biome: sheep rumen | host: Ovis aries | place: New Zealand | reverse complement strand
TGGCTTCATGTGGCCGGGTTACGGCGACAACAGCCGCGTGCTCGCTTGGATCTTCGACCGCTGCAACGGTGTTGACAACGCTGTCGAAACTCCGATCGGTTACATGCCGAAGGAAGGCGCCATCAATACTGATGGTCTCGCTGACTACTATAAGGAAACTCTCCCGCAGATCACGAAGGTTGACGTGGAAGGCTGGAAGAAGGAACTCGCTGACGTTAAGGAAAACCACTATCCGAAGTTCGGCAAGCACCTCCCGAAGGAACTCTCTGAAATCATCGACATGATCCAGGATCGTCTCAATAAGGCTTAATCAACCTTATCTTTCCTAACGGAATAATCCTTTAAAATCCCTGCTGCCAGCAATGGTGGCGGGGATTTTTTTATTGCCCCCTATTGCTTTTTTGTGCAGTTTTATGTATATTAGTGCTCGTAAGAGCAACTATACAAAAAGGCAATTATGGATGTTCGTGAAAAATTGCGGATTCTATCGGCGGCGGCCAAGTACGACGTGTCCTGCTCCTCTAGCGGGTCCAGTCGCTGTGCGCCTCCTGGCGGGCTGGGAGATGCCTGCAGTGCGGGTATTTGCCATACATGGGCTGCCGACGGGCGTTGCGTCTCCCTGCTGAAGGTACTGCTCAGCAATGCCTGCAAGTACGACTGCGCCTATTGTGTGAACCGCCGGAGCAACGACGTTCCCCGGGCCACCTTTACGCCTAAAGAGCTTATCCAGCTGACCATAGAGTTTTATCGTCGGAACTATATCGAGGGACTGTTCCTGAGTTCGGCGGTGATTAAAGATCCGGACTATACCATGGAACTTCTGGTGAAAATCGCCCGGGAGCTCCGGACAGTGCACCGTTTTGGCGGGTACATCCACCTGAAGGCCATTCCTGGAGCCAGCGCCCGCCTTCTATACGAGGCGGGTCTATATGCCGACCGGAGCAGTGTGAATATCGAGGTCCCTTCCGACAGGTCCCTGCAGTACCTCGCTCCCGAAAAGAACTTCGCCTCAGTATATGCTCCCATGAATTTCTTTGCCGAACGCAAGCTGGAATACAAGGCTTCCGTGAGCCGCTACACCCCGAGTTTCTTGCCGGCGGGTCAGAGCACCCAGATGATCGTGGGGGCGTCGGGGGAGTCGGACTACCAGATTCTTTCCCTGACCTCAGGCTTTTACAACAAGCAAAAACTCAAGCGGGTCTACTATTCGGGCTATGTCCCTATCAATGCGGACAAGCGCCTGCCGGTGCTTACCACTAAGCCCCCGCTGGTCCGGGAACATCGGCTTTACCAGGCGGATTGGCTCATGCGGTTCTACAAGTTCCGCTACGACGAGATTCTGGACGAGGCCCACCCGAACTTGGACCTGGAGCTGGACCCGAAAATCGGCTGGGCGCTGCGCCATCCGGAAATGTTCCCGGTGGACCTCCAGCATGCCGATTACGAGATGATTTTGCGCGTTCCGGGAATTGGCGTCAAGTCCGCACAACTTATCGTCTCGGGTCGTCGCTTTGCCAAAATCCGGCTGGAACAGCTGAAGAAGATGGGGGTGGTCCTCAAGCGGGCCAAGTATTTCATCTACCATCCGGACACTCCCGCAAGCCTGCGCAGGCTTTACCCCGAGATGGTGCGGCCCCTGCTCCTTCCGCGGCCCAAGTCCGGCCAGCTGGACTTGTTCGGCAACACCCCGCTGGCCCTGCCTGCATAAGGCCCGACCATGATTCCGGCAAGAAGGGTGGTGAGCTACGCAGTGCGAACCAGGGGAAGGCTTTCCCCTAACCACCAATCACGAAACATTTCTCATCCCACACCCCACACCCCACATTAAAACCTCTTGTTTCCATCAGCCCTAACCCCTAGCCCCTAAATCCTAGCCCCTAGATCCTAATCCCTAACTACCTTCGTCCACATCCAGCGGATCCCCGACCAAAGCCTGCCCTGAGTTTGTCGAATGGGTCGGGGATGACACCTCTTGAGACCAGCCTTACTAAATCCTAGATCCTAGATCCTAAAAAGTTTTCAGTCCTCAGTATATATTTGGCGCCAAAGGCGCGACTATAAGAACTCACAACTCATAACTGACAACTCATTACTAATCTCACACCCCACACCTCACACCTCACATTAAAACCTCTTGTTTCCATCAGCCCTAACCCCTAGATCCTAATCCCTAGATCCTAATCCCTACAACCTATAACCTACGACCTAACAATGTCCCTTTCCATCCAATACGATTCTACATTCGAAGGCTTTCTCAGTGCAGTCTTCGAGATTTACCGCCAGCATCTTGAAGTGGGCGAAATCCGTCCGGACCGTTCCGCGGCACCGGCAGATATGTTCCTGCAGCCTTTCCATATCGAGACCAGCGAGGAGTCGGCTACCCGCCTCCATCGCGCCATTGTCAACTTTGCAAGCGAAGAGGTTTATAACCTGCTCCATGCGGCTTTTTTGTCCGAGGAGGCGGGGGTCGAAATGAAGATTTTCGCCTTCTTGAAAAAGCTGTTTTCAGGAGCTGATCCAAGTTACGGCCAAAATCCAGCTTCGGCGGAAATGCTCCCGCTTTACAAGCTGGGCCAGTCCGTGCGTAGGGAAGCGGGGGGAATGCTTGGCCTGGTCCGTTTTGCCGTAGGTCCCGATAACATGCTCTGTGCCGAAATTGAACCGAAATACGACATTTTGACCCTTATGGAGAACCATTTCTCCAAGCGTTTCGCCAACGAAAGGTGGCTTATCTACGATTCCAAGCGGGATTATGGTCTGTTCCACGACCGCACTGGCTGCCAGGTGGTGACGCTGCCGGGCTACAAGTCTGGCGCCATGGACCTGAAAGATTCTTTTACCGACCTGTGGAGGGAATTCTACAAGTCCATCTCCATCAAGGAACGGGAAAACCCGAAGCTTTTGAGGCGTTGCCTGCCGGTCCGATACTGGAACCACTTGCCGGAGCGCTCCATAGCAACGGCGGTTACGTAGTGCTCGACCATGTGACCCGCCTGACTTTGCGGTTTTTCGCCGTCTAGGTTGATTTCTTTTTACGAAACTTCGAAAAAATCCTGGACTTTTTCTTTTCCCAGATTATATATTTTATGTAAGAAATGATAACTGGAGTGTTCCAATGGTAAAAACGGCTGCGAAACCGGGATTTTTTGTTCAGGACAGGTACCTTTACAGCAAGGACAACGAGAAGGTCATCCTTCGCGGGGTGAACCACATGTTCATCTGGACCGACCGGGAAGGCAAGACCATTCCCGAAATCGCAAAGACCGGCGCCAACTGTGTCCGTATCGTCTGGAACACCCGCGGTCGTATCAGCGACCTGGACAATATCATGGGCCTTTGCATAGCCAACGGCATGATTCCCATTCCCGAGATTCACGATACCACGGGTAACTGGGACCGCCTTCCGGAAGCTCTGGACTACTGGCTTCGTGAAGAAACCCTGCAGGTGCTCTCCAACCACCAGGAATACATGATTCTGAACGTGGGTAACGAGCCCGGCGCCGGCGAGATTCCCGAAAGCGAATTTTTTGACGTGTACCGCATGATTGTGACCAAGATGCGTGCCGCCGGAATCCGCGTGCCCATCATGATTGATGCCGACATGTGGGGTCAGGACGAAAAGATACTGCTTTCCGTGGGTCCGAAACTTTTGCAGGCGGATCCGGAACACAACCTGATTTTTTCTATCCACATGTGGTGGCCCAGCGAAAAGCACGACCCCGCCCGCACGGGTTTTGCCACCGTTCAGGAACGCATTACCGCGACCCTTGAAAAGTCCGTGGAACTGAAACTGCCCTTTGTGGTAGGCGAATTTGCACCGGTGGCTGCCGGTGGCGCAAGAGAAATCCCTTACAAGCATATCATGGCCGAGGCGGAACGCCTGAACATTGGTTGGATGGCTTGGAGTTGGGGTCCCGGAAATTACGACAGCCCCGAAATGGACATGACCGCCCATAGTTCCTTCAATACGCTTGTGGGCTGGGGCAAGGAAGTGGCGGTGGATAGCCCTCTCGGAATCCAGAATACCAGCGTGATTCCGAATTTTATCCAGAACAAGGACTATGTCACCGGGTTTCAGGGAACAGGAACAAACCTTATCCAGAATGGCGATTTTTCTGACGAGAATCCGTTGGAAAACTGGGTCACCGATTTCTGGGGTGGCAAGGCCGACGTCAAGGTCGAAGATGGCGTGGTCCATTTCAACATCACCAAGGGCGGCAAGGAAACCTGGGGACTCCAGTTCAAGCAGCACCTGCCGCTCCGGAACGGGGTCACCTACATTTTCAGTATGCGAGCTAAGGCGGACAAGCCCCGTACCTTGAACGTGAACATCAAGAAGGATGCCGAAGTCTATACGCCCTATGCCAACGGTCGTATCCTGGACTTGAGCACCAGCTGGCAGAGTTTCAGCTGGAAGTTCACCATGAAAGAGGAATCCGATGCCGAAGCCCTGCTGATTTTCGACATGGGCGGCACTCCGATTTCTTGGTCTCTGGCCGACATCTCCTTGGTGCAGGCCAGAAGTGTGGCCGACCGCCTGAACCGCACCTTCCAGCGCAATGTGCAGAAGAATTCCGGCTATTTCAACGCTCCCAACGGGCCGTGGCAGCTTTTGCTATACTCTGCCAAGGGCGAACTCTTGCAGGTCCTGGACGAAGGCAAGGGTGGCGAAGGTATGCGCTCTTACCCGAAGCTGGAACAGAGCGGCATCATGGTGGTTAAAGACAAGCTTAGTTAGCGGAACTCAGGTCCAGAACGTCTTTCAAGAAGTCCGTAACCTTATTCAGGTAACCGCCGACGATTTTTGGAATGTGCCGGTGGGAATAGACGTATCTACCGAGCAGTTGTGACTTGGAAAAGAATCCCAGTTCGCGAGAATCCGGGGCGTGCTTTAGTTTTTCGCTGATGACGAAGTAGTAATCTTCTTGTGCGACTAATTTTTCGATCCGGCTGGAGTCTGCCTTGCTGTAAAATTCCCGCTTGATTTTTACGGGGGTGCTGCCGATTTCCCGCTGGAAAACTTGCAGTTCCAGCAAGTAGCGGTCTTGCCAGGGGAGCAGGTCAACCTCCTTCAGACTGACCTGTCGATTTCCGAGTTTCAGGGCCCCCAGCATGTCCAGGGGAAGTTCCCGCTCGCCCTGCCAAAGGGATGTCTTGATGTAGAAGGGAATGCCTTGCTCCATCATGATGTTGATGGCGTAATCCTGTTCCACATCGTTCAGCTTGCTCATGTAAAGGGTATCGCCCTTCTTGGGAACATCTATCTTCCGCGTTTCGATGAACACCTCTTCGTCTTCAAGCTGCTTGGTCTTGTTCTTGACGCGGACTTTACCGTTATTGTAGAACTTGACCTTGTCGCCCGGCATGGCCAGCACTCTGCGGACCAAAGTTTCCCTGTTTTTTTGGCGGGCCCAGACGATGTCGCCTACTTTTAGTTCGTCGATACAGCGTGGGAGCTTGCAAATCCAGACCACGTCGTCTTCCTTGAACTTGGGGTACATGGCGGAATCGCTGAGCCTCAAGGGCTCCAGCACGTAAAACCTGCCATACAGGGCCGCAGCGAAAAACAGTACCAGCAGAAACACCAAGAAGAAGATGAATGTCTTGGAATTACGTAGCTGACGCTTGTTGACGATGTGCCTGAGAGAAGCCATACCAGAAAGTGAATGGCGGAACTAGTCGCCGTTTCCGTTGGAATTGTCCGAAAGGGAGAGCACGGCCAGGAACGCTTTTTGCGGAACTTCCACCGAACCGATGCTCTTCATGCGTTTTTTACCCTCTTTCTGTTTTTCCAGGAGCTTGCGCTTGCGGGTGATGTCGCCGCCATAGCACTTGGCCAGCACGTCCTTGCGCACTGCCTTCACGGTAGAACGGCTGATGATCTTTCCGCCGATAGCTCCCTGGATGGCTACGTCGAACTGTTGCCGCGGAATCAGGTCCTTCAGTTTGACGCAGATGGCGTTGGCGTAGGTGCTGGCCTTGTCCCTGTGGATAATCACCGAGAAGGCGTCCACCGGGTCGCCGTTCAGCAAAATGTCCAGTTTCACCAGGTTGTTCCGCCTATACTCGCTGGGAGCGTAGTCCAGGCCTGCGTAGCCACGACTTACGGACTTGAGACGGTCGTAGAAGTCGAACATGATTTCGGCGAGAGGCAGGTTGTATTTGAGAATGACCTTCTCCTCGTCGATGTATTCCATGGTTTCGAATTCCCCGCGTTTTTCTTCGCAGAGGGTCATGAGGGCACCCACGTAGTCCTTGGGCGTGAAGATTTGAGCCTTGACGTAGGGCTCTTCGATGTGGTCGTAACGGCTCGCGTCGGGGAGCTTGGAGGGGCTCTCGATTTTCACCATGGTGCCGTCGCTCATGTACACGTGGTATTCCACGTTGGGCACGGTGGTAATGATATCCACGCCGAATTCGCGGTCCAGGCGTTCCTGCACGATTTCCATGTGCAGAAGTCCCAAGAATCCGGTGCGGAAACCGAAGCCCAGGGCGTCGGAAGTTTCCGGTTCCCAGCTCAGGGCGGAGTCGTTCAGGCGGAGTTTTTCCAGGGCTTCGCGCAAATCCTTGTAATCTTCGGGGTCGATAGGGTAGATGCCCGAATAAATCATGGGCAAAATATCCTTGTAACCCGGGAGCGGTTCTGCGGCGGGGTTTGCCGAATCGGTCAGGGTGTCGCCAATTTTAACGTCGCTGATGGTTTTGACGTTGGCAAGAACGTAGCCTACCATACCTTCGGTAAGTTCGGGCCTGGGGTCACGGTGCATGCTGAAGGTGCCCACTTCGGTCACCATGTATTCGCCACCGGTTTTCATCATGCGGATTTTCATGCCGGCCTTGATGGAGCCTTCTACGATACGGATGTAGTTGATGACCCCGCGGTAGCTGTCATAGACGGAGTCAAAAATCAGGGCCTTCAGGGGCTTTCCGCTGTCACCATTGGGTGCGGGAATTTCGTCGACGATTTTGTCCAGGACTTCGCCCACGTTCAGGCCCGTCTTTGCCGAAATCCGGGGAATCTTTTCCGGATCGTAGCCCAGAAGGTCGCCTACCAGCTGGGCGATATGGTCTGGCTGTGCTCCCGGCAGGTCCACCTTGTTCAGCACGGGAATCACCGTCAGGTCGTTTTCGATGGCGAGGTAAAGGTTGCTGAGGGTCTGGGCCTCGATTCCCTGGCTTGCGTCCACCACCAGGATGGCGCCTTCACAGGCCGCCAGGGAACGGCTCACCTCGTAGGTAAAGTCCACGTGCCCCGGGGTGTCGATCATGTTCAGGATGTATTCCTGCCCGTCCCGTTCATAAACCATACGGATGGCGTGGGCCTTGATGGTAATGCCGCGTTCCCGTTCCAGGTCCATGTCGTCCAGCAGCTGGTTCGTCATTTCGTTCTTGGAAACGGTTTTGGTCAGTTCGATAAGGCGGTCGGCCAGGGTGGATTTGCCATGGTCGATGTGGGCGATAATGCTGAAATTTCTGATGTTGTCGTTTTGCGGCATAGGGAATTTCTTTTAAAGTCAGCACAAATATAGAAATCCGCCCATAGTTTTTTTATTTTTTTTGCCTTGTCCCTTTACTTTTTCTATATTACCATCGATATTTAAAATGGGGTAGTTGCTCACCTATGAAGTTTATTTTCCGTGTTTTTGTAGCTTTATTGTTTGCCGTTGAGTTTTCCTTTGCCGAAGGCAAGGTTTTTAACAAGGACTATTCGGAGATTAAAGAAATTCAGGCGATTATTACCACCCACGAGGGTGAAATTGTCCTTTCCCTCGATTTCAAGGCTGCTCCCAATACGGTGGCGAACTTTGTGGAACTTGCAAATAAGGGTTTTTACAACGGACTTACATTCCACCGGGTTATTCAGGGCTTCATGATTCAAGGTGGTGACCCCGAGGGCAATGGCAAGGGTGGCCCGGGCTATACCATCGATGATGAAATTAGTGAACTTAAACATGAAACTGGCGTGATTTCCATGGCAAACTACGGTCCAAACACGGCTGGTTCTCAGTTCTTTATCACCCAGCTGCCGCAGCATCATCTTGATGGCAAGCATACAGTTTTTGGAAAAGTTTTGTCCGGGCAAGACGTCGTTTGCCGCATTGAACAGGGCGATCCCATTATAAACATCAAAATTCTGGAAAAGAAGTAATCTATGGCTACAAAGAAAAAAGCTTCACCTGTGAAGAAAGCCCCTGCAAAGGCTACTGCCAAGAAGGCTGCTCCTGCAAAGGCTCCCGCTAAGGCTGCTGCCAAGAAGGTAGCTCCTGCGAAGAAGACGGCGCCAGCTAAGAAGGCCGCTCCGGCAAAGGCTCCAGCCAAGAAAGCTGCTCCTGCGAAGGCTCCCGCTAAAAAGGCCGCTCCCGCGAAGAAGACGGCACCAGCGAAAGCGCCGGCAAAGAAGGTTGCCCCGGCGAAGGCTCCTGTCAAGAAGGCTGCTCCGGCTAAGAAGCCCGCTCCCGCAAAGAAACCTGCGGTGAAAGCTCCCGCCAAGGCTCCTGCCAAGAAACCGGCTCCTACAAAGGCTCCTGCCGTCAAGAAACCCGCTCCCGTCAAGGAAACTCCTAAGGCCACCAAGAAGGACAAGGTCGAGAAGGTCGTCGAAGTCGAGAAGGTCAAGGGCGGCAAGAAGGTCGAGTCCGCACCGGTAGAGACAGCGGACGTTGCCGAAGATGTAGTAGAAACCACCGCCGAAGTCAAGGGAACAAAGCAGGGGAAGGGCGGCAAGCCCAAGATCGAACTGCCTTACGCCGTGCTCCTGGAAGGAGGCAAGCGCCTTTCCAAGACTATCATGTTCTACGAAATCGACGAGCACGAGGACGGCGCCAACAAGAAAAAGGTGTCTTCTGAACTCAAGAATCTTGAAAAGAAGCCCACCATGGCGATCCGCCGCAAGGCCTCTCTTGCCGAAGAGACCCAGGAAGAGCTGACGGAACGCATCCTGAAGGAACTGGAAGAGCAGAACCTGGCGTTTACCCGGGAAGCGGCGACTCAGATTTGCACCCGCTGCAACAAGAACCTGGTCTCTCCGGAATTCTGGGTGGACAAGCACCTGGGCTACTGCGAAGAGTGTGCCGCCATCCTCAAGCTGGGCCAGTCCAAGGAAGCCCGTAAGGTAGATTACCAGATGGGGCTTCTCGGTCAGGATTCCCTGGACGAAGAGGATGAAGACAATGAATTCATGGACGGTCCCGATGCTGCAGACTTGAAGGAAGCGGAAGAGGAACTGGCCGAAATGGACGATTAATCGTTACAGGTCGTTGAAAAAAAAGCGCAGACCCTTAGATGGATCTGCGTTTTTGCTTAAATATGTATGGCCGCGCCGACGAATCTTGCGAACCGAAATGTGTGAATAAAGTGCGCGATTAAGGACGCGGAAACCTAGTTCACCTTGCGCATGACTCCGATGACGCGCCCTGCAATGGAAAAGTCCTTGTTGCTCTTGACAATGATGGGGCGGTACTTGGGGTTTGCGGGCCTGAGCTCGATATGGTCGGAAGAGGGCTGGTAATACTTGACGGTAGCTTCGTTGTCGATTTGGGCCACGATGATTTCGCCACGTTCGGCAGATTTTTGCTGGCGGGCAAAGACCAGGTCACCGTCGAAGATGCCGGCGTCGATCATGGAATCGCCACGGACCCTCAGGGCGAACACGTCGCTACGGCAGGCGAGAAAGTCGCGGTCAACGGTGACGGTGCCTTCCAGGTTCTGGACGGCCAGGATGGGAGCGCCTGCGGCCACGCGGCCCACGATGGGAATCTCGACGGTATTGCTGCGGGCGGTAGAGGCGTTCTTGCCATTGTCGGTATCGAGAATCTCGATGCCGCGGCTAAGGCGGGGAGAACGGTTGATGTAGCCCTTCTTGATGAGGGCTGCCAGGATGGAACGGACCCCGTTAGTGGAGGAAATCTCGAAATGGGTGCCGATTTCCCGGACGGTAGGGGGCATGTGGTTTTCTCTGGAATACTTCTTGATGTATTCGTAAATCTCGGCCTGGCGGTCGGTCAAGTCCTTCTTTTTGCCTGAATGTTCCATTTTGAACCTCCCGGTATAGGGTTTGGAATTTCTATACCATAAATATAATGCACAATTGGGCATTTGTCAATAGGTTCACTGCACAAAATTTCATTTTTTTTTAAGGCACCGAAGGTGCCCACGAAGAAACTTGAGTAGCAAGTTTCGAGTGCCGGGAGGGTCAAACCTATCCAAAAAAAAGCAAGGCCGCTAGACCTTGCTTGAATTATCGCGTCATTCCGCTTTGCGGCATGACTGGTTCGTCTCGGCAATGCTAGCTTGCAAGCAGTCTGACATTGCACTCGACTCCTACGTCATTCCGGGCTTGACCCGGAATCTGGAAGATTACTTCTTCGGCTCGATCTTCTCGAGACCACCCATGTACGGGCGCAGCACTTCGGGAATCAACAGCGAGCCGTCCTTCTGCTGGTAGTTGTCGCAGATGCCCACCATCACGCGCGGGGTGGCGAGGCCGGAACCGTTCAGCGTGTGCACGAAGGTGTTCTTGCCGTTAATCTTCGTCTTGATGTTGGCTCGGCGTGCCTGGTAGTCTTCGAAGTTAGAGCAGGAGCTGACTTCCAGCCACTTCTTTTCCACCGGGGCGTAGACTTCGAGGTCGTAGCACTTGGCGGCACCGAAACCGAGGTCGCCCTTGCAGAGTGCCAGACGATGGTAGGGTAGTCCCAGCTTTTCCAGGAGCTTTTCGCCGAAGCGGGTGAGTTCCTCGTGGTCTTCGTAGCTGTGTTCCGGATGGGCAAAGTAGACCATTTCCACCTTGTTGAACTGGTGCAGACGCAAGAGACCGCGGGTGTCCTTGCCGTAGGAGCCAGCTTCACGGCGGAAGCAGGCGGAGTAAGCGCAGATGCGCTTCGGGAGTTCGGATTCCGGAATCACTTCGCCGGCGTAAAGGTTGGTCAAAGGCACTTCTGCTGTGGGGATGAGGAACAGGTCGTCGTCCTTGTCGCAGCGGTACATATCTTCTTCGAACTTCGGGAGCTGGCCCGTGCCGCGCATGGTATTGCGGGTCACGAGGTATGGAGGCGTGAATTCTTCGAAGCCGTTCTTCATGTGTTCGTCGAGGAAGAACTGGATGAGGGCGCGTTCCAGGCGGGAACCGAGACCGCGGTAGACCGGGAAACCGGAGCCGGAAATCTTGGCGCCACGTTCAAAGTCGAAAATGCCGAGGCGTTCGCCGAGGGTCTTGTGGTCCACGCGGGCAAAGTCGTCGTTCTTGGTGTAGTAGTCAAACGGAATCGGGCCGTCCTTCTCCACCACGTTGTCCGAGCTGTCCTTGCCTTCCGGGGAGCGGGGGGCGATGTTCGGCACGTGCATGAGCATTTCGGTCTGCTTGTAGTCGAGGTCCTTGAGCTTCTTGTCGAGTTCATCAATCTTGTCGCCCAGCGCGCGCATGGCGGCCACGGCCTCGTCTGCGTTCTCGCCCTTCTTCTTGAGGTCGCCAATCTTCTTAGATTCGGCGTTGCGTTCGCTCTTGAGGCGTTCCACTTCGGTGAGGAGCGGGCGGCGTTCGTTGTCGATGGCGAGCACGTCCTTCAGGCTCACCGTGGTGTACTTCTTTTCGGTTTCAGCAATGTAGTATTCCGGATTTTCGCGGATTTTCTTGATGTCAAGCATTTTATGCCTCGGATGATAAAAATTTTACGCGGGAAAAGATAGAAAAAGTGGTTGGTGATTAGTGGTTGGTGGTTAGGAACGAAGGACGAAATAGACTCCCAGATTGTATAGGCTAGATTGTGTAGGGGAAGGACTTCCCCTCGCTTCCTTCGACCCTCTCAGGTCCCCGAGCTTGACGAGGGGCCGAAGGGCGCTACCCCTTCGCCTAGGGGGACACCCCCTAAGACCCCCGCGTTCTAATCAGTATTTTCTAGATTTGAGTCATGCTTTTTGCAAAATGTTTATTTCGGTCTGTCCCCATGTTTTTGGCAGTCCTATTGGCAAGCCTCCTTTCGGGCTGTTACAGCTTTACGGCGTCCACGCTGCCAAGCCACATCAAGACCGTCCAGATTCACGAGGTTGAAGACAAGACTCTGGACCCGGTGCTGGCCAACAACATTCGCGCTGGCGTGCTGGACATGTTCAAGAGCAACGCGGGTGGTGTCCGTATTGTGAACGAAAACGCCAACGCCGATTTCGAGATGACCCTTCTCAGCTACACCAACAAGCCCGAAAACTACAACAGCTCTAGTGACGTAGAGACTTACCGCGTCACCATCCGGGTGAGTGTCAAGTTCTACGACAACGTAAAGGACAAGATTATCTACGAGAACAAGTCCCTTTCGGCGGACGGAACCTACGATGTGGCCAAGAACGAATCCGAAGACCGTCACGGCCAGGCCCGCGCCATCGAGAAACTGCAAGACCTGATCGTAGCCAATGCCCTTGCAAAGTGGTAACCAGTTATGAGTTGTGAGTATTGAGTTATGAGGTGTGAGGTGTGTGGTATGAGGAATGTATTCGTCATCCTCACGCAGGTGAGGATCCGCTTACTGCAATCTAGCAGATCCTCGCCTCCGCGAGGATGACAACGTTTAAGACCCGAGCTCACACCTCAAAGCGAAGCGACCTCAAACCCCTATCCCCTAGATCCTAGCCCCAAAATCCTAAATTCTAACCCCTAACCCATGCGCAAATTCAGAGTTGTACTTGTTGAACCGGAACACCCTCACAATGTGGGCTTTGTAGCTCGTGCCATGCACTGCTACGCCCTCGACGAACTGTATATCGTTTACCCCAGGCGCGACAAGGTCATTGAAAACTCTTACCACACGGCCCCCAACAGCCACGAGGTTCTGGACAAGGCAACTATTGTCCACAAGTTCGAAGACGCCATCGGGGACTGTGCCTGCGCGGTGGCCTTCAGCCGCCGCATCTACGGTTCGGCTATCAAGCACACCATGATGCCCGGGCTTTCGGAACTGCTGCCCGAAGATGGAACCATCGCTCTCGTGTTCGGGCGGGAATCCTGCGGGCTGGAGACCGAAGAGGTGAACGCTTGTACCTACCAGTGCGAGATTCCCGTGCCCGGCCTTATGAGCCTGAACCTGGCCCAGGCGGTAACGGTGGGCCTGTACGAGCTTTGCCGTAGCGGTGCCCTTGCCAATGGCGAAGGCCGCGCAAAACGCACTACCAGAGGTGTTGCCGAAACGGGGCCTGCCACCATCGAGCAGATCGACAGCTTTAAGAAGTTCATGGACCGCTACCTCACGGGGCAGTACCACGACCAGGCCTGGCGCGACAACTTCTTGAATACGCTTTTGCAGCGCCTGCACCCGACACGTAATGAACTTTCCGCCTTGTTCGGTTTAATCCGCAACATCGCCGGCAAGCCGGCCCGTCTGGAACACGCGGCAGAAAAGGCCGCCAAGGCAGCTAAAGCTGCCGATACTACAGAAAACGCGGATTAATTCTTGTTGGCAATCTTGCCGTAGAATTCACGAAAATCGTCCCAGCGGTAATACGGGGCGGCGGGGCAATTCTTTACCATCGTGGAATCGCAAGTCACGGGCAGTTTCTGCTCGGTTTCGTTGAGCATCACCTTCACGAGAATGGGGGAGCCCTTCTTGCTGGACTTATAAAAGACAAACTGCACGTTGGCGGCCATGGGGCAGATTTCGTAGTCCCGCCAGACCTTGTGCAGGCCTTCCATTTCGGCGATTTCGATGCCTGTATTCCGTGTGCCGTTTTCCATTTGCAGCAATACGGCGAAGGGGAACACCATGGTGTCGTGACCAAAGCGCAGCGTGGCGACAGGCTGTTTCCCGCTTTTTGTTTTTGCACTGGTCGTATCGGCGGCAATCACCTTGTCGGCTATTTCAAGGACGTTTTTCAGGAGCGGGCGGGCGTTTTCTAGGCCTTCTTTCTTGCCGAAGGAATTGTTCCCGAGAACGCTGTACCACCAGGCGTTCTGGGCACGCCAGCGGGAGAAAAGTTCGTCTTCGGTCCACAGGTCGTAAAAGCTGAACTGGATTTCGGGGCTGCCTTGAAGGCTGTTTCCGATTTCGTAAATCTTGCTGAGTAGGTCGCCTGCATTCTCGCTACTCTTGACGTAATTGCTGTCGTTGAAAATGGCGTGCATCATGCGGGAGGGGTCCACATGGCTATACATCTTTTCGTTTTCTTTTTGCCAGGCGGGCGTGTTGGATTCGCTGATGATTTTCCCGAAATCCAGCGGGTTGATAAAGCTCATCAGGTACTTGCCGGATTCTTGATGGATGTCCAGTTTCGGCTTTTGGGCCCGCAGTTCTTCAAGGAATGCCGCCATGCTCACCACGCAACGCACGCTGGTACTGGCGTAGGCCTCGATGTAGGCGTCGTTCTTGAACACTTCAGGGAAGTTCTTCACCATGCGCTTGGCAATGCCCTGGTGCTGTGCAGCTCCCAGTTGTGTCAGGTCTCCTGCTCGCGGGGCGGCATATTCGTCCAGATATTTGGCGCGCTCCAGCAGGCTCTTGCCCAGGTCGGTAAGCTTGCCGGCAGAGTCGGCTTTTGCAAGAGTGCTATAAAGAAAATGATAATGGTCGGCGGGCTGATGAAAGCGGCTGCCGTGCCTGCCATAGTGGCTTATATAGAACGGCTTGTAACCGGCGGGAGCCTTGGTGTACTTGGCGGTGGGAGTGGGGTAGGCGTAGTAGTTGCTGCCCATCTGGCGAAAATTCTGGGCAAATCCTGAGATTGCTACTGCGAATAACAACGCGAGAATTTTTTTCATATTTTCTAGTCCCGATTGAATGCCAGATGGCGGGTCGCGGCCCGCCATGACGTAATCACAAACTACACTTCACATTACTCATAACTGACCACCAACCACAAACCACAAACCACTAACCACTGACCACCTTAAAAAAACAGCTTCTCGCACCTGTGTGGCAGGCGACCTGCGGGCCCTGCATGCGGACCTTGAACAGGAGTGCGTCGGAGTCGCAGTCGGCGGCCCATTCCACCACCGTCATCACGTTTCCGCTGGTGTCGCCCTTGTGCCAGTATTCCTTGCGGCTACGGCTCCAGAACACCATTTCGCCACATTCGTGGGTGCGGCGCAGTGCTTCTTCGTTCATCCAGGCCATCATCAGTACGTCGCCCTTGTCGGCGTCCTGTACAATCGCCGGAGCGAGTGCAACCCCGTCCACGACCACTTCAAACTTGATTTCTTTGATAAGATCGTCAAACTTCATCTCTCGTCTCTCGTCTATAGGCGCAAAGCGCCGTTCTTTCGTCTAGTTATCCTCTCACCTGGCCGTTACCGCGGAGCACCCACTTGTAGGTGCAGAGGCTTTCCACGCCCATGGGGCCACGGGCATGCAGCTTGTCGGTAGAGATTCCCACTTCGGCGCCGAGACCGTATTCGCCGCCGTCGGCAAAGCGGGTGCTGGCGTTCACCATCACGCTGCTGCTGTCCACGTTTGCGACAAAGTAATCCTGCACGGTTGCGTCTTCGGCGACGACCGCTTCGGTGTGGCGGCTGCTGTTCTGCTCGATATGCTCGCAGGCTTCTGCAACGTTGTCCACGAACTTGACACTTGCCTTGAGGGCCAGGTATTCGTGGTGGTAATTGCTGTCGTCACCGATGTCCTTGATACGGCTGTCGTGACTCTGGGCGTCCTTGTTGCCGAAGAGTTCCACGCCACGGTCGGCGAGGCAGTCCAGGAGTTTCTTGACGGTTGCTGCGTCAATGTGGCGGTCGATAATCAAGCATTCCATGGCGTTGCACACGCCGGTGCGTTGGGTCTTGGCGTTAATCAAGATGTTTACCGCCTTGTCCATGTCGGCGGACTTGTCCACGTACACGTGGCAGATTCCGTTGAAGTGCTTGATGACAGGAATCTTGCTCTGTTCCACCACCGCGCGAATCAGGCGCTCGCCACCGCGGGGGATCACCAGGTCTATGCAGTCGCTACGCTGCAACAGCATGCCCACCAGGTCGTGGCTCGTTTCGGTCACCAGCTGCACGGCGTCTTCGTCGATTCCGTTTTCGGCGAGGGCTTTGTGGAAAATCCCGGCGAGGCACTTGGCGGAATTCAGCGATTCCTTGCCGCCGCGCAGAATCACGGCATTGCCCGCCTTAAAGCAAAGGCATGCGCCGTCAATCGTCACATTCGGGCGGCTTTCGAAAATGAAGAATACGGAACCGATAGGTACTGCCACGCGGCTAATCTTGATGCCGTTCTTCAGTTCGCGACTTTCGAGCACCCGGTTCAGCGGGTCGGTAAAGGCGGCGATTTCTTCGGCGCCCTTGGCCATGGCCTCGATGCGGGCGTCGTTCAATGTCAAACGGTCCATCTTGGCGTCGTCCAGCTTTCCGGCGGCGGCTTCCAGATCCATCTTGTTGGCGGCCAGGATTTCCGGCTTGTGTTCCCGGAGCAACTTTGCTACCAGGTTCAGCACGGCACTCCGCTTTTCGCCAGAGAGGGTGCGCAGGTTCTTGCTTGCTTTTTTGGCGTTTTTCGCCAAAAGGTCAGAATATTCGTCCAAGTTGGAATAATTTTTAGTCATGTTTTTAATATAGAAACTTGCTTTTTCACAAAAAGAAGTGTATTTTCAAAATACAGGTTTGTTTTTACCCTCGACATTGAGTGGTAGTCTAGGGTATCGGACTTGGGTGTAAGAGCCCGGCGTTCAACGTCGGGTTTCTTTTTTTATATCTTTATACCGTAAAATAAAGAACGGTAAGTAATGAACATTTACAGTTGGAACGTCAACGGAATCCGTTCAGCCCTCAAGAAAGGGCTGGAAAACTGGTTCCACGAGACCAATCCCGATATCCTGTGCCTCCAGGAAGTCCGCGCCGAGACAGACCAGATTCCGGAATCCATGGCCAAGCCCGAGGGCTACTTTGCCTACTGGAATCCCTGCCAGCGCAAAAAGGGCTACAGCGGGGTAGGCGTGCTTACAAAGATCGAGCCCGACGCGGTAAACTACGGCTTTGACATCGAAGAATTCGACGTGGAGGGCCGCGTGCTGCAGCTGGTGTTCCCGGACTGGGTGCTCAACAGCATCTACTTCCCCAACGGCGGCTCCGGCGATGACCGCCTGGACTACAAGCTCCGCTTTTACGACGCCTTTTTGGAAAATTCGGAGCGCTGGATTGCCGACGGCAAGCATGTGCTTACAGTAGGCGACTACAACACCTGCCATAAGGAAATCGATATCGCCCGTCCCAAGGAAAACGAGAACGTGAGCGGCTTCTTGCCGGTGGAACGCGCCTGGATGGACAAGTACGTGGAGCACGGCTTTGTGGATTCCTTCCGCAAGCTGCATCCGGACACACGGGACGTTTACTCCTGGTGGTCCAACCGTTTTGGTGCCCGGGGCAGGAACGTGGGTTGGCGTCTGGACTATGCCTTTGTAGATGAGTCCCTGATGCCCAACGTGGTCCGTTCCGAAATTCACACGACGGTCATGGGTTCGGACCATTGCCCCATCAGCATCGAACTGGAACCGCCCTTCGCTCCGCTACCCATAAAACCGGCAACTGCCGAAGCGGAAGTCCAATAGAAAAAGTCGCCCTTTCGAGCGACTTTTCTTTTAACTTGTTTGCGACAATTACGAGTGCAGGTATTCCACGATGGCATCGTGGATGGTCGTGAACACTTCCCGCAGTTCCTCTTCGTCTTCTTCCAGAAGCGTCACGCGGAAGCCCTTGAGGTCCGTGCAGAAGCTGGTGCTGGGCACCACGCAGATTCCCTTCGCGCCCAGCAGGTAGTACACGAAGCGGTAGTCCAGGTTCGTGGTCTTGCTGCACCATTCTTCCACCTTCTTCTTGATAATCGGGTTGTCGATTTTCAGCGTCTGGTGGCTGTTCAGCGTGCCTTCGCGGAAGATGATGGTGTTGTAGAACGCACCGTAGGTCGGGTTGAAGTAGAGTTCCGGAATGTCCGAAAGGATTTCGTTGATGATGGCACTGCGGCGGCCAATCTTCTCGTTCAGCGCGGTGCGGTGTTCGATAAAGCGCGGGTCGCCGAGAACACGCGGGATAGTCATCTGCGGGAGCGTGGTGGAGCAGACTTCCACCATCTTGGCGTTGTCGATAGCGCGGCAGAAGGCGTCGAACTGTTCGTCCTTGTCCCGGTTGTAGTATTCGGCCCAGCCGCAACGAGCGCCCGGCCAGGGGTATTCCTTCGAAATGCCCTTGAGCGCGATACCCGGAACGTCGCCGATGTATTCGGCCAGGGCGTAGGCGTGGGCGCCATTGTAGGTAATCTTGTTGTAGATTTCGTCGCAGATGATGAACAGGTTGTAGCGCTTCGCGATATCCACAATCTTCTTGAGGATATCCAGCGGATAGACCATGCCCGTCGGGTTGTCCGGGTTCAAGATGAGGATGCCCGCGATGCTCGGGTTGTATTTCACCTTGTTTTCCAGTTCTTCCAGGTCCGGGTACCAGTGGTTTTCGGGCTGGAGGCTGTAGGTGATAGGGGCCGTGTGGGCATGGGCCGCTTCGGCGGAACTGTGGGTGCTGTAGGCCGGGGCCGGTCCGATAATGCGGGTGTTCATGGAGAGCAGGCCGTAGATGGTGGCGATGGCGTCGCCGAGACCGTTGAAGAACAGAATGTCGTCCACGCTAATCTGCGCGCCGCCCAGCTTGTTGTTCTCCTTCACCAGGAATTCGCGGGTTTCCAGCATGCCCTTGGAGGGGCAGTAGCCGTAACTGCGGTTGGTCTTGACCAGGTCCACCACGATGTCCTTAATCCAGTCGGGCAACTGGCATTTCTTTTCGATGGGGTCTCCGATGTTTTCCCAGTGGATGGGGAGACCCAGGGCCTTGAGCTGGTTTGCCTTTTTAACGATCTCGCGGATTTCGTAAGAGAGTTCCTTGGCACCTTCGCTCAAAAGTCTTCTGCGCATTTTATGCTCCTATATAGGTATCGTAAATTCTCAAATTTTACTGCGTAATTATAGAATAATAAAACAGTGAAATTTCTTTAGGTTAATGGTTTTGGGTATGAAAAAAGCAGCCTTTTACGGGGCTGCCCTTGAAACTTGCTATCTGGATTTTGGCGTTATGCCTTACAGACCTTGGTTTCTCTGGACAGCCCCACAATAGCTCGGGCTGCTGCCGGGCTTGCTGCCATTGCCGCTGCTGCGATGTTCTGTCCAAAGAATTTATTCATGTCTCGAAATATAGTTCCAGATGCGGTGTTTGTCAAGAGGGGGAGGTCTCCCCCTGATTGCAGCCTTGCCTCGTTGAGTCACATCCCCGCACGACCTTCTTGTCTTCCCCGCGCATCCTTCGTTGTCATCCCCGCGCATCCTTCGTTGTCATCCCCGCGAAGGCGGGGATCTCCCTTCATCTACACACTCGGCAAGTCTTCCATCACCCCTTCGCCTAGGGGCTCCGCCCCTAAACCCCCTTTTTTACAAATCTTTCCCTCGATGTGTACGTTCCCTCGCTCACAGGAACTCACTTTGTTCGACTGTTCGCTCAGGAAGCACACATCTCGGTCAAAAAACACAAACAACGGCTCTGGTATGCAAGTGTTTTGTGGTCAGAACCTGTTTTTGCAGGCAAGAACAGGTCTAGAATATTGATTTTGAGATGATTTAATTTTTTTTTGCATTTTGCAGAAATTTGCATATAATTGCGTAAAAATAATGAAAAATATTGCAATTTTTGTGCAAAAATTGTATATTTGCATAAAAAAGGAGTCGCTTATGGCACAGGCTACAGTTTCCGCACGTATCGACAGCAAGGACAAGGAAAGTTTCGACAAGTTCTGTAGCAATGTGGGGCTGTCCACGTCTGCCGCCATATATATGTTCGTGAAAAACGTCATCAACGAACGTCGCATCCCCTTCGAAGTCCGCGAACCCTCCGTCCGCTACAATGCAAACGACATCGAAGCCCTCAAGAAAGGTATCGAGCAGTTGAACGCCGGCAAGGGGATTGTGAAGACTATGGAAGAACTGGAGGCGATGGAGAATGGCTAAAATCGCTTTTTCCGAAGCAGCTTGGCAAGACTACCTCTATTGGCAAACACAAGACAAGAAGACTCTAAAAAAAGTCAATCAGTTGTTAAAAGACATTGAACGCAGTAATTTTGAAGGACTAGGCAAACCCGAAGCGTTAAAGGGCAACTTGAGCGGATTCTGGAGCCGCAGAATCGACGATGCCAACCGTTTGATTTATCGAATTAACGGCGAGTTTATCGATATCCTTTCGTGTAAAGGACATTACGAGAACGTTTGATTAAAAAGTATTTTTAATGTCATGACCCACGGAACAATATACGATCCCATCCGCAAGAAGGATGTGCCCGACACCCCCGAGGAGCGGGTGCGTCAGGCGACAGTCCGTTTCTTGCTGGACGAGGTGAAGGTCCCTGCCCACCTGATTACGGTGGAGTTCGGCCTGAGTTCCGTGGACCCCAAGACGGATGACCGCGTCGATATCGTGGTGCACGATTTCCGCAACGGGAACGACCAGGCGAAGCCCTGGCTGCTGGTGGAATGCAAGGCTCCCGGCGAATACACTTGGGAGGCTTTGCAGGTGCAACTGAATAAGTATCTGAAGGTGCTCACGCCCAAGTTTGTGATGCTTTCGCTGGGCGACTGTGAGCGGTTTTTCGAAATGGACGCCGCCACCAAGAGATTTGTTAAGGTTGAGCGGCTTCCTGAATTCCGTTAGGCGGGTATTCGAAGGAGCGGCGTTCCGCAATCCACTTGCGCACGGCTTCGACCGCACGGGCGCCCAGAATCTCTTTCTTGTTCTTTTTCTTGAGGCCTTCGTGGTGGGGGAGTAGCCCGAAGTTGAAGTTCATGGGCTGGAAATTTTCGTTTTCCTCTACCAGGCGGTTCATGAGGGACCCGATGCAACTTTCGTCGGGGAGCGGGTCGGCATGCCCGTGCAAAATGGTCTGGGCCATGTTCCAGGCGGCATACCATCCGGTGGCCACCGCCTCGGTGTAGCCTTCGCTTCCGGTAATTTGCCCGGCGAACCAGGTGGGCGGAATGCCTTTTGCGCAATCCAAATCCGGACGCAATCTCAAAGTGGCATCCAAGAACTTGGGCGATTCGATGAAGGTGTTCCGGTGCATGCAGCCGAGGCGGGCAAATTTCGCATTGCGCAAGGCAGGCACCATGGTGAAGATTTCTTTTTGCGTGCCCCACTTGAGTCGCGTCTGAAAACCCACCATGTTAAAGAGGGTCTTCTGCTTGTTTTCGGCCCGGAGCTGTATTACCGCGTACCACAAATGCCCATTGTTGCCAAGCCCGAGGCCGATGGGGCGCATGGGCCCGTGACGGAGGGTTTCGTAGCCGCGGCGGGCCATTTCTTCGACAGGCAGGCAGCCTTCGAACAGTTCGTTCTTTTCGAAGGGGCGGGGCTCCACGGCTTCGGCCTCGCACAGTTTACGGACAAATTCCGTATAGGTTTCCTTGTCCAGGGGGCAGTTGATAAAGTCAGCCGTCTCGCCCTTTTCCCAGCGGTTCATATAGAAGGCGTGGTCAAAGTCGATGCTGTCGGTCTCTACCACAGGGGCGATGGCGTCGAAGAAATGGAGGCGCTCGCTACCCAGCCGCTTGAAGATATCGTCGGCGAGCGCGTCGCTGGCCAGCGGCCCCGCCGCGACGAGGGTGGGGCAGTCTCCTTCGAGGCTGGTGACTTCTTCCCGGTGGAGCGTGATGTTTGGAGATTCAGCAATCTTTTTTTCCACCGATTCGCTGAAAATGTCCCGGTTCACGGTGAGGGAATCGCCCGCGGGAACGGCGGCTTCGCGGGCGGAGTCCAAAAGGAAACTCCCCAGCATGGTGAGTTCCTGCTTTAAAAGTCCGTGTGCCGATGTGACGCCCAGCGCCTTGAAACTGTTGGAGCAGACGAGTTGTGCCAGGTGGCCGTCCTTGTGGGCGGGAGTCTGCTTGACCGGGCGCATTTCGTACAGGTCCACCTTGAAACCACGGCTAGCCAGTTGCAGTGCCGCCTCGCAACCTGCGAGACCGCCACCGATTACGCGTACACGTTGAGGCTTTGAGGTCGGGGCTTCGCCCCTTTGAGTAATGAGGTCGCTCATTTCATTCGCTTTGAGGTTTAAGGTACGGGGTTTTAGGGGTGTCCCCTAGGAGAAGGGGTAGCGCCCTTCGGCAGGCTCAGGGACCTGAGACGGTCGAAGGAAGCGAGGGGAAGGCTTTCCCCTTTTTGCCAGTTAGTGCTCGTCGGTTCCCTTGGACTGGATCCTTCATGCTTCGCATTCAGGATGACACACTTGCATTTTACTCATCGGTCAATTCCGAATTCTGAAATCTGAATTCCGAATTAATTCGTCACCACTTTCCGGTAGCTCTTGGCGTTTCCGATCCAGAGCTTCACCAGCAGTTCTTCCAGGGAGGCGGTGGAGACGCATTCGGGGTCGGCGTCCTGGATTTCGTCGGAAATCAGGTTTGCCTGGGTCAGGTTCAGCATGCCGTAGTACATGGCTTCCATGAGCTGGGAGGCGAACTTCGGGGAAATCCGCGCCACTGCGTCCATGTCGTTCAGGGGCGGCAGTTGGGTCTTGTCGGGGCTGAACTGGTCCAGGTTGTCCATGGTCCACATGTCGGCGGCCTTGCCCATGTCGTCGCTGGGGGCGATTTTCAGGAGCTTTTCCTTGTAGGCGTTCCATTCCACGTTGGTGGTCTTTCCCGCCTTGCGCACGGACTTCAAGAAGGACAGGACGGCGTAGTAGAGGTCCTTTTCTCTCTGGTTCATCTCTTTCTGCGAAGCGGGAATCATGGCCAAACCTGCGGGATTAGTGGCGGAAGTGCCTCATGCCGGTGAACACCATGGCCACCCCAAGCTTGTCGCAAGCTTCGATGGAGAGGTTGTCCTTCTTGGAACCACCCGGTTGCACGATGTACTGGACGCCAGCCTTGGCTGCGGCTTCCACGTTGTCGGGGAAGGGGAAGAAGGCGTCGGAGCCCATGACGACTTCGCTGAACACCTTCTTTTCGAGAGCCTTGAGACCGGCCTTGTCGATGCACTTGCCCTTTTCGTTGAAGAACTTCTGGGCGGCCTTCATGCGGGCCACGTTGTCGCGGACGCGGGGCTGGCAGAGGCGGAGGTTGCTATCGATGCGGTTCGGCTGGCCGGGGCCAAGGCCGATGACCTGGAAGTAGCCGCGGGCGTATTCGTAACCCATGACGATGGCGTTTGACTTGGTGTGCTTGGTCACGATCCAGGTGAAGCGGGCGAGGGCTTCCTTGTTCTTTGCGAACTTCTTCTTGGTGACGCATTCGAACTTTTCGTAAACGTCCACGTCGCGGTCCTGAACCAGCATGCCACCGATCACGTGCTTGTACACCTTGCAGCGGGTTGCCTTCTTGATCTTGCCCACTTCAAGGAGACGGATGTCCTTGGACTTGTTCTTCAAAAATTCCAGAGCGTCCTTGTCGAATGCCGGAGCGAGCAGAATTTCGACGAACTTGCCCTTCAGGAATTCGGCGGTTTTCAGGTCCACCTTCTTGGTAACGGCGATCACGGAACCGAAGGCCGACACCGGGTCGCCTTCCCAGGCGGCTTCCATGGCGTTGCGCAGGGTCTTGCCGGTAGCAAGGCCACAGGGGTTCATGTGCTTTACGATGACGACCGCATTGTCGTCTGCGAATTCGCGGGCCATTTCCAGGGCGGCGTCGGCATCCACGATGTTGTTGTAAGAAAGTTCCTTACCCCAGAGCTGCTTCGCGGTGGCGAGGCTTGCTTCGGTGCAGGTCGGGTCGCGGTAGAATACGGCGGACTGGTGGGAGTTTTCACCGTAGCGCATGGGCTTCGGGTCAACGAATTTCAAAACGAGTTCTTCGGACATGATTTTTCCTTTGTGATTTACAGGATAAAATATAGAAAATGGCAGAAAAAGAAATGGCGGCCAGTAGGCCGCCAAGACGAAAGAGTTTTACTTCTGGCCGGGGTATTTCACTCGGGTGTGGTAGGTGCCGTCCAGGCTGCGGAGGAACGCCTGTTCCAGTTTGAACAGTTCACGGACCGACAGGTTGCATTCGCTGAACTGCCCTTCGTTGAAACGCCCCTGGATGGTATTGTGAATCATTTCTTGCAGGGCTTCGGAATCCATGTTGGACATGGAACGGCTGGTGGCCTCGATGATGTCGGCCAGCATGAGGATTGCCGTTTCCTTGCTCTGGGGCTTGGGTCCCTTGTACTGGAAATCTTCCTGTTTTACGACCTTTGTGGGGTCTTCCTTGGCGGCTTCAAGAGCCTTGTGGTAGAAATACTGGATGGTGGTGGTGCCGTGGTGTTCGGAGATGCCTGCCGCCACCAGTTCGGGAATCTTGTATTCCTGGGCCAGGGCATAACCCTGGGTCACGTGCCCGATGATAATCTTGACAGACTGGGCTGGATCCAGGGAGTTGTGGGGGTTGATTCCCTGTTTCTGGTTTTCGGTAAAGAATTCCGGACGCATGGTCTTGCCGATGTCGTGGTACAGCGCCATGACGCGGACCAGCAAGGAATTGGCCTCGATACTTTCGGCCACTTTTTCGGCCAGGTTCGACACCTGGATGCTGTGGTGGAAAGTGCCAGGAGCAAGTTCCGAAATGCGCTTTAAGGCCGGACGGTTGAAGTCGGACATTTCCATGAGGGTAAGTACCGTGGTGATGCCGAAGATACGTTCCATCAAGTGCACAAAGAAAGCCGACGCGATAGCGATACACACGGCAAAGTTCGCGCTTGCGGCAATAAGAGTCTGGTAGAAGGCTTCGAAACTCATGCGGTTACGTAGCAGGAACATGATGCTGATGGATGCCGCCATGGAAAGGATGCCCACGAAAATAGCGTAGATGAACTGCACCCGGTAGCGGATTCTTACCAACGGGACGAGCGAAATAATCAAGACCGCAAACACGGCAATGGTAGCCGCCAGGTCGTAGCCGTTGAGGATGCCGAATATCAGGGAAGACAGCACGGAGAAGGCAATCCCCAGCCGGTAGTTAAAGAGAACGGTGGCAATGACCGGGGTAAAGGCGAAGGGATAGAGCCACATAAAGTCAACCCCTTCGGGAAGTACCATGGCTTCGGGCCTGTTCAGAGAGTTGGACAGGTAGTGCACGGCCCAGAAACTCACCAGCTGGATAATGGCCAGGAGAACAAGGCTCCAGAGCTGCCTTGGACTCTTGAACTTGCGCACCGTTTCGTTGTAGAAGAAATAGAAGAAAAAGGCGATGATGATGAGGGCGAGGATGATGGACTGGCCGAAGGGAGCCGTCAGGGTTCTCTGGTTTTCTTCTTTCTGCTGGGCTTGCTGCAGGGCCTCCATCTTTTCCAAGATGTCCTTGGTGATGGGGTCGCCCTGCTTTACGATTTCCATGCCACGAGGAACCATACCCTTGATGAGAGTTACCTTGTCTCGGGCGGAAGCCTTGCGGGCGGCCGTTTCTTTTTCTAGGTAGAATACGTTAGGCAGCGAGAACACGTAGAGTACTTCGTAGAAGGCGCTCTGCAGTCCCTGGTCGCTGGGGAAAGCCCGTTGCAGCTGAGCGAAGGCTTCGTCGATACGGCGCTGCAAAGGTTGGATAGCGGTTGTTTCCAGGGTGGTTTCCTCGCTATCGCGAATCATGGCAACGGTGGTCTTGTTGTAAATCAGGTGCTTGATTTCTTGGACATTGTAGGATTCCATGAACAACTTAAGCTCGGTCTCGGTCTTGGCGAGAAGGGTGTTGGAAACGCCACGCTTGAGCATCTGGTTGAATACAGAAAACACGGAATCCCTAGCCTTTGAATTTTGACTCAAGGGCTTGATGGCGGTAATGGAAAGCCTTTGCTTCAAGACCTCGTAGACTCGGGAAGCCTGCTGCACCTTCATCTGCAGAGTGTCTGCTGCTTCTGGGCTTGAGTTGCCGGGGGCATTGCTAATCTGGGCTTGCAGGCTGCCGTACTGGGCGAGCTTGTGGAGGTATTGTTTTAGGTCTTCGCTGATGCGGTTGGTTTCGTCGGAGTTATACTCGAAAATGGCGTTGACCTTTTCTTCGGCGCGCTGGCGTTCGGCCTCAATTTCTTGTTTGGACTTGGGAATGTCGAAATTGATGGGAGAGATGATGGTGCGGGTACTGAGCTGGCCCAGGTGGGGGTGGTCTGCCTGCATGGCGATATTCTTGTCGGGGAACAGGAATATGGCGATAGCCGCGACCAACACGCAGCCAAGGAAAAGATGGAGCTTTTTCTTCTTCTTTTTCATTTGGAGTCCTTTTGCTCGTAGGCGGACAAGATGTCTTTCACCAGAGGATGCCGCAAAACATCGGTGGCGGTAAATTCAACTTGGGCGATGCCCCTGATTCCATTCAAGATGGTCATGGCGTGTTCCAGTCCGGACTTTTGCCCCTGGGCCAGGTCCACCTGGGAGGTGTCTCCGGTAATGATGGCCTTGCTGTGGGGCCCGAGTCTGGTAAGGAACATCTTCATCTGGGGTATCGTGGTGTTCTGGGCTTCGTCCAGAATGATAAAGGCTCGTTTGAGGGTGCGTCCACGCATGTAGGCGAGGGGGGCCACTTCGATGGCTCCGGTTTCTTCGTACCGACGGAGCTTTTCTGGAGGCAGCAGCTCGGAGAGGCTGTCGTGGATGGGCCTCAGGTAAGGGGCGATTTTTTCTTTCAGGTCGCCGGGTAAGAACCCGAGGGATTCTCCCGCTTCTACGGCAGGCCGGACTAGGCATATCCGTTCGGCCTCGTTACGTTCGAGGCTTGCGACGGCCAGAGCTACCGCAAGAAACGTTTTGCCTGTACCGGCGGGACCCTTGGCGAAAATGACGTCGTTCTTTTCGACGGCCTTTACCAGCTCTGCCTGGGAGGGCGTCTTGGGGCCAATGGATATGCCGAACCGGTTCCGGATGATGGGGGCTGCGCCAAGGTCGAATTCCTGTACGGCAGACGACGATTTCCCGAGAAGTCGCTCCACCTGCTTGGCGGTAAAGGATTCCCCGTGTTTTGCGGCGATTTTCAGCTGGTCCAGGACCGTCAGCAGGCCTTGTAGGTCTGCACCATCCTTGGGCTTCAAGTTGAGGCCCGGGAGTCTGGTCTGTATCTCAACACAAAAACGGCCTTCCAATAAGCGGAAAACCGTTTCGTTCTCTCCTGAAACCATCCGTTTCAGGTTATCAGAGATGGAGTAATGTTCCAAATGACCTACTCGGCGTCGGGACGTTCCACCGGAATGCCCAACTTGTTCTTGGCGTCGAAGATTTCCTTACGGAGCTTATGGTTCTCTTCGGTCATGGCCATGGCTTCGTCTTCGTTCTTCTTCAGCTTGTTTTCGTCGATATGTTCCTTTTGGACGGCGGCCTTTCCACCAGCACCGCCGGCTGCACCTCCTTCGGCGCCACCTTCGTCGCTGCTACCACCGGAAGAGCCGGCGCAAGCGGTGAAGAGGGCAAGGGACAGAGAGGCGAGGATCAGTTTCCAATTTTTCAAAAATGACATTATTCAGGCTCCATTCTAGTCTGTGTTGCGTAAAATGTATATTATTTACGGCAAAAAAGTTGTAAAAAAGTGAAATCCTTATGAAAATTGCCGAAAATTTGCGAAAATCCTATTCCCAGGTCTTCATTTCTTCGCCGGATTACGATTCTTGCGCCTTATATGCCCAGAGGCGCGCCCAGATGATGGAAAAACTTGATTCCTTCTGTATTTTTGGAGGGATGCCCAGGGAGCCTGGGGCTGAAGAAGCCTTTACGGAAACCTGGACCCGTTTTGTCCAGGATCCGGCGTTCTTGTTCCTTACGGGGGTGAACCAGCCGGGGTGCTACCTGGTGCTGGACCCCAAGGCGAAAAAGCCTGTGCTCTTTGTGCCCGAAAAGGACCTTTTCCGGGAATTCTGGAACGGAAAACGGCTTGGTGTCGAACCTGGAAGCGACGATGTATCTAGAGTCACGGGCATTGCCGATGTCCGTGATGCCCTGGAATTTTTGCCCTTTGTGGAATCCATGGCAAAGAAGTACCGGTCCAGGGGGTTCGGTTACGTCTATTACTTTGAAAAGGTTCGGGGAGACCATAACGACAGACTGAAAGACCAGGTGGCGAAGGTCCTTGGCCGGCAGGGGATGAAGGTGAAGACCTGCTCGCCGATACACTTTGCAGAGAGGCTTCCGTTGGGACCGGAGCGCATCGCCGACGCCAAGAGGGCCCAGTCCATCACCGAGAAGGCATTCTGCAACCTGCTTTCGCGGGTGAAATCCTTCAGGAACGAGCGGGAACTGTACCTGTACTTGAACTACGAGATGCAGCGCCGAAGCGACGGTGACTTGGCGTTTCCGACCATTGCCGCCTCCGGAGAAAACGCCTGCTGCCTGCATTACGTGAAAAACGACGAGCCCCTGAAGTCGGGACGGATGATTCTTTTGGATTTTGGTGTGCGTTACGGGACCCTCCATAGCGACATTTCCAGAACAATTCCCCTGAACGGGAAGTTTAACCCCTTGCAGGCCTTGCTGTACCAGATTGTTTTGGATTCGGCATTAGTTTATCAGAAATCTGTGAAGCCCGGAGTGAGCCTGAAAGAAATAGGCCAGATTCCTTGGGAATTTATCATGAATGAGCTGGAGTCCCGATTGGTAAAGGCCCACAAGGGCAAGTTCAAACTGTGTTATGACAAGAGACCCCACGGGGTGAGCCATTTTATCGGTGAGCACATTCACGATGGCGACCCAGGTTCCCGTTCCCTGGATACCGTCTTGGAACCGGGTATGCTCATCTCCTGTGAGCCGGGACTGTACGGTGAATTTGAGGGAGTGTTCAACGGGCGGCGCTACCGCGAAAAGATCGGTATCCGCATCGAAGACGACCTGCTGATTACGAAAACGGGCTTTTTGAACATTTCCAAAAAAATCCCGAAAGAAATCGTGGAGATTGAGCGACTGATGCAGGGAAGAATTTCTAATTCGGATTTGTGAATTCGGATTTCGGAGTTACTTATTCAGAAATATGAACTCTGAATTCTGAACTCCGAATTCTGAACTAGTTCTAAAAAGCTATCTTTACCTTCAAATTTTTACGAAGGTCCAAAATGTGGAAATATAGCGGAGCGATCCGATTCTTTCTTTCTATCCTTGCGGTAACGTTTGTCCAGATGGGTGTGTTCATTTACGCCCAGAAGATTCTGTCCGGCTCTTTTGCCGGGGTGGAGGGCGGCCAGAACTGGCAGAGCCTGATGCTGCAGATCTTCTTTATCGCCCCCTATGTGCTGTTCGTATGGGCGGCAGGGCTTTTCTCCAACAAGTTTTCCAAGAACAAGGTGCTGGCCTGGTCGTCTCTCTTTATGACGGCATTCGTCATAGCTATGGCGGTGCTGGTGACCTGCGGAGTTCCCCGTGTAGCGTTCTGGCTCTGCATAGGCCTTTCTACAGGTTTTGCGGTGCACAGTGCGGCCAAGTATGCCATCTTGAAAGAAATGTTCGGTGTGCACAACCTGAGTTATGCAAACGCCTTTTTGCAGATATTCTCTTTGAGTGGCATTATCGCGGCCAGTTGGCTTGCCATCGTGGGCGTGAACCTTATTGACCTGGGTAGCCTTGCCAAGTACGAGGCCGTGGGCAGGATTATCTCCAAATCAGTGGTGATTCCCTGGATTCTGGTGGGGGTGAGCGTGCTTGGTACCGTGGCGAGTTTCTTGATCCCGAAGGTCAAGTATGCCGACCCCAACGTTAGTTTTACCACCGCCCGACGCAGGTTTAGCCTGGGCTGGCGCCAGCGTCCTCTGCGCGCGACCATAATCGCCCTCTCCATGTTCTGGGCCATGGCCCAGGTGTTCACCCTTTTGTTCCAGGATGTATCCGGTTCCGAGACGGTGAACATGATCCAGAACTACCTGCCCTTTGCCATCGGGGGCCTGATGGTGGGCTCCATCTTTGCGGCCAGGAACTCCAAGGACTTTATCGAGACGGGCTTTATCCCCCTGGGCATGATTGGAGCCTCCCTCTGCATGCTCCTGATTCCCTTTATGGTGCACCCTGTGGCCCTTTCCGTGATTTATGTACTGGTGGGCTTCTTTGGTGGCATGTTCCTGGTGCCTGTGAACGCCCTCTTGCAGTACAATACCCGCCCCAATAACTCCGGCTGGGTCATTGCCCTTGCGAACTTGATTCAGGCTATTGTTCTGGGTATTTTCTTGGTGCTTTATTCGGTGATGGTGCATTACACCCATATCCGTCCGCAACTCTACTTTGTGGGACTTGGCCTGATTTCCCTGTGCGTGTTCGCCTGGACCATCACGAACCTGCCCCAGGCTTTGCTCCGCTCCCTTTTGCGCCTGGTGTTCAGCCGCCACAAAATTCGCGTGCTGAACGTGGGCAACATTCCCAATGCGGGCCCGGTGCTCATGGTGGGTAACCACCATAGCTTTATCGACTGGGCCATGCTCCAGATGGCAAGCCCCCGACCGCTCTGCATTGCCAGCAACAAGGACCACTTTGAAAGGTGGTACTTGCGGGCAATCTTAAAGCGTTTGGGAATGATTCGCATCGACAACCGCCACCCCGAAGAAGCCATGGAAAAAATCCACGAGGCCCTTTTGGCGGGCAAGGCCGTGGTCATGTTCCCTACGGGTGAGGTTTCCAAGTCCCCCCATGTGGAACCGTTTAATCTGGATTACTCCAAGGCGGTGGAAGGGACCGATGCGGTACTGCTACCTTTCTACATCCAGGGACTCTGGGGTTCCAACTATAGCTACAGCGGCTCCGACATGTATGGCGCTTCCTCGGACCGTTCGGTGACGGTGGCTTTTGGCGAGGCTATTCCTGCAACCACACCTCCAAACGAGGTCCGTGCCATTGTCCGCAAGATTTCTATCGAGGCTTGGCAGTATGCGGTCAAGTTTGTGCGTCCCATTGCGGCCTCTTGGATCAAGACCTGCAAGAAGTACGTGAAGAACGGACCCGCCATCTACAACACCGATGGCGGGCATTTCTCCGGATACAAGCTCATGGGCGCAGTCATGGCCTTCCGCGGGCTTCTGAAAAAGAAGTTGGGTAGGCAGGAGCAAAATATTGGCATTATGCTTCCGCCAAGTCCCGCAGGCGTGATTGTGAACCTGGTTCTTTGGGTCATGGGCAAGACCAACGTGAACCTGAACTACACTTCTTCTGTAGATAACGTGAAGTACTGCTGCGAAAAGGCGGATGTTACCACCGTGATTTCTAGCCGCCAGTTCGTGGAAAAGTTGAAGGGTCGGGGTAACGACTACTCCCAGGTGGCTTCGGACAAGGTGCGCATCCTCTATGCCGAAGACCTGATGAAGGAAATCCCCAAGGTGAAGATTGCGGCCCTCCTGGTGCTTTGCATGATTATGCCCGCATGGCTTATCCGCTTTGTGTTCTGCAAGCGTACCCGTATCGACGATACCGCCGTCATCGTGTTCAGTTCCGGCTCCGAAGGCACTCCCAAGGGCGTGCTCCTTTCGCACCGCAACCTGATGGGCAACATCCAGCAGTTGGCCTGTATCCTGAACGTGAGCCGCGGCGACGTGATGCTTTCGGAGCTTCCGCTGTTCCACAGTTTCGGCCTGACGGTGACCACGCTCTTGAACCTGACGGAAGGCTGCCCCATTGTGGCGGTGGCGGACCCCACCGACGTGAAGACCATGGCCCGCGTGTGCTCCCGCTTCCGCGTGACCTGCATGGTGGCGACCCCCACCTTCTTGCGGGCTTTTACCGTGAGCCGCTATGTACACCCCTTGGTGTTCAAGTATGTGCGTATCATCATCGCAGGTGCCGAAGCCTTGCGGCCTGAACTGGCTACGGCATTCCGCCTCAAGTTCGGTAAGGAAATTTACGAAGGTTATGGTTGTACCGAGACCGCCCCTGTGGCGTCGGTCAATACAGAAAACACCCTGCTGAACGACTACATGACCATGCAGGTGAACAACAAGCCCGGTACCGTTGGTCCGGCACTCCCTGGAACCCAGTTCCTGATTGTGGACCCCGAGACCAACGAACCGCTCCCCACGGGAGAGGCTGGCATGATTCTCATTGGCGGCTGCCAGGTGATGCAGGGCTACCTGAAGGATGACGAACGTACCAAGAGCGTCATCGTGAATATCAACGGCATCCGCTATTACCGCACGGGCGACAAGGGTTATCTGGACGAAGATGGCTTCCTCACCATTGTGGACCGTTACAGCCGCTTCGCCAAACTTGGCGGCGAGATGGTTAGTCTTGGAGCTGTCGAGAAGAAGATTCAGGACACTCCGGTGCTGGAAGGCTGCGACTACCTGGTGACTACGGTTCCCGATTCCGCCAAGGGCGAAAAGATTGTGCTGCTCTATCAGGGCGATAAGGACCCGAAGCAGGTGCTTTCGGAACTTCGCGCCAGCGGATTCCCGCCCATCATGCTTCCGGCCCTGGCTTTCCCGGTGGAAAAGGTGCCGAAGCTTGGGACCGGCAAGGCGGACTTTACCGGAGCGAAGAAACTCGCGAAAGAACTGGCAGGGATTAAATAAGTGTGGAATGTGTAGTGTGCAATGGGAAATTAGTCATTACACATCACACATTACACATTTTTTGTGGTTGATATGAGCGAAGGCAGCATTGAAAAAGGCTTTACTCCTGTACGGACTGTTCGGCTAGTGTCGGCCGTAGTTGCCGTTGCGGGTATGTTCTGCCTGCTGGTCCAGCGTATCTTGTCTATTGCCATGACCATGGCCCAAGAAATTCTGGACCTGGCCTTTGCACGCTACGGTAATTTCACGGGGCGCTTTGCTGCCAACAACTTTGCCGAAGACAAGAAACTCCTTTCGATGCTGAACGAACTGAAGGGACTGATTCCTACGGTAGAGACAGCCCTGACCTTGCTTCTGGTGCTGAGCGTTGTGCTTTTCGTCATTGCCCTGTTGGGACTTGCCTTGCCGAGGCAGTCGGGGCATGTGCTGGTGGCCCTGAAACTCTTGAAGTGGCAACCTGTCGATGGCGAAGACGATAGCGATGATGAACAGTTGGCCTTTAGCCCGGCTTCGTTAAAGAAACTGGGAATTGCTGCCGGAGTAATCGTTGCTATTGCGTTGGCTGTTTTTGGCATTCGCGGCTGTATGCTGGTTTCCGGCGCCCAGGCTCAAGAAGCTGCCCTTCATGAATTGAATACCAAGGTTCAGGGCTATATGTCAACCCAGCGAGCCTTCTTTAACAAGAGTAAAGCTCTTGGCAGTGCAAAACAGCTGGGGCTTGACACCCTCACCGATGGCAAATACTACACCTTTAGGGTAGGGCGCAATTACATTGACGCCGAATCCAAGGAAACTCTGGAAAATTGCCCTTCGGGTAGCCACTGGAGGGTGAATGCCAGCGTGAGCGGATTCCTTTCCAAGGAGCTGAAATTCTTTAGCATGCTTCCCAAGAATCGGGATTGCCAAAAATTCAGCCCGAATCTCAAAAATTCAGGACGATAGAGTCGTTTTTTTATACTTTGGTATAGAACGCTTTTACAGGTGGCGTTTTAACCTTGCCGTTCCCGCGAATGCGGGAACCTGTTGGCTGTATAGGGAGAAATTGACCGCCTGGCAAAATAAAAGGATTTTATGCAGCAGTACCTAGACTTGTTGAAAGATATCATGGACAATGGCGTGGACCGTTCCGACCGCACGGGTACGGGGACCCGTTCCGTTTTTGGCCGCCAGAACCGTTACGACCTTTCCAAGGGATTCCCCTGCCTTACCACTAAGAAACTCCACTTGCGCAGCATCATTCACGAACTGCTGTGGTTTCTGAAGGGCGATACCAACATCAAGTACCTTCACGACAACAAGGTGACCATCTGGGACGAATGGGCCGACGAGAACGGCGACCTTGGGCCCGTTTACGGCCACCAGTGGCGCAGCTGGCCAACCCCCGACGGAGGTCACATCGACCAGATCCAGAACCTGATTGACAGCCTCAAGAACAATCCCGATTCCAGGCGGCATTTGGTGTGCGCCTGGAACGTGGCCGAAGTGAACAAGATGGCCCTGCCGCCTTGCCATTGCCTTTTCCAGTTCTATGTGGGCGGTGTAGGGGAGTCCGGCAAGCGCAAGCTCAGTTGCCAGCTTTACCAGCGTAGTGCCGACATGTTCTTGGGCGTGCCCTTCAACATTGCATCCTATTCCCTGTTGACCATGATGCTTGCCCAGGTCTGCGGTTACGAGGCAGCCGAGTTCGTGCACACCTTCGGTGACCTGCACCTGTACAGCAACCATTTTGACCAGGCCAAGGAACAGCTTTCCCGCACGCCCCGCAAGCTCCCCACCATGAAGATGAACCCCGATGTGAAGGACCTTTTTGAATTCAAGTTCGAGGACTTTGAACTCACGGATTACGACCCGTGGCCGACCATTAAAGCACCGATCGCTGTGTAATTCGGATTTCGGAATTATGAATTCAGAATTGGTTCTAGAATATCACAATCAGTTCCGAATTCCGAATTCCGAACTCTGAACTAGGATGTTCACTATGCTCATCTCCGCAATAGTTGCTGTTTCTGAAAATAACGTCATCGGTCGTGACGGTCACCTGCCGTGGCACCTGTCTGCCGACCTCAAGCGTTTCAAGGCCATCACTACGGGCCATTCCATTATCCTTGGCCGCAAGAACTACGACGATATCGGGCGGCCCTTGCCGAACCGAACCAACTACGTACTGACCCGAAATGCTTCTTTTGAGGCTCCCGGCTGCATTGTGTGTCCTTCGCTGGAAAACGCTCTGGAACAGGCGGAGGCTGCAGGCGAGACGGAATGCTTTATCATCGGCGGTGCTGCCGTCTATCGCGAAGCCATGCCCAGGGTGAAAAAGCTTTACCTGACCAAGGTGCTTTCCCAGGTTCAAGGGGATGTGTTTTTCCCGGAATGGGGTGAAGGCTGGCGTATGGTCAGCGAAGAGGCGTTCCCTGCCGACGAGAAAAACGATTTTCCGACGGCTTTCCAGGTGTGGGAGCGGGACTGATTTTTAAGGGAGGTGCCCTATGATTGAATTCAACGAATTCTACAAGCTGGCCGCGGCATTGGGCATCGGCTTTATCATCGGCATGCAGCGGGAGAAATCCTACTCCGAAAGCGCAAGCCGCCACCCCGCAGGCGTCCGCACCTTCTCCATCATAAGCCTTTGTGGTGCTCTGGCGTCGTTCCTTTCGGAACTCATGAGTTCCGTGGCCCCCTTCATCACGGGCTTTGTGGTGGTGGGCCTCCTTTTGGTGGCAAGCCACGTGGCCCACGGCTTTGTGAACAAGGAAGAAGACGGCCTGACCACCAGCTTTGCTCTCATTGTGGTGTACTTCTTGGGAGCGCTGTGCTGGTATAACCGGCTGTTGGAATCCTGTATTTTGATGATTGTCATCGTGTGGCTCTTGACGTTGAAACGGCAGCTCCACGAGTTCGCCAGCCGGATTTCTACCGAAGACATTATCGCCACGGTGAAGTTTGCCGTCATTTCCCTGATGGTTCTGCCCTTCTTGCCGAACCAGGCCTACGGACCTGCAGGGCTTGAGGTCCTGAATCCCCACACCATCTGGCTCTTTGTGGTCTTTATCTGCGGTATCGGCTTTGTGGGCTATATTCTGATTAAGCTGGTGGGGCCCGGCAAGGGCATCTGGCTTACGGGACTTTTAGGGGGGCTGGCCAGCAGTACCGCCCTGACGCTGAACCTTGCAGGCCGCAGCCGCGAGAACGAAGATTACTCCGAAAACTTTGCGCTGGGAATCGTGCTCAGCTGGGCGGTGATGTATGTGCGCCTTTACCTGATTTGCATTGTGCTGGTGCCAGAGCTTGCAAAACCCTTGGCACTTCCGCTCCTGTTGCCTGCGATGCCCGCGTTGCTATACGCTTTTTACTTGAAAGTCAAGGACGGCATGGACCACAAGGCGAAGAACTCGACCTTCAACAATCCTTTCAATCTGCTCCCGGCCATCAAGTTCGGTATCGTGTTTACGGCGGTCATGTTTGTGGCCAATGCGGCCCGGGTCTATCTGGGTTCGGGAGCCCTTTTGGCCTGCAGTTTTTTGGGCGGTGCCGCCGAGATGGATGCGGTGGCATTCTCCCTGTTGGACATGAGCATGAAGTCGAGCTTACCAGTGCAAGAACTGGTGCTTGCCATGCTGCTTGCAAGCCTTGCCAACACCCTTACCAAGGGCGGTCTTGTGTGCGTGCTGGGGGCTAAGTCCATGCGGAAGCCTATTTTGCCTGCGGTGGTGCTGATTTGCCTCTGCACGGCGGGACTCATCGGTTTTTACCTGTAAATTTTGAAAGGGCCCTTGCCTGGAAATTCTAAAGACTTTATTTTTAGGAACGGAAACTAAAGAGGTTATTATGCGAGTATTCGTCACTGGCGGAACAGGATTTATCGGTCACTACGTAGTTCGTGCCCTTTTGGAGAAAGGTCACGAGGTGGTTATCGCTACAAGGCATCCTAACAAGGTGCCAAGCCTGCGTTCCCAGCCCAGTGTGAGTTTCGTAGAAGCCTCCCTGACCGACTTTGACAAGCTTGCCAAGGGGCTGGAAGGCTGTGACGCCTGTATCCATATCGCTCTTGGCTGGGGCGAGACTCCCAGCACCATGCTGATGAATGACACCCGCGCTACCGTTTTCTTGCTGGAAAACGCCGCCAAGGCGGGCTGCAAGAAGTTTATCTATACCTCCAGTACGGCGGCCATGGGCGTGATGCGGCCCTCTATGCGCGAAGTGACCAGCAACCTGCCTCTGGACCTGTACGGCGCCACCAAGGCGGCGGGGGAGGCCTACGTGCTCGGGTTCCGCAGGGGTTACGGAGAGCAGTTCCCCGAAGTTTCCATGAAGCGCAACATCATTCGTCCGGGCTATACCTTCGGTAATCCCGCGTTCCCCGACGGATGTTCCCAGCCGGACCGCCGTTTCTTTGAAATGGCCCGTGCCGTCAAGGAAGACAAGGACATTCATATCGTGAAAAACGACGGTACCCAGTTTATCCACGCAAGCCAGCAGGCCATGCTCTACATGAACCTGCTGGAATCCGACAAGAACGAGGAAATCTACCTGGGGCTTGGAGACGTGTGGATTAGCTGGAAAGAAATCGCGGAACTGATGGTGGCGCAAAAGCCCGGCTGCAAGTCCAAGATTGTAGAAAAGGACCTAGGCTGGGACGACAATCCCATGCGTTTCGAGGTACAAAAAATCAAAGACCATTTTGGTCTGGTCTTTGATGCTCACGAATTCCTGGAAGGCCACGTGAAGTGGACCTATAGCCAAGTCTAGGCTATTCTTTTTCCAGGCAGTTGTCCATAGCGGCGATAATCTTTTTCTTGTCCATGTGCTGGCCGATAAAGACCAGGCGGTTGGTGCGGTCGCCGTATTTTTCGTCCCAGATGTTCTTGAGCTGCGGGTTTTCGCGCAGTAGCTGGTCTTGCACGGCCTTGCTTTCGGCGGCGAACCAGCGCCCGAAATTCTGGGCGGAGGCCTGCTTGCCCGCCTGCTCGAACAGGTAGCTCTCTGTCGGTTCGTCGCTGAACCACATGAGTCCCTTGGTACGGATGATACAGCTGGGATAGTCGTCCAGGAATTCTTCGAACTTTTTGCGATTCACAGGCGGGCGGCGCTCATACACAAAGGTGCTGATGCCGTATTCGTCGCCATGGGGATGGTCCTTGTCGTGGTGGTGGCCGCAATGGCAGACCCCGTGCTCGTGGTCGCAGTGGCTGTGGTCTTCTTCATCGTGGTCGTGATGGTGGTGATGCTCGTGCTCGTCATGATCGTGATGATGATGTTCATGCTCGTCATGGTCGTCATCGTCCATGTCGTTGTCCGTCTTGTTGAGCTCGATGGCCCAACGGCTGGACTCCGCCACCTTCTCGAAATCGAACAGCTTGGTGTCCAGGACTTCTTTCATGTCAACCTTGCCGAAGTTGGTCTCGATCATCTTGGCGGTGGGCTGCAAGGCCTTCACTACGGCCTTCACGTGTTCCAGGTCGCCCTTGGAAAGCATGTCCACCTTGTTCAGGATAACCGTATTGCAGAACTCGATTTGCTGGATCAGCAGGTTCGCGATGTCTTCCTCTTCCAAATTCTTGTCCAGGAGCTTTTCGCCACCGCCGAATTCGTCGGCCAGGCGGAGCGCGTCCACCACGGCGGCGATGTTGTCCAGGTGGCAGGCCAGACGCTGGCCGTTCTTGCCCTGCAGCTGGCTTCCGGCCATGCAGATGGTCTGGGCGATAGGTACCGGTTCGCAGATGCCGCTGGCTTCAATCAGTATGTAGTCGAACTTGCCCATCTCCAGGATTTCGGCAATCTGTTCCAGCAAATCAGCCTTCAGGGAGCAGCAGATGCAGCCGTTGCTGAGGGGAACTACCTTTCCGGAATCTTCCTTGGTGATGTTTCCGCCTTTCTCGATGAGGGTCTGGTCAATGTTCACCTCGCCGATATCGTTCACGATAACGGCCACGTGGTAGCCCTGCTGGTTGTTGAGAATGTAGTTGAGAAGGGTGGTTTTTCCGGCTCCGAGGTAACCGGTGAGCAGCGTAATAGGTACTGATTTCATTTTGATTCCTTTGAATTGCAAGCGTCCACTGCTCGTAGTGAAAACAGTGGAGCCTGCTTAAAGTTCACAGTTCCAGTCTTTTCCGATACCCGAAGTGCCGCGGACTTTTTGGGCCTTTTTTGCCAGCTGGTCCAGCCTGACGCTTCCCAGGTAATCGCGGATGACCCGGTCCAGTTCCGTCCACACGGGGAGCGTGACGCAGATGGCGGCACGCTTGCAGGCGTTCTTCTTGTCGTCTAGGCAGGCCACGGGCGCAACCGATGTTTCCGTCTGGGAGAGTATATCCCAGACGCTGCATTCCTTGGGGTTGCACTTGAGCCTGTATCCGCCAGTTTTTCCGCGGGCACCTTCCAGGAAATTCCCGCGGACAAGTGTCCCGAGAATCCCTTCCAGGTACTTTTCGGAAATCTGCTGGTGGGTGGACAGGTCCTGGAGTTTCACGAATTCCCCCTCCTTGCGGGAGGCAAGGTCTATCATGACTCTCAAGGCGTACCGCCCCTTGGTGGAAATGCGCATCCTTACGGTCTCGTTCGTTTCAACTTTTAATAAGTCATTCCCGCTGTCATTCTGGAGGGGCAAGGCCCCGATAGAATCACAGGGATTTTTTCTTACAATTCCGGTTGCTTGCCGGTGAGGCGCACGAAGATTTCTTCGTACTTGGCGAGCGTGTTCTTCACGACTTCTGGCGGAATTTCTGGACCCGGGTAGGTCTTGCCCCAGTCGAGAGTTTCGAGCCAGTCGCGAACGTACTGCTTGTCGAAGCTTTCCTGGTTCTTGCCCACCTGGTACTTGTCGGCCGGCCAGTAACGGCTGGAGTCCGGAGTCAGCACTTCGTCGATGAGGATGGTTTCGCCATCGATTTCACCGAATTCGAACTTGGTGTCGGCGAGGATGATGCCCTTGCTTGCAGCGTAATCGCGGGCCTTCGTGTAGATGTCCAAAGACATGTCGCGGAGTGTGGTTGCCACCTTTTCGCCCACGATGTCGAAAGTCTGTTCGAAGCTGATGTTTTCGTCGTGGCCAACGTCGGGCTTGGTGCTCGGCGTGTAGAGCGGCTTTTCAAGCTTCTGGCAGAGCTGCAGGCCGACCGGGAGAACATGACCGCAGATCTTGCCGGTCTTCTGGTAGTCCTTCCAGCCGGAACCCACGATGTAGCCGCGGACGATGCATTCCACGGAATGGCGGTGGGCCTTTTTGACGATCATGGAACGGCCGCGGAGGTAGTCGGCGTGCTTCTTCAAGACTGCCGGGTATTCGTTCACGTCGGCGGTGATGAGGTGGTTCTTCATGCCGAGGTGCTGGAACCAGAACAGCGAAAGCTGGTTCAGGATTTTGCCCTTACCAGGGATCGGGGTGGGGAGCACCACGTCAAAAGCGGAAAGACGGTCGCTGGCGACCATCAGGAAGCTGTCGCCCAGGTCGTACATGTCGCGCACCTTGCCCTGGTGGAACAGCGGAACTTCGGTAATGGGGGTATCAAATTTTAAGCTCATAGTGGCCTTAAATGTAGAAAAAAGAGCTCAAAGTTACTAGTTACTAGTTACTAGAAATATGAAAAAGTAGTTGGTGGAAAGTAGGCGGCAGGATGCAGACTCTGGTTAGTGATTATGCCGTAGTTAGGGGGGGAAGACTCCCCCTCGTCAAAGCCTCGCCCTATCGTGTTATGCCCGCGATTCTTCTTGTCATGCCCGCGCAGGCGGGCATCTCCTATCATCTTATCGTTCAGGGCAAGTCTTTTCCTACCCCCTCTCCTAGGGGCTTTGCCCCTAAAACCCCAGAACGTTCCGACATGCCATCTGGAAAGAAATAGCGTGCCCGCAACCACGGACACGCTGGATGAAATTTCGCAAGGAATCGTTAAAGGTAATCCTTGTAAACGATTATTCTACTGGGTAAAACACTTCGTTTACTTCGTAAAGGTAAGTCCCGTCGTAATAAAGGTTTTCCTGCACGTTGCCTAATTTACAGTACAGAACACCGTTTGACATTTTTTCTATGGAAGTGGAAGTCACACCATTGTTAATTGACCGTTTTCCGTCGGCACTTATATTTATAAAGTCGCCATCTTCGGTTACCCATTTTCCTACAAGACCCTCTGAAAAACCATCTCTTTCAAATCTTTCAAAAAGATAGACTTGAAAAAGAAGCCCGTCTGCATAAATTACATAGCTATCGTCATCGCCAAAGGAGTCCACCAAAACCCCTCGCGTTACATCAAGACTAGAGTTGAACGAAGTTTCATCGTAAGGTGTTCCGTCGTCATTAATCATTGTTGCCACGACGGGAATTTTCCCATCACTTAGTGATGAGAAAGTATATTTGTCGTGAAGGTCACCGTCCTTATCTGCCCATGCTGTGCCTGGTAAACTTTCAAACATTTCAGAGGTGAGACTGGCACCGGCAGGTCCAAACGAGAACGGTGTCGATGTGTTTCCGCCGTCATCGTCACCGGTCTGTGTCTTTCCACCGTTGTCGTCATCGGAAGAAGTCTTTCCACCATCGTTGTCGGAACCCTTCGAGTCGTTGTCCTTGCTGGAGGAATTCTCATCATTTTTCACCCATTCTCCGGACTTGCAGGTGTAGGAGGCCTGGTCGTCTTTCACGAAGCCCACGGTACCTTCGGCGGTCTTTGCGCAAAGACCCAGTTCGTCGAAGGTCTGGACTTCGAAATCGGGAGTGACTGCTTTGCTGTCTGTGCCGCTGGAGCTGTCGTCGCCACAGGCGGCAAGGCTCATCAGGAGGGAGGCGGAAACGAGGGATATTCCGACGTAGAGTTGTTTTTTCATGGTATTTTCTCCAAGGTTGACAAATTTGTAAAGAATGTAAGAAAAACAACCAGATTTGTCAAACGTTTTTAAAACAAGCTGTTTTTTAGTATAGGTTGGCCAGGAAATTATGCCGAAATAATCTAAATTTGTCGTCTATTACGCCACTATTGGAAAAATTCATGAAATTTGCCGTTCCCGTTTTGTTTTTGTTGAGCCTTGCGGTAAGTGTTTTTGCCGCTCCGCCCCAGGGTAGTTCCGGGAACGTTACCATTTCCTCTACCGAGCGGATGCTTATCCAGATGCTCTTGAGCGACGAAAGTTTTGGTCCTACTTTTATGGAAAGGTGCACCGCCGAGGCAGATAGCCTGCTGGGAACGAAACAGTCGAAAGAAACCTGTGTCTGCGCATTCAATCACTTGGTCAGGAATGATACCCTGCTCTACCTCTTGATGAAATCCATGGATGCTAACGGCGAAATCAAGGATTTCGGCCCTCTGGGCATGCGGCTCCTTTCGCCCTGCTTCCCTCCGGAATTTACTCCTGAGATGGAAAAGTCCATCGAAGACGAATGCCTCCGGGTGGTCCGCGGCGGAAACAGGTCCCGCTGCAAGTGCGCCTACAAGCACATCAAAAAGAATTATACGGTAAAGTCCCTGCTAGAAGAGATTTCCCTGGACAGGGAAAAGCTCCGGCTGAAGCTGGTGGGCCTTGTCGGAAGGTGCGTTGTCCCCTAAGGAGTAAAAATGTTCGAGTCCTTGTTCCAGAAATACCCGTTTTTTCGCGCCGTGCCTTGCATCCTCTGCATGGCGATTGTCTTCAAGCTGTCGTCCTTGACCAACGAACAGCTGGAAGATTTTCCCCAGATTTGGGACAAGTTGGCCCACTTTCTGGAATACGCTACCCTCGCGGGCTGCTACGCCATGATCTGGACTCGAAACGAGTGGTCCAGGCGGCAGTGGCTGCGGGTCTTGATTGTGGGTGTTCTCGCCTTGGCCTACGGCTGTACCGACGAATACCACCAGAGCTTTGTAGAAGGTCGGGACTGTAGCGCTTTTGACCTAGTGGCGGACTTGACAGGCGGCCTGTTCGGCGGAATCGTCTACGCCATCATCACGCGGATTCTGAACCGCTTTGACCCGGTGGACAAAAAAATGTGAAATGTGAGATTAGTAATGAGTTGTCGGTTATCAGTTATCAGTTATCAGTATATAATTTGGCGCTAAAGGCGCGACTATAAGAACTCACAACTGACGACTCATAACTTCTAGAATTCCCCCAGCAGAATAATCTCCCGTTTTAGTTCAATCCCGAATTTTTCGGCGATTTTACTTTGTACGTACTCGCTGAGGCTCTTGATGTCTTGGGCTGTAGCGCCCCCTGCATTCACGATGAAATTGGCGTGTAGCGTGCTCACTTCGGCGCTACCTATGCGATAGCCTTTGAGCCCGGCCTGCTCGATGTAGTAGCCGGGGGCGATTTGTGAGGGTGTCTCGGCGGCGCCGACTTCTAGACGTTTGAAGGTGGAGCCTGCGTTGGGCATGTTTAGGGGTTGCGTGGCCTTGCGTTTGGCCATACATTCGGCCAGTTCTGCTTCCAGGTCGGCGGCGGTCAATCCTTGCGAACTTGCGCTTTGCAGCTGGAACGTAGCCGCGAGAATGATTTTTCCATTGTCATCCGCGGCTTGGCCGGGGATCTCCTTGCAGTAGTTGAAAACACTCCGTCTGTAGCCGAAACCGCATTCGGCGGCGGACGGCTCACGGATGTTCCCGCCAGCATCAAGGACCGTCACGCCGGTGCAGGCTTGTCCGATTTCTTGGCCGTAGGCACCTGCGTTCATATATACCGCCCCGCCCAAGGTCCCGGGGATGCCGGCCAGCTTGTGGATTCCGGCGTAGCCCTGCTTGAGGGTGTGCCGGGCGAACCTGCCCAGGGGTGTTGCCGCACCTACCTTGAACTTGCCGTTCCCCAGGTCCAAGATTTCTGAAAAACCTCCGGCGAGGGAGATGATCATACCGTCGTAGCCCTTGTCCGAGACCACCAGGTTGGTCCCGTTACCCAAAATAAAATGTGGGAGATGTTTTTCCCGAGCAAATAAAAGCGCGTTTTTCAGGCTTTCTATGGAGTTCACCTTGGCAAAATACCGCGCAGGGCCGCCCACCTTGAAGGAGGTGTGCTTGGACATAAATTCATTTTCAAGAATTTGCATGTTGACAATATTATAAATCTCTCGTCTTTCGTCTTTCGTCTTTCGTCTAAGAGTTTCTATAATTCCCCTAGATGACCGACGAAGAGCTGAAACAGTTCAAGGCCTCCCTGTCCATTACGGCGGTGGCCCGTTCCCTGGGCATAGATATTGTCCGGGGCAAGTGCCGCTGTGCCTTTGCGAGCCGCCATGCCCATGGCGACAGGACCCCGTCGGTTTCCATTTCCGAGGAGAAGGGCTATTTCCGCTGCTGGGTCTGCGACGACGTGCGGGGCGACGTGATTTCCCTGGTGCAAAAGTACAAGGGTTGCTCCTTTGTAGAGGCCCTGAACTACCTTCGCGAAACTTTTCCGTTTTTGGCTCCTGCGGGCAAGTCCACCCCGGCAGGTAAGCCTGTTGTGGGCACCCATCATAATGGTGCCGCTCAGGCTCCCCAGGAAATCTACGCTACGGAGCCTATGCCCATGCCGGAACCGGCACCGGCAGAGGAATTGGTCAGCGAAGACGAACGCAAAAAGATCATCCTGAATTTTTTGAAGATGCTTTCGCCGGTAGACGGAACCCAGGCCGCCGCTTGGCTTATGGGGCGTCGCATCTTCAAGCCCGTATGGGACAAGATGCTCCTCAGGACCATCAAGGACTACGGCCAGTTGAACAACGCCCTCAAGGACACCTACAGCAAGGATGTCTTGCAGTACGTGGGCCTGTTCAACGAGAAGGGAAACCTGAAGTTCTACAAGCACCCGCTGATATTCCCGTACCTGGATACCCAGCGCAGGGCTTTTTATTTCCAGTCCCGGGCGCTGGAAAGTTCCGTAGTGCCCAAGGAAATGAACCTGCGTGGGACGGTGCCTTACCCGTACAACATGGCGGCCCTGGACGAGAAACCGGGCTGGATTTACCTGTGCGAGGGAGTGGTGGACACCCTTACCTTTTTAGGCCGTAAAATCGATGCGGTGGGCATACCCGGCGTGCGCAGTTTCAAGGTGGAATGGCTGCCCCTGTTCAAGAACAAGAACGTGGTGTTGTGCATGGACAAGGACAACGCCGGTCGCGAGGCCACCAAGTACCTGCAAGAGGTGTTCGGCAATGCGGGAATCCGCACTATCGTGCTGGGGGAGGGCACGGAACACCTGGATTCTTCTATAAAGGAAGGCGAAGACGTGAACGACTGGTTCGGCGGGAAGCACTGACAAATGCTATATATTGGTGCGGTTGATTTATGAAAAAATTTAAGGACATCATCGAGAAAATCAGGGGTAACCTGGTTTTCAAGATCTTCAAGGGAATTTACGGGTTCATCAACTTCTTGTTGAGGTGTGTCCTCCTGATCCTTATCATCTATTCGGCGGTGTTCAGCATTGTGGCCTCCGTGGCCTTGTACAAGGCCTTTATTTACGGTTATAACTTGTACGACGGTGTGGAGTCCCTGAAGGATACCCAGCCCGAGATGAGCCGCTACATGCAGGCACTGGTGGATTCCAATCCGACGGTGAAAATCAAGCATACCTATGTGCCTCTGGATTCAATCAGCCCCTATTTGCAGAAGGCGGTGATTGCCAGCGAAGATGCCGGTTTCTATTTCCACCCGGGTTTTGACGTGAACGCCATCGCTGAGGCCTTGAATGCCAACAAGATGTCCGGCAAGACCAAGTTTGGCGGGTCTACCATCACCCAACAGCTGGCCAAGAACCTGTTCTTGAGCGGGGAACGCTCCTGGGAACGCAAGTTCAAGGAGCTGGCCTACGCACTTTTGATGGAACACGAGCTGGGGAAGGACCGCATTCTGGAACTTTACCTGAACTATGCCCAGTGGGGCAAGGATATTTTCGGATGCCAGGCGGCCTGCTCCACCTATTACAAGAAGAGTTGCAGCAAGCTTAGCGTGGACCAGGCCATCAATCTGGCGGCCATGCTGGCAAGCCCCGGCAAGCACCATCCCAACATGCGGGAAAGCCAGTTCATGGCCAAGCGCCGGGCGGTCATCTACCAGAACATGTTCCCCAAGAAGGACAGCCTGCTGGTGGATTCCCTACGGCAGCTGATGGCGCCGCCTCCTGCTGCGGCACCGGCGGCAGAACCCGTGACGGCGGCTGAACCTGTGGTGGCGCCCGTCGCTCCTGCTGCGCCTGAGGTTGTCGAAAGCCCCGCACCTGCGGCTGAATAAAACGAACCTTCAGTTCCCGAGAACCCGGAGTAATTCCTCTTTTTCCACAAGGCCGTTTTGGACAAGCCGGTCTGCGTATTCCTGCAGCGTTCCGTCGGCGTAGGAGCCGTCGGGTTTTAGCAGTTCCAGTGCAGCGATGCGCCCGCCGGTCTTTTTCCGCAAAAGCCTCTGGGCCATTACGCCCAGCAGGGATTCTTGAAGTGAAGCTTGGGAAATTCCCAGGTCCTGGAGTCGTGCAAAGGCTCCCTTTGCACTGTTGGTGTGTAACGTCGCAAGCACCAGGTGGCCCGTTTCTGCTGCGCGGAGCGCAATACGGGCGGTTTCTTCGTCCCGGATTTCGCCTACCAGAATCACGTCGGGATCTTGCCGGAGTATGGAGCGGAGCGCCGCGGCGAAGGTAAACCCGCATTTTTCGTTGACCTGCACTTGGTTTGCGCCATTGAGGCTGTATTCCACCGGGTCTTCGATGGTGGTGACGTTTATCTTTTTCTGGATGATTTCCCGTAGGCCCGCGTACAGCGTGGTGGTCTTGCCGCTGCCGGTGGGGCCTGTTATCAGGAACAGCCCCTGAGGCATGGCGAAGATACGCCGGAGTTCTGCAAGAATTTTCGGGCTGAATTCCAGGTCGCCAAGGGTGCCGCCTTCGTCCTTGGCGGGTAAAAGCCGCAGTACGCAGGTCTCGCCGTGCTGTACCGGCAGGGTGCTGAGCCGGACCCGCACCGTTCCCGAGACGCCCTGGAACTTGAAACTTCCGTCATGGGGAATTCGCTTGTCTGTAATGTCCACTTGGGCCAGGAGTTTCAGCCGCACCAGTACCGGGTCCTTTAGCCATGGGGGCAGGCTTCTGTGGAATTGCAAAAGTCCGTCGATGCGGAAGCGCACCTTCAGTTCCTTTTCGGTGGGTTCCAGGTGGATGTCGCTGGCGTTTTGCTCCAGGGCCTTGTCCATAAGGCTATCCACCAGGTTGATGACCGGCTCCGATTCCCAGGAGTTGACCTTGCTTTCTTGCAGGGCTTCCGCTTCGCTTGCGAAGTTTTTGCGTATGGTCCGGAGCACTTCGGCTTCGGTCATGGGGCAGGGGACAACGGGCCCGCCGTGCATAAAGCGGATGCGCTCCAACAGCATTTCGTCGTGGATGTTCGCCATGCCCAGGTACAGGGCGGCAGGGTTTTTGCCCGCCGGAGTGGGTAGGGGAGTGGTCAAGTGTGCTTTGCACCAGGCGTCAGTAAAATTCATGCCGGCCAAAATACAAAACACTGGTTTATAAAAACCAGTGTTTTTGCGAAGAATAATCTTGCATAACGTCATGCTAGATTCCGGGTCAAGCCCGGAATGACGTGTGGGTTGTGCGTCATGGCGGCCTTGAGCCGCCATCTAGATTCCGGGTCGTGGCCCGGAATGACGAAGGAAAGTGAGCCCGGAATGACGTGTGGGTTGTGCGTCATGGCGGCCTTGAGCCGCCATCTAGATTTTTAGTTGATAGGATTATATTCCATTACTTGAGGAATAAGATTTTCCCAAGTCGGGTTCTTCTTCATTATAAGAGTATTTTTCCATACTCTTTCCCAATTCTTCAGTTGTTTTTCACGAGAGATGGCATCTCTTATATCTGTATAAACTTCGTAATAAACCAACTTATGAACTTTATACTTGCCTGTGAAACCTTTATTAGTATCAGATAAATGGAATTCCATTCTTTGTTTAAGATCACCTGTTACACCGACATACATAATGCTGTCTTTTGAGTTTGTCATTATGTATACATAGCTTTTTTTCTGCATAATTACCTCACTATAAATGTAGACATATTGCTATGACAATAAGTGTCATAATGCTAGGTTCCCACCTAAAGGTGGCCATGCGCACTAGGCAATAAATTGCCAAGTGCTGTCCGCCGGGTCGTGGCCCGGAATGACGTTTAATACAATCGTCATGGCGGCCTAGAGCCGCCATCTAGATTCCGGGTCAAGCCCGGAATGACGAAGGAGGGTTATGCTAGGTTCCGGGTCGTGGCCCGGAATGACGAAGGAGGGTGAGCCCGGAAAGACGTGTGGGTTGTACGTCATGGCGGCCTAGAGCCGCCATCTAGATTCCGGGTCAAGCCCGGAATGACGCAGGAGGGGGAGCCCGGAATGACGCAGGAGGGGGAGCCCGGAATGACGATGAAAAAAAGTCCGGCGTGGGGCCGGACTTTTTATAGCTTCAATTAAGCGTTACGCTTTTGCCTTGTTGAATTTGCCCTTCAGGTTGCTGGCCTTTTTCTTCGCCTTGTGGAACAGGGCGTTGGGCAGCCAGAAGAATGTGGGCACCAGGTACATGGTGAGGATGGCAGATACGATCAGGCCACCCACGGATGCGATACCCATAGGCTGGGTCATGGCGGCCACGTTACCGCCCAAGGCCAGGGCCAGAGGCATCTGGGCTACCACAGAAGCGAAGGTAGCCAGGGCGATGGGCTGGAATTTGGTCTTGCCCGCCGTCATAATGGCGGAGCGACGCCCCATGGAACCACTTCGCAACAGCCTGTTGGCTTCGTCAAGCAATAGAATAGCGTTGTTCACCACCACACCGATAAGCATCACGATAGCCATGAGGGCGATCATGGAGAGAGCCTTGCCGGTGAATATGAGGGCAAGGAACACGCCGATGGCACCCATGGGGATGGTGGTCATGATGATAAAGGGTTGTGCAAAGCTTTCCAGCAGGGCAACCAGCAAGATGTAGGTGAGGAGAATAGCCATGATGATGGCGGTCTTGAATTCGTTCACCATGTCTTCTTGCATGTCGGCCTGGGCACCGAAGCTGAAGGAAATACCCTCGGGGAGTTCGTCCTTCATGCTGGCGGTAAGCTTGTTCAGGTTGCCCATGACCTCACCGGTGGTGTGGCCAGGCAACAGGTTCATGGAAACGTCCACGCGGGTCATCTTGCGCTTACGGTCAATACGGGTGGGGCCTGCACCGTCTTCGATGTAAAACAGGTCGCGGGCAGCCACATAGCCCTTGGGGGTCTTCATGGGCAGGTCTTCGATGTCGGCATGGCTTTTGCGGTCCTTCTCCTGCATGCGCACATACACGTCGTATTCTTCACCGTCTTCGGTGTACTGACCCGCTTCATAACCGCTCACGGCGATGTAGTTGTAGGTGGCAAGGGACTGCAGGGTCACGCCGTAGTCGGCCAGGGCCTGCCTGTTGGGAACCAGGCGGATTTCGGGTTTACCCGCTTCGTAGCTGGTCTTTACATCTACTACGCCGGCAATGGTTTCCTTGACCCGGTCCATAATGAGTTCAGAGGCTTTGATCACGGAGTCCTTCTTGAGGCCGTTGATTTCCAGCACCACGTCGCCTGCACTGTTGTTGTTCATTTCGGAGGCGGATGTGGACTTGATGGCGATATAGGCGTCGGGGATGTCGGCCAGGTAGGGGCGCAGGGAGTCCACGATCTGGTCGGTACTCCTGGTACGGCCTTCCCAGTCCTTCAACAGCTTGATACGCATGGTAGCCTGGTTCACCGTAGCAAAACCGTTGGAACCACCCACGTTCACGCTGTAATGGACAATTTCGGGAACATCCTTGACCCGGTCCTCGATAATTTTCGCGATACTGTCGGTGGTTTCCACGTTGGTGCCCACGGGCATTTCCAGCTTGATGCTGATCATGCCCTGGTCCTGCTTAGGCATGATTTCCACCGTCATGTGGTTGGCGGCCATATAGCCCACGAAAAGGAGCATGGCGATCAGGGCGAGCACCTGGAACAGCACTCCCGGAATGGAAAGGCAGAACGACAGGGTTTTCAGATATACAAAGCGGATGCCGTTGAGGGCAGTGGGGAACAGCCCGAGAATGCGTCCCACCACGGAGGGCTTTTCTTCGATAATGTTTCCGTTCTCGTCTTTCTTTTTGCCCTTGAACAGATAGGCCGCCAGAAGCGGGGTCAAGGTAAAGGTGGCGAGCAAGGACACCAGGGTGGCAAACACCATGGTAAGACCGAAGGTACGGAAGAAGATACCGGCGATGGATTTCATGAAGGCGATAGGCACGAACACGCACACGTTGGTAAGCGTAGATGCCATGATAGCCACCATGATTTCGGAGGTTCCCTTGTAGGCTGCCTCTTTCGGATCCAGGCCTTCGTTCAGTTTCACGTTGATATTTTCAAGCACCACGATGGCGTTGGTCACCAGCAAGCCCACCGACGACGACAATGCCATCAGGGACATCATGTTGATGCCGAATCCAGCAAAGTACATCAGGGTGAAGGCTCCGATTACGGAGGTCGGCATGGTGAGGGCCGCAATGAACATGGTGGAGAACTTGCCGAGGAACAAGAGCAAGAGTCCTGCGGTAAGCACGATAGCGATAATCACGTTCTGGATCACGTTGTCGATGGATTCGTTCACCGCTTCGGACTTGTCGTACACTAGGTGAAGTTCGAAACCTTCGGGAAGGCTCTTGTTGACGGCGTTCATGCGTTTGATAACGCCCTTGGAAACGTCCACCACGTTGGCGTCGGAACGCTTCTTGATATCCAGGGAGATAGAACTTGTGCCGTTGAAACGGGAAATGGATGAAATGGTCTCGATGGTGTCCTTGACTTTTGCAACCTCGGAGAGCTTGATAACGCCGTTGGCTGTGGGAATATCCATGTTGCGCATTTCGTCCAGGCTCTGGAACTTGCCTGCCGTACGCACAGATGTATTCTTGTGCTTGCCGATGACTTCGCCCACGGGGTAGTTCAGGTTGGACTGGCCGTACAGACCCATGATGGTGGCAATGTCGATGCCACGGTCCTTCATCTTGTCCTTGTCAAGTTCGATAGAAATCTGGCGGGTAGTACCACCGAATACATCTACGCTGGCCACACCTGAGACGGAGGTGAACAGGGGTTCGATTTCGTCTTCCACCATCTGGCGGAGTTCCGTGGAGTTCAGCGGACCCGTAAAGGAAATGGCCATGATGGCTGCACCGTTGATGTCCACCTTGGAAATAATAGGGGGTTCCACGGCGTCGGGGAAGTCAGCCGCCGCAAGTTCCACCTTGGAACGCACGTCGTTTGCTGCTACATCTACGTTGACGCCCATGTTGAACATGGCGACGATAATGCCGTAGTTCTCGAGGCAGATGGACTGCACGTAGTCGATACCGTCCACCAGTTCCACCTGTTCTTCGACAGGCTTGATAACGGTGGTCTCGATTTCTTCGGGACTAGCACCTGCGTAAATCATGGTCGCCGTTACCACCGGAACTTCGAATTTCGGCATCAGGTCCACGACCATCATGGTGTAGGTGTACAGACCGAAAACCACCACGGTCAAGATGACCATGAGCATGGTAATCGGTTTATAAATACTGGCCTTGATCATTCAGCGTATCTCCAGTAAAATTATTTGACGATGTTGACCTTGTCGCCGTCGTTCATCTTGGACATGCCTTCCACCATGACGGTCTCGCCGCCCTTGAGGCCTTCGGCAATCTGCACCTGGTCCTTGGTCTGGATGCCGACCTTCACGATTTTGCGGCGGGCATTGCCCTCTTTATCCACGGTCCACACCATGTTGAGGCCGTTCTTGTAGATAACGGCTTCGGCGGGCACCACCACTCCGTTCACCTGCTTGGTTTCCAGTTCGGCGGTTATGTACATGCCGGGGAGCAATTTCTTGCTGCTGTTGTCAAACGTCACTTCCACGGGGAAGAACCTGGTCACAGGGTTAGCGGCCAGGGGAATCAGGGTGACCTTACCCTTCATCTTCTTGCCGGCCACCTCGACGGTAGCGGCGGCACCCATCTTGAACTGCGAAATGTCCTTGCTGGTCACGTTCAACTTCAAGATGACCTTGTCCAGCTTGGCGATGGTGCAGAGCGTTGCGCCAACGCCGGGGGTCTGACCTTCCTGGTAGTTCAGTTCGGTGACCACGCCTGCGGCAGGTGCCAGAATCTTGGTGGCGCGACGGGCGGTTTCCAGGTTCATCTTGGCAATCTTCAGCTGCATTTCGGCCTGGTCCAGGTCCTGCTGGCTAAGACCACCCTTGGCGTGTACTTCGCGGAGGCGCTGGGTGGATTTTTCGAGCAGGGCCACCTGTTCCTGTACCTGTTCGTACTGGGTGTTGTCGCCGGTAAAGATGTATTCGGCCAGCACCTGGTCCTTTTGGACGGTAGAACCCACCTGCACGTAAATCTTTGCCAGGGGGTCGCCCATCTTGGAGATGGCGTTAGCCTGCTGCATGCCCTCGATGGTACCGCTGAATTCGCGGATGTCCTTGAGGGAGGATTTCTTGGCCTTGGTCACGCGGGCGGGCTTGCCCTTCTCCTTTTGGATTTCTTCGATGGTGGAGGGTGCCACTGTGGCACTATCCTTGGCGTCCTTGCCCTTGCAACCGACAAGGACAAACGTTAGGGCAGAAAGGGTGATGATGTACTTTTTGATGCTGTTCATAATCTTTGTCCTATTGATATTCTCCGGTGGCCTGCAAAAGGGCATTGTAGGCGTTGTTCCAGTTCAAGACCGCTTCCATGTACTTGAGTTTTGTGGTGCGGAGCGTCATGGAGGCGTCCAGGTAGTCCAGCTGAGTGGACTTGCCCACCTTGTAGGAGGCCTCGGTCAATTCGTAGTTGCGGTTGGCCAGGTCCACCTGGCGCTTCTGGAGCTCCAGCTGGCGTACGGCGTCTTCCAGGGTGTTGGCGCAGGATTCGATCTGCATGCGGAACCCGCGCTCGGCAGTTTCTTTCTGGATCTGGGTGTCGCGCAGTTTCGATTTCGCCTGGACCACGGCTTCCTTGGTTTTCATACCGTTGAAGAGGTTCATGGTCAGGTTCAGGCCCACGTACTTGTTGATGTTCTTGTCCCAGTCGGGGGCGTCCCACTGCTGGATTTCGTTCTTGTTGTTGCTGTACTTGAGGCCGCCTACCAGCACGATAGTGGGTTTGTAGCCGCCCTCTTCGATGGAAATGTTCTTGTTGAGCATTTCTTCGGACTGGTCGAGCATCACCAGTTCCTTGCGGCGCTTTTTCACGTTGGCCATGGCGGTGTCGGGGTAGGGCAGATTCGAATTCGGGTCACGGAGTTCCCCCTTGAACTGCACGTCTGCTTCCCAGTCCATGCCCATGGTGTTCAAGAGGGCGTTTCGGGCGAGAATCTGGTTTTTCTTGGTCTTTTCCAGTTCGGATTTCAGCTGGTCCAGCTGGAGCTGGGCGCGGATCTGGTCCAGTTCCGAGGCAAGTCCGCTTTCTACGGCACCGTTCACGTAGTCGATATGCTGCTGCGTCTGGGCGATGCTCGCTTCGAGAATCGCCACGGCGGAATCCAGGTAAATCAGCTGGTCAAAGGCAGTTTCCACGTTGTACTTGACGGTGGCTTTCACGTTTTCCAGGTTCACTTCTTTTAAGCGCCTGTAAATCTTGGCTATATCGATGCCGGTTCCCACCTTGCCCTGGGCGTAAAGGATCTGGGTGGCGGTGAGGCCCACACTGGACTGCCAGCGGTAACCCTGGGATTTCATGCCGTAAATGAGGCCGTCAACGGCGGGGGCCATGACCTGCTTGTCGAAATCGCTTCCGCCCATGTTCTCGGCGGCATTGGTCAAATCATGGCTGTTTTCTACGTCGTCCAGCCCGAAAATGCGGGTGATTCCCGCGCTCAGGTCGATACTGGGCATGGCGTTTCCGTAACCGGCGTCCACCTGGGAATTGGCGCTGACCAGTTCCTCTTCGGCGGACTTGATGGTCGTGGACTTTTCCATGGCAATCTTGAGCGCGTCTTCGCGGGTATAGGCCTGGCCGGCAAGGGCGGGCAGGGCCATGAGCGATAGCGCCAAAGCCACGGAAGGTAGGATAGCAAATTGCCTTGACATTCGTTCTCCAGTGAATAATATGGGCCAAATTTAACAAAAAAGCCCCCTTTATATAGGGGGACTCTTTTTATTTGTGGATAAAATGCCTTTTCTAGCCGATAAAAGGCATTTCTGGCGACTACATCAGGCCGGGGATTTTCATGCCGCCGGTGACGCCGCTGATGCTTTCTTGGGTGGCGTCGTCCTTCTTCTTGACTGCCGCGTTGATGGCCGCCATAATCAGGTCTTCCAGGGCTTCCACGTCGTCCTTGTCGACAGCGTCGGGATTGATCTTGATCATGGTGAGGACCCCGCGGCCGTTCATGGCGACTTTAACCATTCCGCCGCCCGCTTCGGCATCGAAACTCTGTGCCTTCAGGTCGCTTTGCGCCTTGATCATCTTGCTCTGCATCTTCTGAAGGTCCCTCAGCATTTTACTCATGTCCATGGCATGAACTCCTTTCTAGTTGTCGTTGTCTTCTTCTAAGTCGTCTTGGGCCATGCTGGCCGTTTCTTTCTTTACCGCTACAGAATATACCAATTCTGCGGCAAACATTTCTTCGATCTTTTCAAAAAGGGGCTCCCTGTCCTTGTCCAGCTGGTAGGGGGTCTTCTTGGCGTTTTCCCGCATAATCCGTTCGGATTCCGTAAAGGCGCGGGTCTTGACCGAAAGGGAAATCTTGGTCTGGAGCTTGTCTTCGAGCACGTTCTGCAGCCGGGTCATGAATTCCGGGTGTTCCTGCAGCTGCTGAAAGTTCCAAGAGTCATTTTTTGACGTTTCCCCCACAAAGGTAAGGGCGATGGGGAAGGGGTTTTCGTGGGGGTCGCCGGTTTCCAGGACGGTGCCCGCCATGGCCGCCGAAAAATACAGGTCGCCGTCGTCGGCAAAACCCGCGCAGATGGAGGGCCAGGCGGCGGCAATCTCGTAGCGGGAATAGGTGGCGCTGCTTCCGGTGCCCTGGTAGTTTTCGAAGGGGTCGCTGTAGGGAGCCGGGGCAGGTTCTGCCTCCAGGGCCTGGGCGACTTCAGCTACTTTTTTTTTTACCGCCTCGTCGGCGGCGGATTTGGGGTCGTTGATGGCGGCTAGCGCCCGTTTGAGGTCGGTGAGCCGGTCGAGCCAGGCCATGCGGGCGAAGGTGGTCTCTACCACGAGCCTCGGGTTGGTGCTGTAACGCAGGTTCGCCTGCAGGTCGATGAGCATCTTGCTCAGTCGGAGCAGGTCGCCGTTGCCGATGCCCTGGGCCGAGCTCTTGTACTTGGTGAATAGCTCTTCGGTGATGTTCAGCTCGTCGGCGGTGAAGGCGTCCAGGCGGCTGTAGATCATGTTCCGCAGGAACTTGCCGAAACCGTCCAGCAGGGGGGCGAACTCGATACCGATTTTCACGGCGTCGTCCACCATCTTGAAGCAGCCCTTCAGGTCGTGGTTTTCGATGGCCTGGATAAGGGAGAAGAACAGTTCCACCGGCGGAATCCCGAGGATAGAGCGCACCGATTCGGCGGTCATGTCGCTGCCGGTAAAGGCGTAGGCCTGGTCAAAGTAGGTGAGGCCGTCGCGCATGGAGCCGTCGGCCTTTTCGGCAAAGATGTCCAGGGCCTCGTCGCTGGCGTTTATATGTTCCTGCTCGCAGATATAGCGCAGGCGGCTGCGGATTTGCTCCATGGTGAGCCGCTTGAAGTCGAAACGCTGCACACGGCTGAGGATGGTCTGGGGGACCTTGTTCACCTCGGTGGTGGCAAAGATGAAAATCACGTGGGGGGGCGGCTCTTCGAGGGTCTTGAGCAGGGCGTTGAAGGCCCCGGTGGAGAGCATGTGGACTTCGTCGATGATGAACACCTTGTACTTGCCGATGACCGGCGGGTACTGCACGCGCTCGATGACGTCGCGGATGTTTTCGACGCCGGTGTTGGAGGCGGCGTCTATTTCATAGACGTCCATGGGGTTGCCGCTGGCAATGTCCTTGCAGCTGTCGCACTCGCCACAGGGGTGCAGCGGGTCGCCGCCCTTGCAGTTCAGGGTGCGGGCGAGGATTCTGGCACTGGTGGTCTTGCCGACTCCGCGGGTGCCGGTAAAAAGGAAGGCATGGTGCAGGCGGCCGCCCTCGATTGCGTTCTGGAGGGTTTTTGCGATGTGTTCCTGTCCGACCATGTCGGAGAAAGACTGGGGGCGCCACTTTCGGGCCATTGCTACGTATGCCATGGCGGGAAATATAGTAAAAAATTATATTTGGGCCTATGACAACGCGTTTCGATAGTAAAGTCTGGCTATCTAGCCCCACCATGCATGGTGAAGAAATTAAGTACGTTACCGAAGCTTATGAAACCAATTGGATGAGCACCGTTGGCGCCAACATCAACGAGGTGGAACGCCTGGCCGCCGAGAAGGTGGGCTGCAAGTACGCCGTGGCGCTCTCTGCCGGTACCGCGGCACTCCACCTGTGCACGAAGCTCGCGGGCGAGGCCCTGTACGGCATGCCCAAGGTGGGCGAGGGGGCGTTGCGCGGGCACAAGGTCTTTTGCAGCGACATGACTTTTGACGCGACGGTGAACCCCATTGCCTACGAGAACGGCGAGGCCGTTTTCATCGACACCGAGTACGACACCTGGAACATGGACCCGGTGGCACTCGAGAAGGCCTTCGAGATTTACCCCGACGTGCGCCTGGTGGTGCTTGTTCACCTGTACGGAACGCCCGGCAAGGTGGACGAAATCCGCGCCATTTGCAAAAAGCATAACGCGCTCCTTATCGAAGACGCCGCCGAAAGTTTCGGAGCCACCTACAAGGGCAAGCAGACGGGCAAGTTCGGCGACTACAGCGCCATCAGCTTTAACGGCAACAAGATTATTACCGGAAGTAGCGGCGGCATGTTCCTGACCGACAGCAAGGACGACGCCGATAAGGTGCGCAAGTGGAGCACCCAGAGCCGCGAGGCGGCCGCCTGGTACCAGCACGAAGAAGTGGGCTACAACTACCGCATGAGCAATGTGATTGCCGGCGTGGTCCGCGGCCAGATGCCCTACCTGGAAGAACACATCGCCCAGAAAAAGGCTATCTACATGCGCTACAAGGAAGGCCTGAAGGGCCTCCCGGTGCAGGTGAACCCCTACGACGCCGCCAACAGCGAACCGAACTTCTGGCTCAGCTGCCTGATTATCGACAAGAACGCCATGTGCAAGCAGGTCCGCGGCGAGACCGAGGCCCTGTACGTACACGAGAGGGGCAAGAGCTGCCCCACGGAGATTCTGGAACGCATCGCCGCCATGAACGCCGAGGGCCGCCCTATATGGAAACCCATGCACATGCAGCCCATGTACATGAGCCACGCCTTCGTGACCGCGCAGGGTAACGGCCGTGCCCGTACCAACGCCTACATTGCGGGCGGCATTACCGACGTGGGCGCCGACATCTTTGCCCGCGGACTGTGCCTGCCCAGCGACAACAAGATGACCCCCGAACAGCAAGACGCCATCATCCAAACCATCCGGGAGTGCTTTAAGTAAGGTGCTAAGACACGAAATCAATCAAATCTAGATACATCATACCCGCAGCAAAACGAGGACAAGTCAGTGGATTTGTCGATGGGGTAGACCGTGCAATCAGATGCTAAACGGATTCTTTCCATTATGAGCCTCTTTATAAGAACGGGCGCGGGCGGCCATTTCGTCAATTTGGGCAAAGGAAACCTTGAGCCCGAGATGGCGAGGGTTCTTTTCACGTTCTTCGGCAGCGCGAATAAACGATTCTGCCGCAGAGCCTGTAAGAACCGGGATGTTTCTTATTTCAAGAGCCATAAATCCCCCACAATCTACATTTTTTAGACATTCTAGTCAACATATAACCCCTCCTTCGTTTAGAGGGGCGAAATATACAACCGCAAACGGCAAAAAAGGGCAAACTATAGTTGCTTTTTTTGAAGGGCGGACTCGCTTCCCTAATGTCATCCCCGCGAAGGCGGGGATCACCGTGCCCGTGCCAGAGCCGCATGCCCTGAGCGAAGCGTGTCTCGGCACCAAGGTGTCCTTGCCTCAGTCAAGATTATCCATTCCCCAGCGCTTCGATTAGCGGGTGATATACCTCCGGGCGTTCTATTTGCATGATTGTCGTTACCTTGCCTCCGGCATCCTTCGACGATGCTCCGCAGTGGAATAACTTTTCGCTGTCCAGACCGTAGTCCAGATAGATGTATCTGTCGTGGAACATGTTCCCGGCAGCCTTCACGTCAAATGCGACGTCCGGTCGTGCGGCCTTGAAGTCGGCCACCACGCTGTCGGTCAGGTAGTTTTTGCCGTATTGGTCGCTGAAAATCATGACCGAGACTCCTTTGGGCACATTCCGCAGTAGATCCAAGGTCTTGACATCCACATAGTTGTCAAGCACAATTACCGAATTGTTCGCCATGCCGTAAATCTGCGCATAGGCAACATCGGCCTCCAGTTTCTGCCCGTTGAGGATCAAGTAATGCCTAAAACTTGCCGGGTCGACGAAATTTTCCATGACCTTCTGGAGAGATTCTCGATTATCTCGCATTTCATTAGACAGCAGGGCTATGTCGCGAGTATTTTGAATCGTCTGGGCGGCAATTTCAGTGATGGCATTATTGCCGAGCAATAATTGGTTTTCTGCGACAATGTAGTCCTTCATCTGCTTGAAAAGGCGTATAAGAGCCTTGCTTTGGGCGATGGCCCGCTCACCTTTAAGCACCGTCATGAGCATGTAAATGCCCTGTTCGGTGAAGGCGTAGGGTAATTTTCTTGTTCCTCCCCGTTTTGATATCGGAATTTCCGATATCAAACAACTCACTTCCTCTTTCTTAAGCTGGAATCGAAAATCCTCGTCGAATCTGTCGATGTTGTATTTGACCTGCTCGTTAAATCGGCTTGTGCTGTACCCGTAAATCTCGGCCAGGTCGGCATCCAGCATCACCTTGATGCCGCGGATCGTGTGGATCCGGGACTTTAGCAGATTCTCGTCTATCAGGGAAAAATCCGGCTTTGCGGCTGTGACGGCCCTGCCGGCATCGGTGGCGTCGGCCACGGCGTTTTCTTTCTTCATCTTTCGCTCCTCTCCGCCTACATGCTTGAAAAGGCGGGATTTGATTCTACTCACTTGTGCACTAATATAAATTATCGAAACCGGATTGTCAACGGGTTTCTGAAAAAATTTTTGGGGTGGGTGGTCGGGGAGCTTTACGCCTTGTATTCTGCGATAGACTCCATCAACTTGTCAAAATCGCTCTTGTAATTGGCGTCGCGGATTACCCTGAACTTGTCATATTCGCCTTCTGCGAAGGCCTTCGCAATTTCGTGTGTGACCTTGCCCTTGTCTTCAAGGATATCGCGCTCGTTGAATTGGAGGAATGCGTTTAGCTTTTCCACCCAGTCCTTCATGTACATGACCTGGCCGCGTTTCGCCTGCAACTCAGCGTAGTCCAGATACATGGTGACAATCCTGTTTAGGGTGTC
>OCTW011618387.1_pt1 | contig 58919 bp, 69 predicted proteins | sample 1539671 | NCBI WGS metagenome assembly OCTW01 (sample SAMN02144230, study PRJEB22623) | gut metagenome | biome: sheep rumen | host: Ovis aries | place: New Zealand | reverse complement strand
CGGCGGAGATGCCCGTGAACTCGTGTGTCGCAGCCGTGGTCGTGATGACGTCGCATGAGCCGTTGATTGCACTCGTGTCGTTGGCGAGGTATGGCTTGTAGCTTGTCGAGGTCGAGACGCCAGATTCTCGTGCCTTGAGGCGCACCGTGAAGCTGTTGACGATGGCCCCTGTGGGGAGCGAGCCAAAATCGAACCCGCGCAGATAGATGTAGTAGCTCGTGGTGGACGCGCGGGAGTTGGTGACGGTCGCGTAGGTCGTGCTGTCGCAGTTGGCGTACATGTTCGCCGCGTCTGCCACGGACAGGTAGCTCGTTGAGCTGAGGTAGTACGTGCTGGGCGTCAGCTTCATGGTAGCCATTAGCTCGTCACCAGCCAAATATCGCCGTCGCTGCCCTGCGACGAGGATGGAGTGCTCGATGACGTGTAGTAGGTCACGAACGGGATGTTGACCGACACCGTGGCGTAGTTTGTCACGTCGGTCGATGCGGTGTTATCCGTGATGGTGAGGTTGCCGCTGACAAGCTCGCTCGCCGAGACCGTGACAGCAGAGCCTGAGTACCTGCCGCTGCCGACGAATCCAGCCGAGGTGTCGGCATACGGGTGGACTGCGATGCTGTGGTTGGATACAGCGTTTTTGGTTGCAGAAGGCGATACGGAGCCTGCTGCAACGGACGCGCTCGCGTAGTCGGTCACGTCCTTGGTGCCGCTGCTGGTGATTCTTAGGGTGCCGCTCACAAGTTCCGAAGCTGACACGCTGACAGCCGTGCCAGTCTTGGCGCCGCCCTCGATATAGCCCGTCGTGTTGGTGACGGAGGGGGTGACGGTGACGGAGTGGTTGGAGACGCTGCCCTTCGTGGCGGTAGGTGTCCCTGCGCTGCCGCTCGCGACGCTCTTGGAAGCCTGCTCCGCGTAGTATCCAGCGGGGACGGTTACGGTCGCGCCAGATGCCGTGAGGTCGGTGGGGCTGCGTCGGGTGATGCCACTGCCGACGTAGGTGCTGCTGATTGCGTCAACCGTGACGCTGCTGAGGCCGTCGTATCCGCTGTCGGGCGAAACGGTCTGCTGCTGTTCCGTTGGCGTGGCCGTCTTGGATTGGAGTGATGGCGTACCGCCGCCAGTTGGCACCGCCACATCCACGCTCGCGTACTGTGTGACATCGATGCCCGTGCCGTTCTGCGTGATGGACTTGGTGCCGTCTGGGCGGATATATGTCAGCGTGCCGTTGCCCGTTCCCTTGGCCTTGATGCCAGTTACGTTGGCGTAGTCGGCGCCGAAGATTGTGAGATTATCGCTCATCGCTCGTACTCACTCCCCTCGATGGCAAGGAACTCCACTGTGCCTGCGTCGTAGAGCGTCTTCCAGTTGGTCGCGGTCTTATAGCTCTCAATGAGGGCTGACGGGACGTAGACTGTACCAGTGAGCGAGTTGTAGCCACGCATTGGTGTGTTGAGGAATGCCGAGACATTGGCGAGGGTGCATATGCTCGCGGTCTTGCGGAGCACCAATGTTTCGAGTGCATAGCAGTTGGCGAAGGCGTTTGCGCCGATTGCCGACGTGCTTCCAATGTCGGCGAACTCGAGAAGGTGACATGCGTTCGCCGGACTAGAGCTGCCAAAGACAGTCGCCAGGGTCGACACGGCTAGGTTTGGGAACGATGCAGATGCAATTGACATTGGGTGTGCAGACTCGCCAGTGAACGCGTCGCCTCCAAGCGTCGTAATCGCGCCGTCGCAGCTTATCGACTCTATCGACTCGCAATACCTGAACGCAGAGGAACCGATGCTCTTCACGCTCGATGGAATCTCTGACAGGCTGGCCAAGTAACACCTGTTAAACGCGCTTGAATCAATCTGAGTAAGGCTCGACGGCAGGCTGGACAAGACCAAAGACGAGCAGTAACCAAACGTATAGGTTCCTATACTCGTAATCCCACTTGGAAGGGAGACCGACTCTAGGTGCGTGCAATAGTAGAATGCATATTGCGGAATGGTCGTTATGCTGCTCGGAAGGGCCATGCTTACGATGCCGCTGGTAGCAAAGCAGTAGATGCCGAGCTGCCTTACCGATTCAGGAAGGCTGGTCAAGCTAACCAGTCTTCCACAGTAGTAGAACGCATACTCTCGGATGGAAGCTACCGTGCTCGGGATGCTCTCAATGTCCAGCCGGCTGCATCCAGCGAACGCATATGGGCCTATCTCAGTAAGCCCGCTCGGAAAGGTAATCGACGTGAAGCTGGATGAGCGCATGATGTAGTTCTTCAAGTCCTTCTCGGTCATGCCCGGCACGGCCACGTCCGCGAAGGCGTATCCTCCCACTGCCGCAATCCCGTTTGCGCTCACCGACACAATCGCATCGGGGATGACGATGTTGACGGTGACGTCAGACGTGGTCGAATACGCCATCTCTATCGTCACGTCGGCACGCGGCCTCGACACCGTGTAGGTCTTGCTGGCTGCGAGCGTAAAATCTATGGAGACGCCGTTGACCGTCAAGTACGCCTTATAGGACATGGACGATGCGGCGTAGTGAATCTCTAAGTCATCGTCATCCGTGAACGCAAAGGTCTGGCCGTCCGTGAAGTAGGTCTTTGTATCACCATTCTTCTTCACGAAGCAATTGGCATAGTTCCCGTTGCCGCTGATAGTGGCGGTATACGTCTTTACGACGTCCACCGTAGCCCCAGCATATGCCGCCACGTCATACGTGCCGTTTGTGGTGATGGAGATGTTACCCTGCGGCGCGTCCGACTCTCCCTCGCCGAGGATGATGTACCCGTCCTCATCCTGATACACGCCGCCGCCAGTCGCGGTGCCCGTCGCAGGCGCTCCGCTCGGCAGGTGGAACGTCTTGCCCTGCGCCACGTCCGCTGCAGTCACGGTGTCGGCGGTGAGGTCGATGAGGGTAGTGCCGTTGTAAACGACTTTATTCTTGCATGGATTCGGCATAGCCCTCCTTTCTCGCCTCCATTTTGAATTTCGTCTAAGAAGCGTTGCCGATCGTCACGGTCACGCCACCGGCAGCATTATCGGACTCTACATACGGGATCGCATTGACAGTCACCTGGGTGATATAGTCAAGTTCCTGCGATGCCGCCGTGATCACCTGCTGGGATGCAGTCGGAGTAGCCGTGATCGGACCGACGGTAAGCGTGTCCTCACCCGACAGCGTTCCCTCGACGCCGAGGATCGTCACGCCCTGTCGAATGTTGTTGGCGATGAGGTTTGTGGCTGAGGTGGCGTCGATTTGCGCCTTGCCGGAACCGTCGTAGTAACCTGCCGGAATAGTGGTTCCGGTCGTGCCGGTGACCGTGATGTTGTTCGAACCGTTGTTTGGCATCGAGCCCGTGAGCTTCGACCCGTTAACGTATGCTGTCTTGTTGAGGAGGATCTCACCCCTGGTCGCAGTTGCGTCGCCGGTATCCGCGTCGAATGTGCAGGTACCCGTGATAGGGGCGCCGCTCTTCGCGTGTGCCGTATAACCCTCGAGAAGGTGAGCGGCATCGACAGTATCGCTGGTAAGGTCGATGAGGGTCGTGCCGTCGAAGACAACCTTATTCTTGTACTGGTTTGCCATGTGTGAGCCTCCTTAGCTCGCTATGCTTACTGTCATACCGCCGGCGTCATTCGATGTCTCCAAATATGGGATCTCTTGCACGGTTACGTTATCCCGCATGAGTTTTCCTGCCGTGAGGAGCTTCTGATCAACGAACGCGTACGGAACGACGTCGTATTCCCCGGAATATATCGGATAGGATGTTTGTCCGGATCCGCCAACGACTCGTGCTCGTTCATGTCTTGTAGACGCGGCAATTCGCTGCGGCGGCTCGTTTACGATTTTCACGATGGACCCGCTGCGCAATGTGTACAGCATGAATATCACTCGTCCCTTGCGTAGGAGTCGTAGACAGTGGCCTTCCCGTAGACGAGTCGAATGGCGTAACCGGCCTGGTCCTCGCAAATGATGTCCCAGTTATACGTTCCTGTCGGCATGCCATTGGTCTGTTCGTCGGTGATGTAGATATAAATCTCTCCAGAGTCTCCGAAGGACACGCTGTCCGACAAAATGAACGTTTGCCTGCCTTGAGCCTGGCAGTATGCCGTCCAGCCAGTGTGATCAACAGGCGTACCGTCATCGTTTTCGTGGATTATAGTTGCTGAAAATGACACATTTTGAACAAGCACAAGGTCGGCATTAAGGAGACCCTGTGATCCTAGGGTAGTATCGGCCATTAGGCCTCCTAAACTAGATGAGCAACGGAACCGTCACCGAGAATGCAACGTTTGCGGGGAACGACGCTCCGCTCCTGTTTCGTATCTCCACGTTGCCGCCCACGCTCGCATCGGACGCCCACACGACCTTGGTCCAGATGTTGTGGTACGCGGTGCCGTTCGCGATGCAGCACTGCATGAACTCGTCTCCGGCTGGCCGGAATCCTTCGGGAAGCCTGCCGATTACAACGGTCGATCCTGCTGCGAGGGGCGACTTGAGCTTGACGTCGACCAGCGTGAAGAGGCCCATGCCGCCATTCTTCCTAAGGCCGTACGAGACGAGCGTCGCCTTGGTCGAGTCGATGGTGAACGTCCCCTGCTGGATTGGGAACGTGACGGGCATGCCGGAGCCGAAGACCACACCATCCTCAGTCTCGCTCGCCACGGTTCCGACACCGATGGAGTGGCCGTCCCTGCCGAAGTCTAGCGTGAAGAATGCCTGCGTAAGAATCAGATACTTCGCATAAGACCCGCCGTGCGTGTCCACAACCGTGACTCGCACGTTGTACGTCTTGTCGACGTCATACCCGCTGCCAATGCTTACTGCAACGCTTCCTGACGTCCCAGATGCGGTTATGGCTGTGTCGGATGGGTATGCGCTAGCGGTTGACTCTTTTACAGACCACGAGACGGAAGACACAGTGTTAGTGCCAGAGTCTGCCGTACCATCAACGGACCATCCGAATGTCAAATATCCGTATGTTCCGTCGTCCTGGGGCTCGCTTGACGAATCCGTCCTTACCACGTTGGCGTTTGAAATGGTCGGATACGCGTAGGCCAGCTCCCACTGGGCGTATAGAGTGGCCTTGGCATTTGCGGTGTAGTTTGCGCCAGACGTGTAGCTGGTTCCCGTACCGTCCGCCTTGGTGTTCCATCGCAGGAAGTTATACTGTGATCGCGTCGGCTTGGTCGTCGACAGCTTTAGCGTATCTCCGTACCACTTGGTCTGAGATGACGGTGCTCCAGAGCCTCCGTTCGCGTTGTATGACACGGTGTACGAGGTCTTTTTCGGGACAGTAACTGTGACGGTAGCGGTGGATGTTCCGTTCGCATCGGCTCGTCCAGTCATGATAGCAACGCCAGAGCATGCGACCGTCTTATTGGATGTTGTCCTAGTAATATCCTTCGTTGTGCTAGCGATCAGCTGGTCGACCGTTGCTCCTGTGCCTGAGCGAAAGACAATCTGGCCTGAGTCCGACCCTTGGGTTTCGTCCGCCACGGAATATCCGTGGCCATAAGCAGAATACCCCCAAGCTATGGAATGCCAATATGTCTTAACGGTCACCGTGCAGACGGTGTCGGACTTGTTGGTTACGGTCGCCTCGACGCCAGCGCACCAATGGTGGACGGTGTTGCCATAGGTTATGGCCATTCTAGCCTCCGTACTTCAGGGTGAGGTGTCCGTTGCTGCGCTCTTCCCAAATCCATGTGCCGATTTTCAGGGTTGTGTCAACGGCTGCTGACGGCATATGCGCTCCGTCGATTCCGCCGAAGGTTGCCAGCTCGGTTTCTCCGTCTCTGAACGTCAGTGCCTCGTTGTCGAATCGCGCCTTGTAGCTTGTTCCCGACGTTCCCAACGTCAGGACTGGTTTGCCGCTCTCTGTTGTCGCGGTAAGCCACGCGAGCCTTGAGTCCGTGTCTGACACCAGACCGTTGACTGCGGCATCAATATCATCCTGAGTTGGTAGGCCGTCGACAGTCTGACCGAGTGCGGTGAGATCGCTCTCATACTCCTCGAACTGGATACTGAATTCCCTCGATGTCTGGGAGACAACAGACGAAACATGCTCGATCGTCGCGTAATCGTCTAGGGACGCCTTGGCGGCGTAGTCTTCGGAAACCGTCGAAAGAATTTCATCAGCGCTTAGCTGCAAGTCGCTTTTCGTCGCATAATCTTCCAGGTCGCTCGCCCACTCGGCCTGCGCCGCGAGGTGTACAGCGTTCGTGGCGCTTAGGTCGATGGATCCGGTCTGTGTTGGCATTCTTCCTCACCCCTACCACGTGCATGTGCAGTTATACGTGGCGTTCAAGTCGGAAGAACTCGTCAGACTCAGTGTTCTAGTCGTTCCGAGGGACGTCGTTGAAGTGCCTCGTGTCCAGTTGTATGTGACGCCGCTCGTTCTAATGACGCCGTCGACTCGAAGGGTTGCCTGCAGAGTAGCCGTCCCGTCGGTCCAATTGATTGCGGTCGGGGTTATGCTGACAACCGCCTCGGGACCGGTTTCTCCTTGGACGCCTTGCGTCCCCTGGGGCCCCTGGGGCCCAGTTTCTCCTTGAGCACCTGTTTCGCCCTGAGGCCCTCTAGGTCCTTGAGGCCCGGTTTCTCCGTTAACTAGAGTGAACGTATTGTCGCCGATGGTCACGTCATACCCTGAGCCGGTGGCGGTCTGCGAGACGGAAATATCATCGGCAGTAAGCAACTCAGACGGAGTCTTTCCGCCGATGGTGACGTTTGCTCCTCCAATTTGCAGCGAGTCATTGCTCTCGTCATAGAATATAAAGGCGTTGCTGTCACCAATGCTCCAGTCACGGGAAGAACTGAAGGTGATGTTGGCACCGTACGAGACCACGGAAGAGCCAGTGCTGTCGTAAATTGTTGTCCCGTTTGACGACAGGAGCATCTTGTACCCGGGAGCAGTAGCGGGAGAAGAGCCAGACCCAAGCCCCGACGGCAACACCCACAGACCGGCAGATGTCACGGCGAGATGCGCCATGATGTAGTCGCTCTGGGAACTCGAGATATCAAGTACGTACCAGTTCTGAGACCTCGGGTTGCCCGTCGGGTTCACGACAGGCACGTAATCCCCGTCGACGAGCTCGAAATATACCGTTCCGTCCTGGACGGACGTGTCGGCGGTCACGACGTAGGAGCCATGCTCGGATATCCACGACAGCGTGCCCATGACGTCCTCCATGACGGAAAGGTTCGTCAGGGCGGTGTCGGCGCTCGCCTTGGCCTCGGACGCTGACGTCTTCGCTTCGGCCGCGTCGGCCTGCGCGAGGCCGGCGGCAGTGCTGGCAGCGGACGCGTCAGACTGCGCTTGTGTTGCGGCAGCGTTCGCCGCAGAAGCATCGGACTGAGCTTGCGCCGCCGAAGACTGAGCTGCGGAGGCGTCTTGTCTTGCAGACGATGCCGCCGAGGCCGCTGTCCCGGCATCGGTCTGAGCGCTCGCGGCAGCGGAGGCGGCAGCATTTGCGCTTGACTGAGCGGCTGACGCCGCAAGGGACGCGGCGGACGCACTTTGCCGAGCCTGTTCCGCTGCCGTAACCGCGTCTGTCGCAGCCCGGTTCACTACATCGCCCCATCCGATGACGGTGCAGTCGACCGGAACGCCGCCTTGGACGGTCACGAGAACCCGCTGTCCCTCGAAAACAACGGACGAAGTCGGTATTTTGACTGCCTGTCCCTCATCGCCGAAGGTCGAGCCTCCAAAGTCTACGGTTACGAACCCGCCTGCGGAGTTCGTCGTGGCCACGGCCTCCACCGTAGTTGCCGGAATAATCCCGCCGAGCCCTTGTGAGACGACGTACGCTGAATCGGGGAACAGCGCTTTCCCAAGCGCGTGAAGGTCTTGGTTCACGACCAACCGCCTTTCAGTTGCAGTCTCCAAACCCATGACGACAAGTCAAGGTCGGCGGACGAGATGAGCCATCGACGAGTCTCGCCGCCGTGTGTGAGCTTTTCGACATCGCCGTCCTTAAGTGGCCTGTACAGAAGGGAGTGGGTCAGGGATTCTTCGATATTGTCCTGCTGCTCCTTCAGATACTGGTTTGCGAGTTTTTGAGCCTGCGCTTGGGTGAAAGGCTCCATGTCAGAAACGTTCCTGTAGTCGTCCAGCGTGTATCCTCGGACGGCGCGCGTCGACCAATGACCACTCTTAGCCTTCGCGTAAGCATAGAATGTCTTCTGCTCGTCCTTGTATGTTCCGGTGCTCGACACGATTACCCTCTCGGGCACGGCCTGCCGCGCGACGCCTCCGTCAACAGGACCAACGAGAAGCGTCCTCGGGTCAGCGGAGTCGACAGTGAATGTGGCGCCAAGCTTCGACGGAGCCGTGTACCGCTTTACCGTCGGCGTGCCGAGCTCATTGACAGAAAGCCGGTCGCCTGCTTTGTCGAGAATATCCATCAAGACTGATAGTTCGCTGGTTCCGGCGTCGTACTCGACGGCGCTAGAGAATCTGTAGTCTTTTGCGTTTCCGTCGACAGACGGCGTTCGTCCGATGGGGCTCTTGAATCTGGACTTGACCGTGCTCAGGGCCTTGGCTCCCTTGCCGAGGACGAGCGGTCGCGTCAGCACTTGGGCCTTTATTCCATATAGAATGCTGACGAGCTGGAACGTCCACGTCCTCATGTCGCCATAGTCGCTCCACGACACGGCGTTTTCGTCAGGCTTTACGAAAAATGTCCCAAGAGGAGACTCGTCGAGGATCCCCGTATAGTCATACGTCGTCCTGACAAGTCGCATGGCTGCCGTGCCATCCCATGGCTGATCGCCGACCTTCGCAATTATGGAAATATCAGCAGACGCGCGAGTGTCCGAGTAGTAGTCGAGCGATAGCTCGCCAGAAGCGACCACGCCCTTTGCCTGCCCGCGCACAGACAGGCTTGATGGGTCGAGCATAAAGACCGAAAGCCGATGAGAAATATCACCTCGCGACCAATCGACGGCCATCGTTACCACACCTCCTCGGACAGATTGACTTGCACCTCCTGCGATTCAGGAGAGGATATGTCCATTCGCACCGAGTCGACTGCGCATTGCGCCCAGAACCCGTGCGGCCCTCGCACATAAACGTGGCTTGCATGGGCAACCCAGTCGGCCTCATCTAGGCCTTCGCCGTTCACAAGGTCGGCAATTAGCGGAAGCTGCCCCCTCGTCACGTCAGAATAGGCGTAGACCGGACGCTCACGTGAATATGTCTCTGTCTCAGACCTTGACCTCGTGTAGCTTGGGATGAACGACACGCCGGGCTCGGTCTTCCGATACTTCATGACAAGGTCGTGGCGCCCGTCCTGCGAAGTGACGTGGTATGACGGCGGATCCTCGACGATTGCGTCACGAATTGTGGAGTCGAACCCCCATCGGTTGGACGCGTTTGCTGTCACAAGAACGCGCCAGGGGACACCAAGCGGAGGCATTACGAGCCACGGCTGGCTTCCGGTTAGTTCGACGTACCTGTCGCCATGCCCTCTTGGCACGACGAGCCACGCTCCGGTGATACTCATCCCTGTCGGCGCGGTGGCAGAAACGACGGCAAGCGTGCCGCTCACCGTGCATGTGACGGTCGGAGCCTCGCCATAGAAGCCTCCGAGGTCGATAACGACGGTCCCTCCCCAAGTGCAGGTGAAGCCGTCGGAGGTTGTCGCCGTAAGGAGGACGTCGATTTGGTCGCCGATGTCTGGGAGATAGGAGAACGATGAGTTACTAACGAATATGTCACACCCGTCGTCGGATGACGAACGAGCGAAGCTCTTGTCGAGGCTTTCGACGGTCGCAGAAGCAACCGATGAGTCTGGATACGTCGTGGTGAACGAAAAATGGACTCCGCGCTGCGTCTTGTTCGCAACGACCGAAACTATTTTGAATTCTCTCACGACGGTTGTTGTGAATCCGTACGGTCCGCCAACGGCCGGCTTGGACGTGTCGATTGCACGAACGCCCCATTCGATTTCGGTTCTGTCGATGTTTCCCGTTAGGTCGACAGGAACACCATTTCCGCTAACGGTGAAGACGTCACCTACGACGTTAAACGCCTCCGCCGTCTGCTTTGTCGGGTCAGACCCCCACCCTTCGTTGGAACCGTCGCCGCCCCACGCGGTCCAAGACGACCAGTCGCCTATTGTCATGGACCCATAGGTCCTGTCGCGCCGTCGCCACCTTACCTGGTGCAGGCTAGCCTTGCTTGCCCACGTTGGCCACAACGCTCCCGTGTCGTCTTTCAGCATGATTGGCTTGACCGAGCTCTGTTGAGCCTGCGTTGTCGGCTGTGGAACATCTGGCTCGGAAGACGTGAGCTTCCACTGGGCGTATAGCGTGAGTGCCGCGTTTGACGTGTACGAAGCACCCGGGGAATATGACTTGCCAGACCCGTTGGCGCTTGTGTTCCACCCCTTGAACCCATATGATGCAAGAGTTGGGACGGCCTTTGACAGTGTAAGGGTCGTGCCGTACCACTTGGTCTGGTTCGACGGGAGCCCAGACACTGACCCAGAAGCCCCGGACGGCTTGTTTGCCGAATACTTGACAGAATATGACGGCCTCGCCGGAATTGTCACGACTCTGGTGGCCGTAGACGTTCCGTTTCTTACTCCGGTGCCGTCTCCAGTCATCTGGCAAACGGCCTTGCACGTGATTGACTGTTCTGACGTCGTCTTGTCATACTCATATGAATATGTCTGGACGAGCTTGTTGACGTTTGGGTCCGACCTTGAGTCGAATACGGTGTTCGTCTTCGCCTTGGTGTGGGTCCCGATTTGCGCGTGGCCGTTGCCGTAGTAGTCATAGTACCAAGAATATGCGTGCCAGTAGACGCTAACCGTGATGACCGACTTCGTGTTCGCAGAGCCAGACTTGTCAGCGACCTTAACGTCAATTCCGGCAGCCCAGTGATGGACTGTGTTGCCATATGTGATGGCCATTTTGAACCTCCGAAACTATGCGCCCGGCTGCTCGGGTGACGCCGAGCCGAGATACGGCACCGGAAGGTTTGGGTCGTGCGGGACAGCCTGGACGAAGGCCCATTGCTGATGCGGCGTCGTAGTTGTCGAAGACGTGGCGTCGAAGAACGCCTCGCAGGCGACGCAGCCGTGCGTGTCGTGAAGAGCTTGGTCTGCAAGATAGAGGAGCTGGCCGTCTTCGTTTGCGGATCGCAAAAAGTACGCCGGATAAGAAACGCCGTTAACGAGAAGGCTCCCATCGCCGTCAACGATGACCCACCTCGACGCATCGGCCTGGTCAGGCGACTGATAGTCCCCTGAAACGACGAAGAAACCGCCCCTTCCGTCGCTAAACGTCTGCTCTCTCCCTAGGCCGGCAACATAACCGGAGTCTGCCGTGTGCGACGGAAGGAGGGCGGTGTACCCGCCCTCCGTCGACACGGCGAACACCTGGTCATTCCCTCCGGTGTCCACACCGGTGACAAGAGCAGCCCCCGTTGCCGTGCTAGAGCCCTCGACTCCGAGGAATGCCCCGGTGGCAACGTTGCGGATGGTGTAGAAACCATTGGGAATAGTCATCACATGTCTCCATATCGCTTGAGTGTCATAAGGAAGTCGTATGTTGCGTTTCTGATCTCCGGGACGTCGTTTACGCGCACCCCATTGAGATTGACGTTTATGGTCTGGCCAACCGAGTCAAGAGGCCGTCGGCCAGATATGTTCGACATGCTGTTGAATGCGTATGCCCCTGGGGTGATTCTGGCGGTCATTCCGTATGACCCGCTGCCAATCATTCCGCCTATGGCAGACGCGCCATTTTGAATTTCTGAAAGATCGAGCACGGGCCTGATCGTAGGCTCGAAGTCCATGTCGGCGCTCAGAAGGTCTCCGACGTGCTTGATGGACTCTCGGAGACCATCCATGGCGCCGCCCCCAAGACGAGAGGCCTGACTCTCGACATACGGAACCATCTGACTCATTCCGATGCCGAGGCCCTCGCCTGCGAAGCGGCCGGACTTCATGGTGACCTTTGACGGCGACGCGATTTGCATCGTGCGGTTGATTGTGGCTAGCGCCGATGCGGCGAGATTCCCAGCCATGCGGTTCACGTAGCCGCTCGCGCTAGATATTCCGTTGCCGTATCCAACGCCAGAGTAATATCCGCTGGTGTTAAACGAGGATCGCTTGGAGTCAGTACCAGAGACGCCAGACGATGCAATGCTAGCGCCGCTCGACGACGCGTTACTCAAAGCGGTTTGGCTTCCGAGAGCATTGGTGTAAGCGCTTGCGCTTGCGTCGCCAGTTGACGAAAAATTGGAGTCGAACGACCCGAGAATTCCGACGAGGTCCTCTGGCACCCCAGCAATGGGTAGCTCGGAGGCGTCGACGTTGAACGACGAAATATAAGAGTCGACTGTGCCGTCCGCTGCGCCAGATAGGTCTAGTGTTAGCGTGTCGCTGAGTGACCCGGTGAACGAAGACAGGTCGACGCCGTCAAGAGACAGCCCACTGACAAGCTCATCAACGTATGGGCCGGTGATCTCCGCCCCATCGCCGAGACTCTCTTCAAGGGCGTCGCGAGTCTCTGAGCCGACCGCGCCAGCAGCGTTAACAACAGCTCCTGTGCCATTCTCTACGCCCTGCTGAGCGCCGGCCATGGAAGTCTGCATTGTCTGCTGCAAATCACCCGCAGAAAAGGCCTCGCTAATTGCGCCGCGAGCACTCTCGAGTTGATCGCCGAGAACGTTTCCGAAGCCAGGGATAAGTCTGACTAGCTCCTCTATGGCAAGCAGAACAATCTCAATTATTGCGCTAACAATGTTTGATACGGCGGATATAATTTCGGGGCCGTGCGTTCTGATGCCATTAGCAACAGAATTGACTAGCGTAATTACCGCGGATATCAGAGCGTCGCTAATTGCAGGAATCCAAGTACCGATAGCTTGCAGAAGGGCTATGATGAATGTCCCAACAAAAGCTAAGAATGTCGGAATTAATGTCGGCAAGATACTGAACAAGGTATTCAAACAATTTAAGACAACGCCGATGACGTATGGAAATTCTGTCGTGATGAAGTCTCCAGCGGCGTGTATAACCGAACTAATTGCCGTAAATATCCCAGAAAGGTCAATCGGTGGCGGAGCTTCGAGTTGAGCGAAGCCAGAGAATATGCCGTCAATAAGAGAACTGATTCCTACGCCAAGAACGCCGACGGCACCGATGACCGCGGCGACAACCGGTGCAAGAGCAGCAATGAACGACGTAAGCCCGGATGACACCTCGTTAAGTCCGAGGCCGACCACAAACAAGGAGCCGCCGAACACAGCAAGGGCGACGCTCGCAATGATTATCGATGCCGCAGAAGCAGAAAGAATCTTACTGGAAAGAGCAATAGCACCGGCCATTCCGATCATCGTCGCAGCAACGATGGCCACACCAGCGACAATCGCAAGAAGCCCCTGAATCAGGTTCTCCCTTGACATCGCGCCGAGAGCCTCGATTGCAGGGACGAGGAGATTTATCGCGCCTGCAATAGCGACTATTGCGACCGCGCCTATCAACATTCTGGCAGACGACTTGCTGATTAGTATGAGTGGTACAAGCAATGCTAGCATAGCGGTTGCAAGGCCGCGCATTCCTTGGTCTAGCGCACTAGGGTCGAGCGATCCTAGTTCGTTCATTACTTCGCTAAGTGTCCTTAGACTTTCGGCAATAACAACAATTGCCCCGGCCGTGACAATTACCGCAAGAAGCGAGGACAAAGAAACAGAGAAGCGACTAAGTACAGCAACCGCGGATATAATTGCCAACAGAAGAGCGCCGACCGACACAATACCCTGTTCAACAGATGCATTGTCCATAGCGGCAAATTCCATAACCGTTCCAGACAATACCTTTATGGCGGCTACGATAGCAACTATTGCGAGAAGAGGCCCAAACGAAACCTTCATGCCGTCAAGAAGTCGAACAAACAATCCGACCGAACCGATAATAGCTATCACGCCGATGAGGCCGCGAACAAGATCCTCCCAGCGCATCGCCGATAGCTCCTGAACAGAGTTGTCTATAAGCCTTATAGCTACGACAACGGCGAGTATGGACGCGACGCTCGACATTGACGATTTCATTCCGTCAACGGTTCGAGCAAACAAGCCAAGACTAAGAAGAAGAACACCAACGCCATATAGACCGCGCGTGAGTTCGCCAAGGTCAAGCCCAGACAAATATCTAACACTTCTCGCTAGGATGCCGACGGCAATGCTCAAAGATAGCACTCCGGTCATAGCCCTGCGCGACTTCTTATCCGTTGTGGATAGATTGTTCAACGCCTGCGACATAACAAGCATTAGCAATGACAAACTAGCAGCACTTGAAAGAGCTGTATTCGGATCAATTTCCGACAGAATATCAACGGCATGAGCCATGATAATCAATGCAACGCTTAGCTTAAGTATTTGCGTAATAGAAGACTTCGCCGCGAAAGATATCTCAGACAAACCAGCCATCGCGCCGAGCAAAGCGCCCATAAGAACGACGACACTCGCAATTCCGTTTGCCGCTCCAGACTGATCAAGCTTGGACAATATTGAAACTGCATGGACAAGCATCAAAATTGAGACAGAGATTTTCAAGAGGTCGGTCGTATTAACAGCGTGAGCTATTTCTTCCAACGACTCGGCGATGCTCTCGATCGAGGACGTAAACGTATCAACAGCGCCGCTGAACTGTTCTGCAATATCTCCAACGAATGTGTCGATGATAGTCTTAATCACGTCCACGAGACCGTGACGGGCATTTTCAGGAGCGCCAGCAACCGTATCATTTACAGTATTGACAAGGTTGGTCAAAGCAACGAGCAGTCCCCCACCAGTGATAAGCGCGAGATTGTCCAAAAGCCCACGAAAATCATCGGAAGACAAATACTCAAACATTGTCCTAAAGCCATCACCGATGCCAGGCGCAATAGTCTCGACGAATGCGAACAAGTCGGACACAGCGCCCTTTATTGTGTCGAAAGCCTCGACAACTGTGTCTGCAAACGTTGAGACTTCCTCGCTGTCAGTCTCGCCATCGTTGAAGAGCGAGTTAACCCAGTCAAGGGCGTTTCCGAAAACGTCTCCAACAAAGCCACTTAGCACGTCCAAAGCGTACGAAGCAGCGCCGCCAAGATCGGAAAGAACATCCTTCGCTTTTTCAAACAAACTCGAAAGAGTCGGCAGCTTGTCAATAAGACTATCGAATAGCGACAGATCGATGTGCTTCTGGAAAAACTCTCCAATACTAGAGAAGAAATCGGTGACTGGAGTTCCATCAACGTCGATTCCGAATATCTTGAGAATCGACGCAATGACGGAGTCAATGGCAAGACACAGCTCAGTGAGAAAGGTCTTGAAACGTTTCGACTGAGTCGTACCATCAATGAACATGTTCTTCAAGAACAAAAACTTGTCGTTTGCCTCCATGAAGTACGTAATCAGTCTGCCAAGAGAGTCGGCGGCAGTGAACACGTGCCACGCAAAGTCAGACACACCATCGATGAGCGGTATCAGGCGGTCCAGAACCCTACCGGCTATCGAACGAAGACCCTTAGCAATACTAAATACTCCGCCAAGAGCCCCTTGTAGTCGTGTTGTAAACTCTTCGGACTCGAGAAAACTCCTAAGCGATTTAGCAAAGTTCGAGAACCCGCGGGTAAGTTGCTTTAGCCTTCCTGCTGACTCCTCAATAGTCGGAGACCCGAAGAAATCCTCAAACGCATCCTTCGCAGCGAGCACCGCAGCCTTAATACCATAATATACGTCAGCTATAGCCTGCAAAGCGTCAACGCGTCCGCCACTTCCGACAGCATCAGAGTCGTGCCAAAGCTTCAGTATGGCGTTTCTTGTGTCACCAATGTTGTTGACGATGGATGACAGCTCATCGTTGACTGCCGTCCAGAGCTCCATCGCCTCCTTAAAGTCGCCGACAATATACTGGATAGACTGCGTCCAGCCTGAGCCGAGCGCCTCTTTCAGAGTATCAACAAGCTGCGTAAAGGTTTTAACCTTTGTCGCGGCGTCTTGCGCAAGGAACATCTGCTCGATGTAGCCACGAGCAACGTCCTCGCCGATTTGTCCGGTCTCTGCAAGTGTTTTCGCAAGATCCGCAATTGCTGCGTCCTGATCTTCGGCCGCGTCGATAGCATCGAACTGGGCCTTCACCCAGTCAGCCTCCACGCCGGTTACTCTAGCGAAGTAATCTGCAAGACCAACGTCGGTGAGTTTTGCAAGCGTCTCCAGGAGGACGTCGGAGGTGAGCCACCCCTTCTGCAGGGAGTTCCTGAAGCTGCCCTCCTGCGCGATGAGGTCCTCTACGCTCGCGGTGGTTATACCCGTCGCATCGCTGTAAGACACCATTTGACCGGCAGCGTTCTCGACCTGCCTCCCGGTCTCGATGAATTCGTCGGCTGTCTTCTGCAGGGCGTCCTGGAAGAACTGGCCGCCCATACTCGCATTTTGAACAGAGTTCCAATCCATTAGTCGAACAACGCCGCTCGACAGTGCCTGGGAGAGCTGATACATCGCGTTTGACGCCTGATGCGCATTCGCTCCGGACACAGCGGCCAGGTTAGCAATACCCTGAATTGCCGCAACGGAATCGTCGAGTTCTACACCGGCCGCAGTGAACGTGCCGATATTCCGAGTCATCTCGGTAAAGTTGTAAATGGTCCGGTCTGCATACCGGTTCAACTCGTTGAGCGCTCCGTTGATCGCGTCGAGCTGTTGATCCTCCGTAACGTCGGCGAACTCTTTCTTAGTGTTCGCCATAATCGTCTGGACGGCATTCATCTGGGTCTCGTACTCGGCGAATCCGTCGCGAACCGGATTGATGGTCAACGCAGAGACGAGTGTCTTCCCGAGATCGATGGCGCGGTTTGCAATTCGGTCAAACAGGACCCTCGTAAACTCACCGAGCATGGAAAAGTTCTGTTGAACCTGGTATACGCCATTAGAGATTGGCGAGAAGTTCAGCGAGTCGGCGCTATCCTGGACATTCTTGAACGCCCCGTCCCTAAACTTCAAGCTTTCCTTGAGCTTGTCGAGCGACGATATGGTCGTGCGGACACCAGCCTCAAACCTTTCGTTGTCGAACTCCATCCGGACGACTCGTTCGTCAACACTGCTCATTCCCTAGTGACCTCCTTCCACACTCCGTCGGCTATATCATCGAAAATCGGCCTCATCGCAGGGTTGATGTAGTCGATTCCTCGTACGTATGTCTTGCCGCGTGTTCCGTGCCCATACTGAAGTAGCATGGCAACGCAATAGCCGTTTACAATATTGCTATTTGTCCAAATGATTTCGACTCGTCCGCTGGACATGCTGATGTCATATGACCATGAAGCTGCCGTCTTTCCAGTTTCGACAGGCGTCGCCGCGCTTAAAGCATCAACACCGGCCTGACAAAGACTATCGAGACGCTCGTAAATGTCCCATTGCCGTACACGCATCAAGAATTTATTTGTCTTCTTGAAGTCGCCCTTATGCGATACGATAATCAAGAGCGCCTCCTATTCGGGACAATCTATTTACCGCGCTTTTTACGACGGGCAGCGTTGACCGCTCTGTGATGAGCGGCAAGCTCAGCTTTGCTCTTCTTTTTCTTCGGCTTTGTCTCCTCATAACAAACTCTGATGAGCGTTATAAGGCGGTTAAGATGCCACTTCTCGCACTCAATGGGGATGCCGTAGCTGAACATGTAGAAATACAGGAGCTCCGACGTCATCACCCTCTTTTTGCCGCCGTCGTCCTTTGACTCCGAGAACCAGGTAGCCGTGTGCGGGTCGTCAATGTACGCCTTTATGCGTCCTACACTATCGTCGCTAAGGCACCTGTACACAAGCGGGTCTATGTTCCGGTTCACGGTCATGCACCTGATGTAGTCGAGCGTCTCCTCCGAAGTTAACCCATCGGAGGAGAAGAACGATTTGTGCCACTTCGCCTCCCATTTTGAAACAGAGACGAGAGAGTGCTCGAGAACCAGCGTCGCCGCGTTGACGGAAAGGAACCGTTCCGCTATCGGGTCCCACAACTCGGTTTGAGCGACGTCAATCTCGAGCATGGGAAGTCCTACCTTACGAGTTGATGGCGGCGATGCGTGCCTTCGCCTGCTCCGACGCCCGCTGCATGTCGGCGTCAGAGGACAGCTCCGCAGGAACGCATCCGTTGATGAAGTCGACAAGCTTATCCGGGTTGAACATGAGCTCCATGAAGAACTCGTCGAACGCTGCGCTCTGCGCGAAGTCGTCAGACAGCCTGTGTCCGTCCTTGTCCTTCTTGATGAAGCGTCCGTCGGGCGTCTTCTTTCCGTACGCGTCCAGGATGATGGTCTCGACGAGTTCCATAATGCGGGCCGTGTCGCTCGTGTTGATGATCTCCTGCAGCATAGCCTCAAGGCCGCCAGCAGGGCCGAGAGCAAGCTTCGCAAGCTCGGTCTTCGTCAGATTGAAGTAGAATGTCTCGGTCTTCTCAACGCCGTTGAAATCGGTGTAGGTCTTGGTGAATCCGATCATGCTCTGTCTCCTTTCATGCGAGGAGGGGCCCGGTGAGCGAGCCGAGCCCCTCCTAGTTCATACGCTGAATATCAACTAGTTGCCAGTGGTTCCGCTCATGAGGGCGATGACCTCGGCCGGAAGCGGAAGGCGCGGGCCAGCAGTGGCCGCCTCGTAATATGTCGCATCGGAAGAGAACGAAGTGCCCGTAAACTCAGTGTACGTATAGCTTCCCTCAGCACCGCTACGGGTGTAATACGTCTTACCGCTCTGCTTAGTGGTGTCAGCGGTCTCGACATAAACAATTGCATCAGAGCCGTAAAGAATGGCCTCGAGCGCAGTGAGCTTAGCAGCATCGGCGGTGGTGGAGTTGATGACGAGGTGCGCCGACTGCTTAAAACCGGGCACGGGAACGGGAACAGTCGTGCACTCCCAGCTCAGCTCCTCCGCGTCGGGGGAGTCGTTGACGGTGGAGTGCTCCTTCTCGGACGGGGACGCCATGGCCCCGTAGACGAGGTGAATCTCGTAGCCGTAGTCGTTGCCGCTGACGTCGTTGCCAACAAGGGTGCGCCAACTGAAGCCGAAGCGCTTGCGAGCCTGCTGGCTCGCGGTGACGCCGGTCGCGATGGTCGCTGTGCCGTCGCACACGTCGAACTCGACAGGAGACTGATAGGCGTTGATGGTGAAACCGTACTCCTCAGCGGAGTACAGCGAGCCATACTTGCCGTTGTCCGCCCAGAGAGCGGTCTCCTCGGCGCCGGACGGGGACTCGCTGACACCGGTCAGGCCGTTCCACGCGTAGCCCGCGGGATAAGTCGACGTGGTGGTGTCGATGGGATAGAGGACACCTCTGTCGGTGCCCGTCTTGTAGATCTTGGAACCGATTTCGTCCCAGACGATGGCTGCCATGTGCTACCTCCTCTAGAAGTAGATGTTCAGGATTGTGTGGTAGAGGTTGTCCGAGACGAAGGTGCGCTCCTCTCGGCACAACGGGAAGTGCTTAACCAGCCTCTCGGGGAGGTCACAGTCGGCTTCCCTGGTAATGACCGTCAGCTGGTACTGCCTCATAAAGGCGTATGTCAGATTGTCGGCACTCCGCGAGTAGGGACGGTCGAGCTCGTACACGATACACGGGTACTTAATCTCGACGTTCGTAGGAGGCTGGTAATAGACGTGAAAGGAGGAGCCCGCAACGTTAACGAGCTCCTCCTGCAACTCGAGCCTAGTTCCCATGGTACTCCTCCCCCAACGTGAGGATTAGGCGAGGATACTGGACCTCGACGCTCGTCACCTTCCACTTGGTCCCGAGCCACTCGGCGTAACGGATGGCATGAAAGTTCTGGAGAGCGTAGGGGTCGGACACGATGCTGAGTACATTGTTAGCGACGATGGTGTCGTTAATATCATCGCCGGTCTGCAGCCTACGAGCGTACCTGCTGGCGTCGCCGTAGTACGGTCGCATGACGATTTGCTCGTCCCACACGCCCGGCGAGGTCTCGACTGACCCTTCGGAGAAACCGACGATGCCGTAGTATCGTGCCATGGTCACCTCATTTTGAATCTATCGGCTACTCACCGGTGGAACCATTGGAGCCGGTGGAACTATTGGAGCCGGTGGAGCCAGCGGGATTGTGAGTGGTGTAGCCAAGGTCATACGCCTGGACGAGGGCCTCGGTGATGGTGCCGACGGAGAGCGTGATTGCAGTGGCGTCGTCGTCCTCGACGTGCTCGACGGCAATGGCGGAGAACGGCTTGACGAGAGCGCCAGAGCAGCGGGTCTCGATCAGGTACTTCTGCTTGTTGTAGTCGATGTCGAAGTCGTCGAACATGTTGACCGCGCCACCCTTGTCAGCACCGACGTTGTAGTCGTTAAGGTTGACGATGATACCGTCAAGATGGTGGGTATCGCCGTTGACCTCGCGCGTAAGGCCCTCAAAGACAGGAACGGTGACGATCTTGCTGACGCGGAGCGCGGTCGCGAGCTTGGACTCGGTGTCATAGATGATGCGACCGTTGAGGTCCTCGAGAAGCAGCATGTCGGTGAGCATGTCCTCGGTGGTGAAGAGGACCGGGTTGCCAGAGCCACGGTAATCCTTGCGGGCCTTGACACACGCGCGGATGAAGGCCTTGGCCTTCTGGTCAGTGGTGGCGGTAGCGGGGACGGTCAGGACGGCCTTGATGGTGTAGAGGTCGGCGTCGGTCCAGACGGGACGAATGTTGAGCTCGTCGATCTTGTCCTCGTCAGAAGGCTCGCGACCGTCGGAAACGAGGATCGCGCGGGCGATCTCCTCGTCGAGCATGGTGCGCATCTCGCCCTTGAGCCACGCGACGACGTCGAAGTCGGTAATGTCAATGACGTCATCGCGGTCGATCTTCTGGGTCTTGTAGATGGTCTTCGGGGTCGTGGTTCGACGCAGGAGCGAGAACACCTGCTCCTTCTTGAGGTGACCCTTGATGTAACCCCTCGCGCGGGCCTCGTCCTCGGTGAGGTTGGCCATCATCGACTTGACACGGGAGAACGGAGAGCGGTGGACGCTGCCCATGACGGTGGAAACCCACTCCATCGGGCGGGTAATCCACGACGGCGGGGTGTCGAGGTTCTTGGCCTCGGGGAACAGCCAGTCGATCTGCTCGATGCCGTGCTCAATGACGGCCTCCTTCATAGAGCCGATACGCTTGGCGTCGGAGAAGATCTCAAGCTGCTCGGCGTGGGACAGAACGTCGCCGGTCTGGGTATCGTCCTGGTCGAAGACATTGTGCTTCACGTTATCCTCCTTGGTGGAATCGTTGTCGTTGTCGTTATCGTTGCCCTTGGCTCGCTTATCGCGATCCTGCTCAACAGCGCGGCCAATCATGAAGGTGACAACCTTCTTCTGCTCTTCGGTAAGAGTGTTGAAAATATCACCGATGGTGCGCTTGTCTTCCTTCTTGGCGTCGTCGTTCGGCATGTTCTTCTCCTTCTTAGCGTCATCGTCATCGTCGTCAGCGTGAGCAACCTCAAAGTTCTCGCCGGTGTAGATGACAGCCTCATCGTCGAACATCTCGCCGTGGCGAATAACGGACTCGATCATCGCGCCCGGATTTGCGCCAGCCAGGACGAGAGAGACCTCGCGGATGGCGCCATGAAGAACGTCGCTTCCACGCTGCTTCAGCTTATTGGCATAGATGCTCATCGAGACGACATCGCCATGCGCGACGAGCGACTTTGCGTTGGCGCCTGCCTCTGTGTCGTTGAACGAACCGTAGGCGTAGACGCCCTCATTGCGGTTCTCTAGGAGCACGTGTCCTAGGACGCGATTCGGGTCGTCGTGGTTGTGATTCCATACGAGCGGGACGACAGCGCCGTCGCACTCCTCGAACGCTCCCTGCCGAATGATTCGGCCGTCGGAGCAGCGGATGTCGTTCTTGGTTGCCCATCCGCAAAAGTCATACTTGTTGCCCATCTAGTCTTTTACCTCCCCTGTAGGAACGTCATGTCCGGTCGCGCCGCCAGGCTGGTTCGGCTGGCTGAGGTTCGGGTTGTCGAGAATATCCGCCTTCTCGCTCGAGGACGGCTTCATGCCGATCTTCTGCCTGAGCTCGTTAGAGGACATGATCTCGTTTCGCCTCATCCTGTCTGCGATGTCAGCAAACTTGCTGACGGGGACGAGTCGGAACGGGTCCCTAAAGAACAGGATCGACTGCCTTTGCGAAATGGCTGTCTTGCTTAGGAATTTCCGCTTCATCTCGTCGACGATTGCCGACACGATCGGCTCGATGGTTCTGGTGTAGTAGTTGATCATCGTCTCTTCGTTCGCAGTGCCATCGAGGATGCTCTGCGTGATGCCAAGTTGGCTGTAGAGCATACCCGTCAGGTACTCAATCTGTGAGAGGATGTTGTTCTCGACCGAGCGATTCAACTGCGTAATGTGCTCCGTCGCGTCCGTGTAGGCGATTCCGTACTTCGAACCCGCAAGCTGGTTTTCTATGTCTTTGCGTCGGTTCTCGGCCTGGACTCGCCTGGCGTCGGTCTTGATGGTGTAAGGAAGCTGAATGATAAGGTCTAGCTTTCCTGAGCCCGCCTGCTCGTCAATGTTGTCTAGTAGCGCGAGCTTGTGTACGAGCCGCTGCATCGTAGATGACGGCTCGTTGATGACGGCGTAAAAGGGATTCTCGACGATGGCCACCGCCGACTTAGGCAGAGTAATCTCTTCCCTCTTGCCGCTCCTATCGTTGTATAGTTGGACGCGGACGTGCCGTGGCATCCACTGGACAACCTTGCCTGTTCGCATCGATTCTATGTCGTACGATGTTGACACAGCCGGGTCGATGGTTGTATCGACAGGAACGATGGCTACGTGCCCCTCGTCGAGCATTGACATGACCGCGTCTTGGATGAACGAACGGCTGGACTGGTCAATGTTTGCCTCGATGGTCAGGCATCTATTAAGTCCTGACTTCATGGGGCCAAGGTAACGACCGTCCTCGTCGAGCCTTACGTGCTCGATTCCGATGGAGGCTGCGTCGGTAGCAATCCGGTTGTATACTGCGGTGACGATCGACCGCTCATTACCTCTGGTGAATCGAACCCTATCAGGCCTACTGCTGTCAACAGGACCATTGTACGACCACGAACCTACAGGCTTGTCGTTAATGAACGCATTCCAGCCATGCCTAAGGCGGTCTAGAAAACCCATTTTGAAGTTCCTCCGTGTGTTTGGTAATCACTCGAACGCCTCTCGGTTAAGCTTGTATGCGACGAAGGCGTCCATCATCGCCGCGACGGAGTCGATCTTCGCCTCATAACGCTTCTTAAGGAGCTTCCTGTTTCCGTTGGTGTCCTCGATGGTTATGCAGTTACCCATCGCAAACGTCATGAGCTCCTCATCGAACAAGAGCATCCTCTCCTCGGCCAGCTTCTTCAGCTCGCCTAGCGGGACTGACTCTGTCTTCGAGCCCTGGATGACCTTCTCGACGCCGTAGTCGCCGTTCTCGGCACACCATCGCTCAACGAACTCGCGGGCGTTGTACGGATCGTACCCGAACGTCCTGACGTCGTAGCCCACACGCTCGATGTACATGTCGAGATCGTCGTAGACCTCCATCATGTCGAGAATCGTCCCATTGAGCACAATAAGGCTGCCCTCGTTCATGAACGACTCGTACTTGACGCGCATTGCCGCGTGGAGCTTCGAGAACGTGAGCTCGGAAATGTAGCATCTGGTCTTGATTCCGAACTCTCCGCCTCTCAGTGGGAAGAGGAACGTGAACGCGCAGAAGTCGTTTCCCTGCGAGAGATCCGCGCCCATGGAGCATGGCATCTGCCAGAAGTCGCGCTTCTCGTGAGGGAGCGTCTCCTCGTACGTGAAGTAGTACGTGAAGCCCTCGGTCGGGATGCCGAATCGCTTGGCTAGAATATCGTTCCTAGCAGCAGGAGCGTTCTCGGCTCGCTCGACGTCGAGTTGGTACGTTTCGTACGTGACGGTGTGACCAAGGTTCGGGTTCGCCTTGACCCACATCTCCGGGTTGGCGACCTCTTTAACGTCGTCGAGTCTGTACCACCAGATGGACACATGCGGGTTATAATACTCACCCTTGAGGATGTCCATCAGCTCCATTTTGACGGTGTCGCCCGCGCCGTTTCGGACTGTGCCCTCGGACGACGTCGCGACGATGAGGTAGTCGTCGACCTTGGACGCGCCTTGCTCGATTGCGCCAATTGGGTCTTCTCGGATGTCGCATGATAGCCATTCGTCCACCGTGGCAATCTTGCAACGGAGTCCCTGAAGCTTGTCGATGGACATCGGTCGAATCTCGAGCAGCGAGTTCGTCAGGAAGTTCTCTATACCCTTCTTGGTCGGAGAGAGCTTCTGTCGGTTCGCCTTCGAGCCGGTGGTGTTCTGAAGAGACCCCTCTGTTAGGAACTTGAAGAGCGGCCCCCTCGAGCGGGCGATAGCGGTGCGTATGGAACTTACGACCTCCTCGGCCTGCTTCATGGTCGGGGCCGTCGTAATCTGATGAGTTGTCGTCGTGTCGACGTTCAGGCCGTAGCCTTGTATGAACGAGTCGTACAGTGACTTCGCTGCCCCTCGGCCAATGATGAGGTACTGCTTGTTGGTGAGGCGCTTCTTCACCATCTTGTTGACGTATCGCTTCTGCTTCGGGTCAAAGACGGTTCGCTCTACGAAGTAGTACCACCCGAACACCTGCTCGCCCCACACCTTGAAGGTGTCGAGCATGTGCACGTCGGACCCATCCGTAAGGGTCATCTCTGCTTCGCAATATCTGATCCAGCCCTCGACGGCGTCCGGATCGTAGTAGACACCGGGATTGGCAATAAGCTGGTCGATGCGGTTCATTTCCATCGAGATTTCGCGGTTTACGGGAATCTCGCCGGCCAACACCTTTTCGCGGAAGCGTCCGTAGTACTTCGGCGTGGCCGTGTTCAATAGTCTGCCCACGATCACCTCCGCAAGTATTGCAAGCCCTGTTATGGAAGGCTTTGGCTGACAACAAAGGAAAGGAACAAAGATGAAGGACTACGATTTTGAAAAGTTCTGCACGACGGCTAAGAGGAAGGCCATCTACGCTCGCGACAAGGTAGTTTCCGCAACCAAGAGTGCTGTGAAGTGGGGGTCGGAGAACCCTGAGCTGGCGATGACCGTCATCGGCGCACTGACCGTGTTCACCAATAAGGCGTGGAAGGTCGGGACCGCCATGGCGGAGACTCGCCACCAGAATTCGACGATTTACGACCACTCGCTCGGCATGTACTGGGAGCTCAAGCACCCGCTCACCGCGAACGAGAGGATCATCATCGAGCGTCGCCGTAAGAACGGCGAGAAGTACGGTCAGATTCTCAGTGACATGAGGCTGTTGAAGCGCTAGAAGAATTCCAGAAAGAAGAGGTCTTGCGTAAATACTGCAAAGCCTCTTCTTTTTTTTCTACTTCCTAATCTGGTTGTAGATGGTTAGAGCGCCAACGGCGATTGACATCATGCCAGAGGCATACGTAAGCCCAGTAGCGACGTAATCGATGAACCTCGGCTCCGTCGTTAGGCTCGTGTAGTTGGTCTCCATCTGCAGACGATTATTAATCTGCTGAAGTTCCTTGTCACTGATTTGCGACATCTCTTCCGGCGTCAGCGTCTCGTGATTCTTTGCGTAGCGGTTCCTCCGCCTACTCACGTTTGCCATCTGGTTTACACCGCTTGAGATATCGTTAACGCCGGTTCGAACGCCTTGTGCACGACGCGTGTCGACGGCATCGAGACGCTGCTTCGCGACCGAAAGGTTTTGCTTAGCCTCATCCGAAGCACGGCTAACGCTAGATAGTCGCTGTCTTTCAATCTTGGCATCAACGGAAGCTCGGCTATAGCGCTTCTTGCCAGCCTCGGTAAGAGTTCCGTCTGGATTTTGGAAGCGGCGAACACCCCACTTCATGCCCTTGATACCGTGGTGAGAGAGACAGTATTCCATTGCCCCTCCTTATTCGTCAATGTCTCGTAGTTTCATGTTGCCTACATCGGCAAGAACACCGGCAAGTATCAGCGCGCCAAACACCATGGTCGCTGTGCCGTCAAAGCTGCCAATAGTCATCGTGTCCCCGAGATACTTAGCAGCGACTATACCGGTCAGCCCGAGGTAAGTTGTTGCGAATAATCCTGAGCCTTTCAGTCCATTAATCACTCTTGACTTTGTGTTAACGCTGCTGTCTTCCATACGTGCCGTAGTATAATGTTTCTTACCGGCCTCAGTGAGTGTACCGTCGGGGTTTTGGAAGCGGCGAACACCCCACTTCATGCCCTTGATGCCGTGGTGATACAAGTAGTCTGTCATGAGAGCCTCCATGGGCACGTATCAAACGGCGTTCTATTGACCTCAACGGGAAGCCATTTTGAATCGTTGCCGTAGTGGATTGCGTTGTGGGTGGTCAAGGACACTGTGATGAGGTTGTCCGGGTCGAGAACCTTTGGGTTCCTCTCGAGCAAGTCCTCGATTCGTATCGGCTCGATGTGATGCACCAGAATCTGGCCCTTGATTGGCCACCCATCGACGCCGAGGTCGAAACCGTTGTCCCGCAAGATGACCTGGCGTCGAACGCGCTTCCATTCGTCGGACTGGTAGAGCATCTGGTTGAGGTGTCTATGCCCGCCAAACGTTGAGTGAGCCACGACACCGTCGAGCTTGAGATAGGCTAGCCTCTTCTCGAACGTGTCTAACCTGATTAGCTCCGAGTAGCTTCGCCTATCCATCATAGTACTCGTCCGAGCTGCCGCTGTACGAGCGCATGGCCTGCATTGCCTCCTCGTAGAGCTTCTTGATCTCCTCGTTCGTCGAGTAAGCCTTGACCTTGGCCTTGTCGAGCTCGACTCGCTGGCGGGTCTCCTCCTTCTGGAGGTTCGCGAGCGAAGAGCCAAGGCGGAGGAAGTGAACAATCTCCTGTGCGGAGGCTGTGCCGTTTCGCATGCGCTCCTCTGCGAGGTCCATGGCCAAGGCGATGAGCTGATTCTCGCGAGCATCCGGAGAAATGGCCTTCCTATGCTGAGTAGGCTGTTCTTCTTGAGTCTGCTTCTTCCTGGCCGTGGTTGTCACCTCTTATCATTGCCATTAGTGTCTCTGACGCTCTGGATCAGGCTCACCCATGTATTCCTGATAGATTTGAGCGGCGACGGCGTTTACTGTCTCGGAGTCATCGACGAAGTCAAGTGCATCCTTGATGATTTCGTGGGTGTCGCCCGCTACGACAAGACCGGCAGGAATTGACATCAAGGTTCTGTCAAGAACGTCTCTATATGACGTAGTCTTCATTGTCGAAAAATCCGTTACCGTGAAGTCGCCAGTAGATTCGACAATATTGTCCACTGTCTTTCTTGCGTCATCATACCAACCACTGACAGAGTTGGCGTAGTCGTTTGCCATTCTGCCGGCTTCGGTATTTCGCAAATACTTGGTGCACAATTGTTCTGCGATTTCTTCGGAAACAATTGAAGCGTAGACTGGATCATCTGTCATTCGTGCGCCAGGAGCTTTTTCTCCGTCATCGCCCAACGCTTGTCGCATCATGGCGGCGCCTTCGTCGAGCAGCTCACGATTATCCTTTAGTTTCGGAACTTCTTTCGAAAGAGCATCCCACGTTTCGTTATACCTGGCGCCAATGGAATCTCCTAGTCGATCAAGTCTTGCAGACTCTGCCTGCGTCTTCTTGCTCATGTCAACAAGACCGAGAGAACGGTCAAAGCTGTACGTCCTACCCTTCTTGAGGGGCAAGTCGGCTTGTCGACTGTCGTAGTTTGTACCAAGAGCAAGTTTTCCGCGAACGGTGAGCGATCCATCCGACTTCAAATATCGCTTCTTGCCGGCCTCGGTTAGAGTACCGTCTGGGTTTTGGAAGCGACGAACGCCCCACTTCATGCCCTTAATTCCGTGGTGAGAGATATAAGTTTGCATGCGACTTTATCACCTTCCCACATGGTTCAATTACTTAAACTTCGTCTTTGTAATACTCATAAAGTTCTCGCGACAGCCAGTCGGCGTAGTCTTCGCCGTAATCCCGACGAGTCGTGTACCAAGAATCATTCATGAACCTTTGCATACCAACATCTCCGAACTGTTGTACCATGTGGTCATACAAATAATGACCTTCCGCTTGGGCCAGTCGTCTAGCGGTTCGATTCATGTCCTCAACAGCACGGTCACGTTCTTGTCTTACGTAATCTCCAACAAACGTATGATCATCCTCGTATTTGGACGCCATCTGCTGGAGAGTAGAGGCACGCGTCCAACGGTCGGTATACTCTTTATGCAAAGAGCGACCTTCATCGGTGTCTTCAAAAGACTTACGCGATGCAGACTGTGCTTCATCCATCTGAGACAGCGCGCTAGCTCGCGCCAAAAACTTTTGGTCCTTTCCAGAAGTGTAATCGTCTAGCGATTGTTTACGCGCCAACGCAACGTTCTGTCGCTTGATTTCACGGCGCTCTTCTCTGCTAAGCTTTTGAAGATTGCCGTCGGCGTCAACCCGGTATCTTTTCTTGCCAGCCTCGGTAAGAGTTCCGTCTGGGTTTTGGAAACGACGAACGCCCCACTTCATACCCTTAATTCCGTGGTGAGAAAGGTATCGTTCCATTACTCTCTCCTAGTTTGTCTGATCGGGATCGACAAACACGTTCATCCTCCACTCGAGCTCCTTGACCTCTTCCTTCATAAGGTCGGTGACCGAGGATGTGAGTGACGGGTCAAAGAGCATCTTGACCTTTAGGTACACGTAGGTCTTGACGGCGTTGAGGAGCAGCGTGTTGTCGCTGATGTAATCCGTCCATGTCGTGTATTCGTCGATAGCGAAGCCATCATCCGGACCGACGCCGAGTTCGTGCAGCGTCAGGAACACTGAGTTGATATGGATGAGAATATCGGTGTCGAACTGCGTATACTCCTCCGCGATGCCGAGGAGCTTCTTGACGGATGTGAGAATACCGTCCACCAGTCACCTCCGTATGCGATTGCCTGTCCATGGGTAGAATTGCGAGTGAGCATCGATCGCCAACGAAAGAGTCCAAATATGACGAAGCACAGCATGCGGCATGTATTCCGAGCGGACGTCAAAGACCAGGACGGTGTATGGGACGGCGTTTGGTTCGAGACCGATGAATATACAATGGAGAGCGCCGAGTCTCTGTTCAAGCGGCTCGACGACGGCAACGGGTTCGACTACTACGGCGAGACCTACTCCGACGTCGCCTATCTCGGCGTGTTCAGAGACGACCAGATGCCCAAGACGAACTCTGACTGCGCACAGGCGCTCATAGACCTCGAAGAGGCCGACGAATATAACGGGGAAGTCTTGAGTGTGTATGACGCAGCACTGATTTGGGCCTCCAACGGCAAGGACGAGGACTATATGTTCGGCTATACCGAGGAGGAACTAGAGAACGCCCTCTGATTCGTTGGCAAGTGACGCCCTTTTCGTCAAATTATCAGCGGAACTTGGCACGTTTGCGTCGAAACCAACGCTGTTCTGGGGTACTTCCACTGCCGACTTTTGGACAGTTTTACGAAAAATCTCCCCCGGAGAATTTTTCAAGACCGCCGCGAAGTCGGAGGGGGCCCAAAATTTTAGACCCCCTCCCCTGTGGGTCAGTGGTGTGCGTCTCTAGCCACTTCAAATAAGAAACGAATGGATTGCGTTTCATCTTTCTCGAAGAACATGATTTGTTTCTTGATCTGAGAAAACGCACTCGTTAAACGAAATTGTCACTTTCCGCTGGCTTCTCAATTCTTTTGTAAATGTTAAAAGGATCAAGCGCAATGATTCGAGTGATCGCATCGTTAATCACAGTTGCGTTTTCTTCATCTGAAAGAGCATCAGAAGTTCTTGCGAAACGGGCCAAAAGACCACAAGTGCCGTAGCCGCTCATTTCATCATACATGTACCATGCGTCGAACTGGTCGTAAGGATCAAATGGGTTGTCGATTGTGGTCAGATAGTACCTGTGACGTTCTGTTTGTGCTTGCTCAGGCATGCGACCTCCAATCATTCGCCCTTGATAACATTGCTTACAGTGGTTGTTGAGACGCCAAGTGCTTCCGCAATCTCTGCCAGCGTGTAATTAGATGACGAATACATCGTACGAATCTTGGACTTCTTGGCTGAACTTAGCTCGGCAGTGGCTCTGGGGGTAGCCCTCTGGCGTAGGGTATCGGGGTCGGAGTAGTCCAGCACGCGTTCCAACAGCGTGCTCGAAACGGCGCCGCTCTGAATGGCCTCCCATTCGCGATCGGTGACCACGATGCGAGCCTCCTTGGCATTCGACCCAACCTCGGCCCTCGCACGCCCGAGCTCTCGCGCCTTGAGTTTCTTGTACTCCGACTTCGGCATGTCGTCGTTTGCTTCTTTTGCAGCCTTCGCTCTGGAGTTCGCGAGCACCAGCGCCTGCCTTTCCCGGGGGGCGTTGAGCTCTGCTAGCCGCACCGCTCTCTTAAGCGAGGCGACCTCGTCAGAATACTCTTGGGCCGCATCTTTGTCCTGACGGGGGCGGGGGGTTTCCATGTACAGCTTGCGGGCCTGGTTAGCAAGCGACTTCAGATGATTGGCATAATCCGCATAGATTTCCTCTTTGGGGAACCCGAGCGACAGCGTATGCGCGTCGGTTGTGTTCTCCATTTGGGTAATCTTCTTTGTGGCTAAGACGGTCTCACCCTTGTCGTTGACATATGTACGACCAGTCTGCTTTCCAGTCCAGTCCAATTGTCCCGTCTTGGGGTCGATGTGCGGGTTACCCCTTGTCTCTGGTACATGCACGTCAGACTTTGCGCGCGAGAAGATCGTTGCGGCGCCCTCGGTGTAATTGCCGTCGCTATCCGTTCTGCCCTGGTAGTCTCTCTTCAACGCGGCGATGTTATTGTCTCTAAAGCTCGCCTGGTAGTCTAGCTTATGCTTCTCCGCATCAATCACGACGAGAGCGTGGCGTACAGCGCGTACCAACTCGTCGTCTGAAGCTCCCTGAATGGTCATGTCGGTAATCAGGTTGGTGATACGGCCCATCTCGTTCTGAGTCGTCTCGTGCTTCATCGGCTTGATTGGCTTTCCGTTCTTACCGATGTACTCGTAGACTTCGTTTCCGTCTGCGTCAGTCTTTCCTGTCGGCCGCTTGACAGTAGCATACTCGGCCTTAGGGTCGAAACCGTTAAGCCCATCAAGCTGGGGCCTTGAGGTTATTCGGGTCGCAGGGTTATTGCCGACAGGGACAACAATGACTGTGTCTCCGTCAAAGTCGGCTCCTGACAGTCTGTCGGCAACGTTCTTGTTGATGGCGCATGCGTCTTCGACATTTCCGAGCATGGCCTTAAGCTTCGGGTTCTTGTTGTTGACCGTGCATATAGGAATCTCAAACGTTCCCTGATGCGGGAAACGAATAAGTGCGACCTGTTCGCCATTCTTATGCGTTGGGTCGTACACCTCGTTGTCCTTGAGCTCCGTCGTAGGAAGAAGAACCTTCCATTTTTGCCCAGGCAGAGAGGCGCCTTTCATGTGGATTGCGTCAGAGTCGCACTGATCCGCGAATTCTAGTAGAAAGTGCCTCTTTACGATGGGGTTCGTAAGAGCACTAATCTCGTCAAATTCCGTTTGATGGTCGACATATGCCGCCGTCAGCTGTTGCTTGATGAGGGCAACGCTCTGTTTGGCAAGGAACTGATGCGGGAGGCTCTTCTCCCACTGATTCCACTCGCCTTCCTCACGAATCTTGTTGATTGGAGAAAGATGCTGTTTTCCGTCAGCCCCAGTGTAGAAACTCTGACCGTCTTCCTTGATGAGAGCCCCGAATGGATTATTGGGGTCCTTCTTGAGCTCCTTCATCGCGTCCATCTTCGGAACAGTTTTTGACTTGTTAGAGTTGAAGATAATGTCACACCCGTTGGGGAAGTCTTTTGGATCACCGTAGACTGCCATACCCTTTAGGTAGTGTGTTCCGTCGACGGCGATTCGTACCTGAGCATATGTGCTCGCCCCGAGGTTGAGATCAGCAACGCCCGGCCTCAACTCGATGAGACCGTCTTTGGCAGTTCCGCCCTCCTCGGCGTACCTGACGTAGACTCTGTCTGATGAGACCGACTCTGGGGGAAGAACGACGGGTTTCCTAATTCCGCCTTCACCGTCAGACACCGTGTAGTCAACAACCGAGTGTATGTCTCCGGCATCTCTCAACTTGTAAGCATCAGCGTACGTAGTACCGGGAGGGCACACGATCTTGAGCGGCGTCTGACGGCCAGGGTTTGTCAGCTGAGACAAGCCAATTGAATATACTTCATAGCCTTCCTGTCGCAAAGCCTCTAGTGACTTGTCGAGAGACTCTTGCGTGATGTGAAGCTCGTGTTCAACTCCTCGGCCGACGTCAATGGCGCCCTTCTCGTCGACAAGGTTCCTGAGCTCCCTCGCAATTCTGAGAACCTTAGTGCGCTTATCGTAATCCGAGCCAAGAAGATATCTTACGTTTGAGTCGCTAGAAAGGCCAAGTCTGTCCGCAATCTCCTGATAGGTCGCTCCCTCGTCACGCATCCTTGTGGCAATTGCATATTGTTCCTCAAAGATGCGTGCCTTCGCAACAGCAGTCTTGTCTCTAAGTACGCTGGTGGAGGGCTTGCCAGTACGTGGATTGACAAAGCCAAGAACCTCGCAAATCTGAGTGTCCTTCATTCCTGACTTGCGAAGTTCTTCGACCCTCTTCGTCAGCGTATAGTCCTCGTGCTGGTACGGGTTCTTACCAGACCCTTGACGATACCTGCCGGACCCATGTGGGTCGCCGTCATACATTTGCGGGGTGCCATAGTGAAATATAAATGCGTCATCATACTCGTCAAACGCCTCGCCAAATTCGTCAAACGCCATAACTAGACCTCCGGTATCTCGTCAATGCTCCTCAAGCGATCAGTGAAATATACGATCCTGTCCATGATTGGCGAGATGTCGTCACCCGTGGCGTCCATTCCAACGATTTCGTTGTTCTGGTAGATGCGCAGGAGCATCGAAATATCATAGGGATCCTCGTCGTACTCGAGACAGAACAAGGCAGCGTATATCTGAAGCTGCTCGATGTGAGCCGGAGTCACGCCAGTCTTTAGGTCATGAATACGCAGAACCTTGTTCCTGAACCCGATGGCGTCTGCAGTTCCGAACGCGTAAGGCGAGTAGTAGAGCACGACCTCTGGCGACATGCCGTATCCGATAGCGTCATTGACGTACATGTTGTATGTCGTCTTGCTCTTCGGCCTCTTCACACCGTACTTGAGGCCAAACAGAATATCACTTGCTGCGTGCGCGTGAATTTCTGTGCCTCGCTGGGCGGCGTCCCAGTTCATGAACACCGACTCGAGCTTCTCGTCGTCGTAGTTCAGCCAGCTCGTCTTGCTTGGACTGAGGAACGAGTGCTTTCCCTCCAAGTTTGAATGATTGTTCCAGATCATTCAGGACCGCCTCCTTATTCTCTGGGAATATAAACCTCGCGAAACCTCCCATCTCGTTTGCGTGGTCCACGTACCACTGCTGGTTTGGCTGCACAGATTCGTGCGCGGACTTCTTGCATTCGAGAAGGGCGTACCGACTGCCGTAGAGGACGGTCAGGTCGGGGATTCCCTGAAGATATCCAGAGTCGTTCTTCATAACGATGCACCCGTGGAAACGGCGCTTCAACTCTTTGATCAAGTCAGACTGAAAACTGTTTTCCAGCTTCACGGAACGGCTCCTTGTCTAGGAAGCGAAAATATAAAAGGAAAGGACAAGCCCTTCCTCCCCTAAAAGGGCATGCAAATTTTGTAAAAAATAAAGAATTCTGGGGTTTTGTGGCCACTTGGCCACTTTTACTAAAAAAGTGTCCACAAAAGTGGCCACGCCCTTTTCGCAGGTCATAGTACCTGTTTGACCCGTTTTGGCCACTTGGCCACTTTTTTTCGCAAATCTATTATATATACGTAATTACTATTCTCTATTTTTCTTTTCTCACGTAATGGTTAAAAAAAGTGACAAAAGTGGCCAAAAACACCCAAAACACCCCCATTTACCTGCGGAAACGACCGTGGCCACTTTCTCTTTAAAATGGCCACAAAAGTGGCCACACCCCTATTTACCTGCGGAAACGTATGGCCACTTTTAGGGACACTTTTTTCAAAAATGGCCACAAAATTGCAAAAAGAAGAGGCCCTGCACAAATATCACAGCGTCTCTTCTTTACTTTTCGCAAAACTCGGGACTACCTCATCGCCTTGATGATCTCCCGAATCTCCTTCTTGTACTTGTACGTCCTGACCAGACGATGACCCGCACAAGTCTTCTGACGTCCGTTCAGACAGTTATTGACCGCTCCGCTCGTCACGCCCAACCCAGAGGCACACTCAGTCCCGTTCTCGTATGTAAATCCAGTATTGAGATCCGTCACAGACCATCTCGTAGTATTCGGACCAGTCAACGAATCGAAGTCGATGAAGTGTGCGACAAGCTCCTCGACTGTCATGCCGACTCCCAGTTCGGACAGATGCTCGAACACGAGCAGTCTAGTCCGCTCGTCGATATCAATCCCCACAGTCTCACATCCCCTCGATAGTCATCTGACCCCATTCGACGTCATCAAACGACATCTGAGCGAAGCGCCTCTCATTGAACTTCTTCTTCTTGCCTAGCGCCTTCGAGATTGCAAGGTCGATGTCCGCCTTGCTCTTGAGGTGGTAGTACCAAAGGTCTTTGTACGGGGTGGTCAGCCTGTCAATCCTCCCCGCCGCCTGAACCATCGTCTTGTACGAGTAGTTCTGCGAGAAGAATATAATTGTGTCCGTCTTGATGCAGTTCCACCCCTCGGCGCCAGCGTTGTACTGCACGAGGTACACCCACCTCTCGCAGTCCGGAATCGGTTGGTGTTTGTGGCCGTTCCACTCGGCGATCTCGGTTCCCTGCATATAGTTAAGGCCCCGAAGGGCCTCGAGCTCGTCGTCAAAGTTGTAGAAGATGATGACCCTCTTCTTCACGAGGGCAATCGCCTCGACCCTCTCTAGCCTGCTCTTGTCGAGGTTCACGATCTTCCTTAGGACGTAGCAGAGCTCCGACGCGTTCTGCATCGGCTCTTGCTTGAACACATTCCAGCGGTTCCGTCGTGCGGCCCGGTAAATATCACGGTCGTACTCGACCCAGACGTTCTCGTGGTGGACGATCGTCTCTCGCTGGTAGTCCATGTTGACAAGCGTCCTGTCACGCAGGCGCGTCAGCCGACGGACGTTAAGGTACTTGTCAATCTTCGGGAAGTCTGTGAACGGGCTGAAGACGACGTGATCCTTATAGAACTGCGACCTGTTCTTGAAATATCCATTGGCTACGAAGATGGTCACGTAGTCGGACCAGTCATCACCCGGTGTGGCGCTCAGGACGATCCACTGATTGCTTCTAGCAATCTTGAGGAATGCTTTGGCCCACACACCGCTCCCGACAAGCCTCTGCTCGTCGAATATAAAGAACGCGTCCTTGACCGTCTCGTACTTCTTGATGTTGTTCCACGAGTCAATGACAGCCTCAAACCCAAACGGCTTGAGTTCGTCCTCCCATTCCTTGGAATCACGTTTCTTTGCCGTCGTGATGATGTAGAGCTTCTCGCCTTTCTGCACCTTGGCAAAATATCCAAGGCTCGTCCTTGACTTGCCACTCCCGACCCCGCCGACAAGGATGCAGCCGTTGTGCATTCGCTCTATCGCGTCCTGCTGATACGGGTAGAACTCGACGGGCTTCATCAAATATCAACTCCTTTGAAGAAAAAGAAGAGCCATTGCAGATTTCGCAACGGCTCTTCTTCGGTGAACACTGTCAAGGTCAGCTCTTCGTTCGCTTGAGATAGTAATATCCACGAAGAAGACCGACGGTGCGGGTCAGGCTTGGGTGCTGCATCAGGTTGAACTCGGCTTCATCGAGGTCCTCGAAGCTCTCGTATCGCCAGAGCAGCCAAGCGATGAACCGCTCGAAGATGTTGAGATGAGGAATCATTACTCATTCTCCTTCGCCAATCAGCGACAGCACGGTCAATTCCGAAATACCGAGCAAGCGGGAGATTTCCTTGTCTGTTAAGCCCGCTTTACGCAAGGCGGTGCACCAAGTCCACAAATTTTTGATAGGACTATGGCTCTCCTCACAGAAGTCCTGCTTGTCTCCGAAAATCTCAGAGATGGCGTCGTCGAGCGACGCTCGCATGCAAGTAACATAGAGGCCTTTTCTGTCGATGGTGCTTTTGACACTGAACCGAGTGCCATCCTCGCGCTGGAATATCACGTCGCCCCAGGTCCCGCGCACATACTCGATACCTCGCTCGTCGAGAGCGCTCATGAACTTCTGCAGAATGTCGGACATGGTTAGTTCTCCTCTCTTAGACCGTTTAACAGCTATTGCAAAACAGAGAGCCCTCGCTGTGTTAACGAAAGCTCTACGTTGATGGCGCTAGTCCTGAATATCCAGGTTTTGGCCAGTCGGTTCCGTCTCGGCGTCCGAGTCGTCTTCTCCCCAGAACGAGTTGGCGTAATATCCAAACTCGACGTCTGATGGCGTGACGTACTCCTCGAACTCTTCCTCGTAGAAACTCATGGTTGTCTCCTCTCTACAAGACTCCGTCTCGTAAGAGGACGTGCTGAACTTGCGAAGAAGCGTAAGAGCCACTGCATGAATATCAATGGCTCTTACGTTTGAGGTTGTTCTTGCTCGCTGGACGTATGATGTCCCTCGTCCTTGTTCGGTGACCTTTGGCCTACTTGTCGCCGTTGAAGATAGCGTTCATGAGAGTCTTGAGCTGCGAACCAAAGTACTCGTCAGAAAGCTTCGCCCGTGCGTTGTCGACAAGCTTGTCGACATCACGCTCAAGGGCGTCCTTCTGAGTGCTGCTCGCAGCAAGACCCTTGGCAATATCTCCAACGGTTTCAATAAGCTGCTGGTAAACCTTATAGGTGTTGTAATCCATCGTTTCCTCCTTGTGAGTTGTCTCCTACCTCATAAGAGGACATGTGGATTCTGCGAATATCACGCCTTGACGGTCCTGATGGTTGCGTCCTCGACGTACTTCTTTCCGCACAGTTCGAGCAGGTAGACCTTGACCCCGCTGTCGGTCTCCTCCCACTTACCGTTGAAATAGAGGTAGTGGATGTTGTCGCCGAACTTGGACCTAATATCATTGGCGAGCGTGTTGATCGTGACCGTGCGGACGTCCTTGATGAGGCGCCCATCACCCCTGAGGAGAATGAACTTGGTGAAGTCGTCGTTGGCTCGGATGATGACCCTCGTCCCGAAGAACTTGGGGACGTCTCTAGCCAGGTCGCGGGAGAAGTTGAGCGTGCAATTCTTGCCACTGACCCAGATATAGGTCTTGTCGCTGCGTCCACGGTTGCCAGCGCCAATCTCGTTGAAGTCGTCGAGCTTAATCATTTCGTTTTTCTCCTATTCAGAATCGTCAGAGCATTGAATATCACAAGACAAAGAACAAGAGCCCTCGCTGTTTTAGCGAGAGCCCTTGTTCATGGTCGGTAGTTGACTACGCCTCGGCGTCAGCGTTGTCCTTGCTCTTCTTCAGAATGTTCAGCGCCTCGTTGACAGTCTCATCGAACTTCTTATCGGCGGCGGTCACCCGGATTGTGTCGCGGACCGCACAAGCCACGTGGACACAACACGCCACAACACCGACGGCCGTGAGTGTCCTAGTCATGCTCTTGTAGTCCTTGGTGGTCTCTTCGGCGACTCGCTTCGCCAACTCCTCAGTAAGCTGAACGATGTGCTGATTCTGGTTGATGGTGATCATTGCTTTCTCCTTTCTTAGTCACCTACCCCCATAAGATGACCTGTAAATGTTGCGAACAAAAAGCAAGAGCCCTCGCTGTGTTAGCGAGAGCCCTTACTCCCTGAGGGACAACTACTCCTCGGTCGCAACCTCGGTCTCGTTGTTCTGGTTCTCCTCGTCCTTCTTCCCGAACTTGTCGACCAGGTAGGAACCGAAGGTGACCACGAAGGGCCATGCGGCAACAGCAAGAGTGACAACGGTGCCCAGGTTCTGGACAAGCGCCATCGTCTTGTTGCTGTTAATCATCGCCTTCGCGAGCATCTCCGATGCCTCCTTGGTGAGCTGAACAGTCTGATAGGTCTTGTTAATCGTGAACATTGTTTCCTCCTTTGACATAGGGCGGTTCCCCTCATAAGAAGACCTGCAGTTTTTGCGATTTGCCCAGATATCAAAGGGTGAAACCGACGCGCTTGCGCAGCTTGTCAATGACCGTCTGGCCGTCGACTTTACCGCAGCACAGCGTCTGGAAATATCCGCCACGGAAGAAACGCTCGAGCTCGAGCCTCTTGGCCGTAGCGTAGTTGAGCTCTCGCGTGACGCTCTCGTTGACAGCACGCTTTCTGAGTCTCATTATCTTGAGGAGAGCGGTCACGTAGTCATTGCTGGCCTTCTCGATGACTCGAGCCGCAAGCTCCTTGTACTGGCCGATGAGCTCGTCGTCGCTCATGTTGCTCGTGCCGCGGTATCTTCCCCTGGATTCCATCGTTCATCTCCTAGTCAGAAAATATAAGGAGGGCCCGAATAGCTCGAGCCCTCCACCAACGCATTGCGTGCGAGGATGTCCTAGAAGGGGACCTCCTCGTTGTCCAAAGCCTCCTGCTCGTCCTCCCAAGCCTGGGCGAACGGGCTCTGGCGCATGTAGAACCAGCCCTCGGCAAGATAGGCCGTGATGGTCGGGTCGCCGGTCTCGGGGTCGGTCCTGACCCACGGGTGAATGACGAGGTTGACCTTGTCAAACGTGCGGCCGTCGAGCGTGTCGGCAATATCCTCGGTAATCTGGGTGCGCTTCCTGCCAGTCACGAGCCACATCTCGGGCGGGCGAACGTCGAAGCGGACCTTGACAGGGATGAAGCAGCTGGACGGGCCGTCCTGCTCGTCGCTGTTCCTGTGAATCTTCACCTTCCAGCCGTCGTTGATCATCGCCTCGCTGAGCGGAATATCATTGCCCTGATCGTCAGTCGTCATAGTGTTAGGGATGTTAACGCAGAACGTCCTGTTGCCTGCGCCGTTCACGACGCGTCCGTTATAGGTCTTCTCGAGGCCTGCAAAGTTGGTGGAGAAGATTCGCGCGTTCTCGATCACGAGGTCGTCGACGTACTTGCGGGCGGGGCGGGCGTTGACAGTGTTAGCCATTTCGTTCAGTCCTCTCTAGAATGGAAGATCGTCGTCTTCATCTATAGTCACGAATGCCTCGAAGTCTCCGTACTCTTCGATGGCTGCCTTGGCCTCGTTGACCAGGGCATCAAAATATCCACGGTCGACCGTATCCTCCTTATGAAGCTGCCTGACTATCTCACTCTCCTTCCAGCGATATCCCTTGGCCCCAGTTGCCGTGTAGTACTTGCCATCCTTGCCTCGATAGAGGTTTCCTCCTCCGCTCCCAGGAAGGACTGGCACGAACTCGCCGACTCGTCCGATGAAGACGTACTTGTGCCCCTCGGCAACCTTGGCCTCGAGCTTCTCTCGCTCGCCGAAATATCCGTGGGCCTCGTCGTACATCTTCCGCTTGCGGCCTGTGAGCTTCTCGGGGTCCTTGTCCCAGATATCAAGCATCTGCTCGTAGATCGACACGTCGGGAAGGTCCTCGTCGAAGTCGAGGTATAGGGCGTCCTTCGTCGACTGCGTCACGCACAGGTCGCTGAATACAATTGGCTCCTTGGAGAAGAGCGTCTTGAACACGTAGGGCACCTGGAACTGCTTGCCCGTTGCCGTCCACTCGCCAGCGTGCGTCGCGCTGAGCGGAGACCCGTGGGCGATGTACACGGCGTCGTTGACGAGGCAGAACTTGTCGTACGTCGCCTCATGTTCGAACGAATATCCGTACTTCTTGGCGAACTCAACGCAGAACGAGATGATTTCGCCAGTCGCATCCGGAATCTTAATCGAGTCGGTCTTGATGTGGGCGACCGTGAAGCCGCGCTTAACGACCTCGTCCTGAAGCGTCTTCATAAACAAAGCGCCCCGAAGGGCGACGATGTTGTTGACGTTCCTCGGATCCTTGAACGGGTTGTCGAACGTGGCCGACGTCATGCCGTACACGGAGTTGATGGCAATCTTGAGCGCTCCTGACAACGCCTTCGCCTGCTTCTCGTCCGTGAGGTACTTGGCGAGCTTGCCGTCGAACAGGTTACGGGCGGAGTCGTAGTCGCCGTGCTTGATGAGGATTCGCGCGTCGAGAATATCCTTGTACCGCTGCGTGTACTCGCCGAAGCAGTTCATGTTGATGGCCGAGTTCGGGTGCATGCTGGCAATATCAAGGAGCGCTACGTTGTGGTAGATACCTGGCTCCGCGTAGACGTACCCTCCGAACCCAAGGTCCACCCCGCGGTACATGTTGTGCATCTTGTAGTCGTCGCCGAGCTTGAACTCGTAGCCCGGGAACTCCTTGGAGAGGTCCGTGTACTCGAGCTTCGGATGTCTCTCATTGCCAAATATGATGCGCGTGGTGAGGCTGTTCGTCGTGTCGTTTACAGTGCCTCCGGCCAAGTCGGCCAGAATCTCCCTCGCGACGAAGTCCGCCTGGCGGGCATTGAAGACAGCCTCGGTAGCCGCCACGTCGTTCTTGCAGTACTCGACAACGAGCTTCTTCTGCTCCTCCGTGATGGGCTTGTCCCAAGGGATTCCCATCTCCATGTGGTGAATGCCAAGCTCGATCTCCCACTTCTTCAGGCTCTGCTTCTTGGAACAGAAGTCGTAAATATCCGTGTAGCTGATGTTGCGAGCCTCGTTGAAGCCCTTGCTGTTGTTGGCGATGATGTCCTGCGACAGCTTGTAGAGCTGCTCGTTCGTGTAGCCCATGATGCGACCCCACAGGATGTGGTTGTCGTACCTGCGGTTGTTGAAGCCAACGAGCTTGAACCTCGTGATGTTCTCGACCCTCTCTGGCGACGGGTCGACCATCTCCAAATATCCGCCGTCCTCGCCGGGCTGCTTCAGGACAATGCAGAAGAAGTTCGGATACACCTCGCAGTCAAAGAACATGATCGTGTCGTCGGCGTCGAACGAAATATCCTCCGTAGCATCCTCGGACTTGAACTTCATCTGCCTGAACTGCTCTATGCAATACTTGGCATTGTTCGTGGAGTTGAGAGCGAAGACGTACACCGCGTCGGCCATGTCGCTGACGTCGTAGTGCAGGCCGCTGTCATAGGCCTCGTCAAGTAGCTTCTTGATGAAGTCGATGCTCGGTTTGGTCGCCGGGTGGTACTCCTTCGCCAGGTTCTTCCTGATGAGGGTCCTCAGGCCCTTCTCGCTCTGAATCGTCTGCCCTTCTACCATCTTTACCCCCTTTCTTTCAACGATCGGAAGCCCAGACCCGATGTGCGAGATTGGGAGAGAGTTCGTCATGGCAGATATCCGCCTGAGCGAGCTCTTCCCAGAGAAGACCTTGATCTCGATTCCATCGGCGTAGCTTCTTGCTAGCTCGTTTACGTTTCCGTCAAATATGTAGTGGAGATGCAGCCCGTTTCCGGACTTGCTGACCTCGGCGTACGTCGGAGGCCAAGCCTCGGCCGCAGCCAAGTTCTTCGCGAGGTTCTTCTCTCCGTCATCGCCTCTCAAATCGAAGTCGATGACGATGTGCTCATCGGGGAGAAGAACGTAGTGAAGTCTGGTCGTGTCAATATCACGGAGCTTTGTTGTCGACTTGTCCCAAGGCAGGCTTGGAACGCCATGGTCGTTCGCGTACTGGGCCTTGCAGTCCGCGCAGGCCTCGTCAAATATCCGTCCGTCTCCGTCAAGCACAATCCACGGCGCCTTGGCCGTCTGCTCTTCGGCTTTGTCCTCCTCGTTGACCGGGGGAGCGAATATCCGGTATAGGTTCCTAACCCTCGTTCCGTCGGCCGTGACACCCCTTGGTAGGAACTCCTTGAAGTAGTTCTTGAGCTCCTCCTTGAAGACGCGCTTCGGGTATGGATAGGCGACCTTTGCCTCGTCGCAGTACGCCTGGTAGAGCTTCCATGCGCTCGATAGCGTCGTCTCGCTTCCCTCGTCGAAAATATCCCACGAATCGAGGACGAAGTTGTAGAAGTCGTTCGTCCCCTCGAGCATCCTCAGCGGAATATAGTTGTCGTAGTAGAGCGGGTCCTCGAGGTACACGTCTCGGCAATGGCTTGCTATACCGCCAAGCTCGAACTTCACCTTGGCCATGTCCCTCGAATATCTTTCGAAAGGGAGTTTGTCACCGCTCGGCGACACGTCGATGATGCGCCTGATGAGACCAGATTTGGCGTCGGTGATTCTGACCGGCTTGTTGGTGCCCATGAACAGGAAGCTTCTGAACCGCTGAGTGTACACTGAGCGAAACTTCTCGTTGACCGCCATCTCCTCGTGCGACACGAGGCTGTTGATGCGAGTGTTCGTCTCGATTCTGGCAAGATTACCGTCGTGCTGGATGGCTATGAGCGGGTTCGACTTGAACGCTTCGAGTGCGAACGAGTTCGACGTCGAGCCAAGTGCCTCGCTGTCGAACGTCGCGTAATATCCATCGAACAGCTGCTGGATGATGTTGAGGACCGTGGACTTGCCAGTCCCGGCAGCGCCGTACAGGACGAGGAACTTCTGAATCCTGACGCTGTCGCCGGTGACTATCGCACCTATGGCCCACTCGATCTTCCTCCGCTCCTCGTCAGAGTACAGAGTCGACATGAGCTCGTCGTACGCCGGGGTGTCGCATTCTACCAAGGGGTAACTGAGCCGCTTGGACGCGTAGCTTTCCTTCGTAATCTCCGTGTCGGAGAATATCACGCGGTCGTCAAGCGAATGGAACGAGTCTCTGAGCTGCCTCTGGCAATACTTGTGCCACCGGTCGATGACGCCGCTCTCAGCGTCCTGCATGAGGAGCTTCTTGGCGTCGCCATAGCCGTTCTCGTCGGCCCACTGCAGAATATCCCTATCGATGAGAGCTACCGCGTCGTACTCGTCTGTAGACCAGAGACCGAGGTCTTCGTTCCAAATGGCGTAGAAGTCTCCGCCTCGTATCATGAGGTCCGTGGTCTTCTTGACCATAAACCTTGGATACACTTCGATGCCGGCCTTCGTATCTTTGACACCGACACGCATAAAGTCCAGCATCTATCGCCTCCTCTCAGTCTGTCATTCGAGTACTCCTTCGTCGCGGAGAACTTCGTTTAGGTATGTGGCGGCCTGGCGCCAAATGTCACGCTTGCGCATGTCGATGTCTGGGTTAGCCGTGGTGAACAGCCCTCCGCTTCCGTCCGATGAATATCCACCGGACAGGAACCGCCTGACGACGCTCGTCACGGCGTTCTTATCGAAGCGCCTGTTAGTCATGAACGTCAGACCAAGCGAGTTGATCATCTCCCAGAACCAATAGGCCGTCCTGTCCCAGTCTGCCGTTCCGCCCATGGTGTCCCGCTCAATCCTTTCGGCAAGACACACCATCATCTCGAGCATTCCAACGGGACGGTCGATGTCGACGCCTGTAACCCGTTTGCGAAATATCAGTGCGTCCTTGAGGCGGTTCTCGTCGAACCTGACCTTTGGGACGAACTCCGAGTTGTGCAGTTGCCAGAGAAGGAGTGTGTAGTCCCTAGGGCTCGGGGTATGCTGGCTCACGACCATCTGGCAGAGCTGGTCGAAGTAGATTACCCAATTATCAACGTCCATGCGTCACCTCCCAGTCACCTCCTTGTAGGAACGGTCGTCGAATAGCACCTCATACTGTGTGAACGTGTTGTCGTTCTCTATGTAGAGCGGCTCGTCGCTCATCTCGAACCGCTCGCTCAGATAGCTGGTGAGGCCGTACGGTCCCATCGTCGACAATGCGGTCGGCTCGTCGACAATGTCGTCCGTGACACTGTCGGCAAGGATTCCATCAGCGTAGAAAGTTCGTGACTCGCAGTCGTAATATCCATTGCGCCCGAATTCGAGATACTCGTCTTCCGTTATGAGATGTATGCTTCCGTCTTTCTCGGGCGCCTCGATTTCGTCATGTCTGTCATGCTGACCGACGTCGGAATAGCTGAAATATCCGAGGCTCTTGACGACGTTGTTGTATGTGGTCCACTGTCGTGGCTCGTAGAATTCAATCCTCATCTGTCCATCGTCCTCGACAATGGTCGGACACTCTGGAATATCCGTGCCTTCATCGGCGCCCTGCTCCGGCCTACCCTTCCTCAGAAGGAAGAAAAGGGCCGTAACGGCGATTCCCGTCACGGCCCCAGCGGAGAATATCAGGACGTCGCGCTCTTGCGGACTCACCTCGAGTCCTAGCGAGGGAGCACGTTGAGGATCTTGCCATCAACGTTGAAGTCGAGCAGGACGTACGGCGTGCGCTCGTTGATGAAGTCCCTGACGCCGGGCCTGTCCGCTCGGTCGAGTCCGAAGCTTACGCGGTTGTCGCCGTACGGGTTTTTACCGCTGCGGGAGTACGTCCACCCGACGACCTGCCCGGCCTCGGATCTCTCGAATCCAATCATGTCGTAGACGTCGTTCAGGAACAAATACCCCTGGTGTTGCAGTCGAACGTTCGCCTGGTGTTCGAGCTCGACAAGCCAGCCGTGATTGTGCTCGGGCATGTCCGTCCAGCGCGGGACCGTCTCATCGTAATATCTTGCATACGGCGAGTAGTAGTTCGGGTCGTTCCAGTCTCGCTTGGATACGGCCTTATACTCCGTGACCTCGGAGCCGGTATCCGGGTCGATGCTCTTCTCCTCGACGACCTCGATGCCGTGCGTGAGCTCCGCGTCGACGGCCTCGCCATAGCGCTCGATGATTCGGTCGTGAAGCCCCTTGAGTTCGCTGGCGATACCGGCGTAGGCTGCAGCGATTGCGGCATTATTCTTCTTCATCATGCCGTGGCTACCGATAAAGCACCCAATCGACACTGCTTCGAAGGCAATTGGAACAATGTAAATAGAGCCGAGCTTGCCTGCGGTCTTGACCGTCTCCTCGATGACGTCCTTGCGGTACGTCTTGTCGTCATAGCTGATGACAGAGTCCGGGTCCTTCGCGTCCTCGTGGGCACAGCGGATCTTCTCGATGTTCTCGCGGTACTTGTCGACGACCGGGATTGCCTTTCGCGTCTGCTTACAGAACCCGACCGCTGCAACTACGCTTGCGGTGACGCCAGCAGCGACGAGAATATCCGGGGTCGCCTGCTTGAGATTGAACTTCAGACGGTTGAATGCTGACTTGATTCCCATTCTGTCCTTCTTTCCTATGTGGTCGAATATCACGCTTATCGTCTCGAATCGATTTGGACGGGTCGAGGCATCGCCAGTCGGTATCCGTCGAACGTCCTCTGGACGTAGGCGGTCTCGAGCGATATCCATCCGTAATTGGAGTCCGTCGAGCGTGTCTGAATCCCAACAAGCTCGTTATAGTCGAGCATGGTGACGACTGAGTACTGCCGAATCATGTCCCTGAGGACCCTCAGGTGCTGCTCGGCCTCCTCTCGGCTGCTGAATATCACTTCCTGGAAGTCGACTGACCTGTGTCGGTATCCGTCGTCATCGTCGGAATATGACCGGAACGTCGACGCCTGCCTGTATGCCTTCTCGTACGACGTGCGTCCGGGGGCGCTGTTCCTCTGTGTCACGCCGCCCTTGAATATCAGGTCACCGAGGCCCTGCCATCCGTTGTAGAGCATGTTCTGCATCCCGGGGACGAACAGGTCCCAGATGAAGTGGTCCTTGATGCCTCGGATGCCATCGGGGAACAGGGCCTTCATGACGGCCCCGAACGTCGACGGCGGTCTGGTTGTCACGACGCCTTTGGCTTTCGCTGGCTTATCGCTGACGACGGTCTCATCGTCGAGGGATGAACGCTCCCTAACAAGGCTGCTCTCTTTAGCCTTATAAGAGTTGCTTGGATACTCTGTTTCGGGCATGTGCTTAACCTCCTTTGCAAATATCAGAAAAGGGAAGAGCCCGTGTCAAACGGACTCCTCCCCAAAGGACTTACACATCAATCTCCGAGTAACGCTTCTCGAAGTCTGGGTTGATGTTATACGCGATGACGGTACACGGCATAGTCTCGTCTCCGCGATAGAAACCATGCTTGAACCTCGGCTCCACAAGACCGACCGATTGCGGGTCGGACTCCCACACGAGATTGTTGCCAACGAAAATGTTCTCCGTTTCAACACCAATCTCGTCGAGGAACTCGTTAAGGCTTACCGTAGCCCAACGGTTCCTCTCGTGGTTGACGAAGTTGAACGCATGATATACCGTGTCCGCATTCGCGTAGAACGCCGTTCCGGTCATCGACTCGACGAACAACGTCGGGTCTTCGGAGCCGTCTGCATTCTGGATACGAGAACCGCTCCTGAGAGCAGGCGTCTCCGCCTTTCTCGCATAGAACCTATCCTCGATCTCGGCTGCCTTCTCCTCGCCGAGAATATCAGTCTGAGCTGCGCTGAGCTCGTCGAACGCCTTCTTGCTCAGCTCGTATGCACCAAGCATGGCCATGTACTGCTCGTGGCCTGCACGATTCGACGCGACGATGAATATCCCAGACGCCAGCGTAGCGATACCCGCCGGAATGAACTCCTTCCAAGTGAGCTCAGCCTTGCGCGCAAGCGTCAGTTCTGCCCCGTCGTACTCCGGAAGCGTCTCCTCGAGGCGCTTCTCCTCGGCCGCAAGAATATCATCGGCCTTATGCGTCCCGACCGCAGTCAGGTACACTGCTCCGCAGAGGCTTGCCACGGCACCGCAGGAGAAGATGTTGGGGAGGTTGTCGACGACGAACTTCTTTGCCTTGTCCTTGTTGAGCAGGACGACCCTACGGACGGAGGCAAGGTTGATGTTCTTCAGAGTCTTCATTACGCGTCAATCCTTTCATTCATCTTCTCGGTAAGAATTCGTGCAACTTCAACTGCAATCTCGTGATTGTCATCGGTCCGCTGCTTGCTGTCGATGATGATGCCAACAACAGAAAGCACCACGCTCGCCAGCGTGACCCATTGGCCTGCGCAAATCTTCGAGATATCAAGCTTCATGTTCGGCACTCGTTCTCCTTTCATCTGCATCTAGAATCGGTCGTTTAAATATCCGTGCCTTATCCTTGCCGTCCGTTGCGGTGCGTCCGGCCAAATCAGCCAGGCGCAAAGTCCGTCGTTCCTTCCATCCACTTCTCCTTTCGTGGTGGCAAACCGCTATTTGTGCGAGGGCGCATGCCCCCGTAATAGGGGTTGCCGATGTTGCGAATTCGAAAGAGTCAGATTGGGCTATGGTCGAACACCGTCTCCCAACGCTGTTTGCGCATGGGCCTCATTCCAAGCGCGTTCATGACCTGACGGACAGAATATGTCGGATACAGTCCTCCGACGTCATCTGACGCGTGCCAGTCAAAGAACTCGCGGAAACCGTCTGCGAGGTACAGCTCGTCGACGAGCCAAGGATCGACCTCGTTCCACCATGTCCGTCGAGAATGAGGGTCAAACCGTTGCTGTATGACGACAAGACCACGGGACCCGTCGGAATATAAGGTTCCTCGGAGGTATAGCGGGTGCTCGCAGTAGTAGGACCGTCCATGCTTCGGCCGCTCCCAACTATCCGGGCGTTGGTAATATCTGCTCATCGAAGTGAAGAAAAGAGAAGAGCGCTTGTCTCTCTTGCGCTCTCCTCTTTGAGGCCTAGAGTGCCCTGAACTTCGGGAACGAGTTCTTGAGCCACTTGGACACTGAGGAAGTCTCGACGTTCTCCTCTTCGAACTTGCGTGTCGCGTGCATCTCGTACGCCATGAAGAAGCCCCAAGCGATGTTGGTGATGGCAGTCACGCATACGGTGGCGATGGCTTCGCGACGCCTGCTCTTGTCCTGTTGCGTATGTTCAATGACATCAAGGTCCTTGATTTCGGCTTCCTGTACGCGGCAGCGGTCGTTATCCCTCGCCTTCTCCAACGTGTCTGCAATATCACTTAGTCGCTCGGCTTCCTCAAGCGCTAGAGAGTCCATGTCAAGCATGTCGTCGTAGATTCGCTCCAAGACCTTCTCTCTCTTGTCCTCAACGCTCATTTGCATTGCCCCTTTCTTCCTGGTTGTTAAAGCCTCCGTAATACGAGCTGTCATTTCTGCGATTGCGCTCGTTGGGAAGAGAGAGGTCTGTCTTTTCCACTCGCATGATGATCCAGTGCCTGTTCCAAATATCCTCTGGCATACGCTCAAACTCGAACACTCCGTTAAACGAGGCCTTGCCGGAGTCATCGATGTGGAAAGTCCCCAATGTCATCCGGCTGATTTGCCTTTTCGCAAAGACAATCAGCACGCAGACAAGAGCGACGACTGCCGCCACGATTAGAAGTACATCGGTCATCTCTTATCTCCAAATCTGTTGCGTTGTCGAATATCCAGAAGCCAAAAGAACTTGCGGTACCTGTCGTAGTACATGGACTTCCCGCACGGCATGGCGAGATAGGTCTTCAGGTACGTGTAGGAGACTCCGTCAGTCACGGCCCGGAATATCCAAGCCGCGATCGACGGGTCCGTCTCCTCGCACACAGACTTTACGAGCTCTTTGTAGCACGCCTCATCGGCGCCCCACTCGCGGAACTGGAGGCAGAAGTGCTTGAGCTCGTAATATCTGTGCTTGCTGATGCGGTGCGGGTTTCTGCGACTAACCTCTGGCCTGATGCTTGTCGTCATAGCTGCGCTCCCCCTTCCACAAATATCCGGTCTCCTCGTGGAGACGCTTGGGGGAAACGTAGTAGCTGATGCGACCGAGCCTCGAGTTGGTGGCCGACACGTCGGTAACTCGCTCGCCGTGCCTTGTTGCCACCCCAATGGGTAGCCAGCCAGATATGATTCCGGCTCTCACCCAGGTGGCGTCCTTTCCGTACACTCTTGCCACGATGGCAATCGGTACGGAACCACAAGAATATCCGTCCACAGTCTCTCCTTTCGTTGACCATGGACGGAATTCTGGGCTTAGGAATTGTCACCTATGTCATGCTTATGTACTATTACTCGAAGTCGAGAGTCAACTGTTGGAATTCGTCTGCTTTTGTGCTGCTCTGTCGTTTGCCGGCAAGAGGGATCGGCGTGTAATCCACGTCAAACAGGGTCACGTCGACACGCTTGCGCGCTGCCTCTTCGAGACGGTGGCAGAAATTCTCAAGCTTCTTGTACTCAGCGTCAATACGGTCGGCTTCTGCAGCAATGGTTTCGACCTTAAGAGACACAATTCCCGTGTCATGCTCACCATCGACGTCGCAATACGTCATCCATTTGCGCATGTTATCGGTAATGCTCATGTTTACCTCCTCTCTCCCCATGCACAGTAGCCGTTCGAGTCACTTGTGGTCGAAATCGACTTCTTGCAATAGCTCCCGTGAATGTTCGTCGCGAAGTGCTTGCAGTCTCTGCACCGCACGATTTCCTCGCGAACCAAGAGCATAAGGGTAGCCCGCAAGCGGTCGAAGCCCTCCAGCTCTCTTGTGGTCTTGGTCGCAACCTTCGAAAAATCAACCACGTACTCGCTCATTCGCCGCCACCACCCTCGCACCACAGTTGGGGCAGTAGCTGAACTGACTGTCGTTGACCGAATGATGCCAGCCGAATCCACACTCGGAACACGACCAGCACACCATCTCGGGCCAGTCGGACAAGTTACCGCGTCTTATCAGACGGCACTCCCCGCGCTCACGGTTGGCCCTCCTGTTCCACGTCATGATGGCGATATCCTTGACATCGGTGACTGGCTCAACCTTGCAGCCACAGTCGATGCGGTTGGCACACTCCACCCAGTAAGAGTCATACCCGCAGGTTATGCAGTGTTCCACACGGGCCTCGCCCCCGCAGAACGGACACGGCAGCAGCTCGTCAGTCGCGGTCATGAGTCCACCTCCATGCAACGCTCATCCATCGTTTACCCCTAGTATTCGTAGTAGCACCACTCCGGCATGAAGTTGTATTCGATCTTGTACCTGCCATCGTCCTGCTTGACGTTCTCAATCTCGAGCGGCGGTAGCTGGACATCTGTCTTGTCTCCGTACCACACGCCATGAATATCTTCCATAGCGGCCTTCGACCAACCGATTTCAGTACCGAGGTTGGAGTTATAGGCGTCACGGCTCCCCGTCGCTATGTACAGCAGGTCGCACCAGGCCACAGGCTCTTCGTCCTCGTACCTCTTCATCAAGAAGTTTTCTGCCTCGACGACCTTCTTGTAAGAAGCCTCGAACGACATGCCGGTGTAGCTGTCAACAAAAGTGGCAATGTCATCAGCGGGCTGATACGGCGTGGCGTTCAGGACGCGTTCGGCTCGATTGCGGGCGAACTTCTTGTCAATATCAGCCGCATACTCGCCACAGACCTCATGTTCGTCAACGGCGTCGCGATAATCGTTGAGCTTCGTGATGAGTCCAGCACAAGCTGCCGTTAGAGTCGCGACCTCGGCGGACGAGACCTTGGCGTTTGCAATAACAAGCCCAATAGTCACGGTTCCGGACACGATTGCTGGTGCATAGTTTATGGCGCGCTGCTTTGTCGGTCTGGTGTCATCGTCCTTCTTTGCGCAATAGGCTGCAAGAACGCCAGTTGCTACAACACCAACGCCAGTAAGAATGGACAGAATCATGGACTTCTTTGCAAAATCGGACTTGTTCTTAGTCATCGCTTTCCCTCTTTCAACATCGACTCGACGTCCCTCACAATGGCGTCAATTAGGCCGTCCCTAACATCGTTCCGCGCAAGACCGGTCATGCGGCAAATATCACCCACGAGCCCGGTAATGCACGCACCTACCGCGTTGTAGGCAACCAATCTCTCGGCCAGCTTCCTTTCCTCTGTTGCCATGCTTCCCCTTTCTCATTTGCAAACGAAAAGGAAGAGACCGTGTCAAACACAGTCCCCTCCTTCTTGGTCCCAATTCGCTTCAGTCGACAAAGCGAATCTGTTCGGTCCGGTCCGCGCTGTTGCGGATGTAGCGGCTCTTAATCCTCTTGATGGCTGACCTTGCCTTCTCGTACCCGGCACGCTCGCCGAGCTCGAAGCCAAACATCACGCCAATTCCGATTCCGAAGAACGACGCAACCATCCACACGCACCAAACGTATACCGCATCAAACATGACTTCTCCTTTCGTTGTTTGCGGATTGTCTCCGTAATACGGCATGCGTAATTTGCGGAGAAAAAAGAAGATGGATAGCGCCCATCGCTGTTACGGAATCGAACCGTAAGTCCGTCTCCATAATGCGACTTGCAGATTTTGCGAATGTAGGAGAATATCTATTCCTACACAGAAGGAGGAACCATGCTGACGACATGCCCCGAGTGCGAGCTGCCTGTAAGCGACAAGGCGCAAATATGTCCTCACTGCGGATACCCGTTGAAGGCCGACAAGCCAAGACCAAAAACGTATGCCAAACGCCGCATGCGCCTGCCAAACGGGTTTGGCCAAATATCAGAGATCAAGGGCCGGAACCTACGAAACCCTTTCCGGGCCATGGTTACTGTCGGCTTCGATGGCAACGGCAAACCAGTATGCAAGACGCTCAAGCCTAAGGGATACTTTCCGACGTACAACGAGGCGTATGCCGCTCTCGTTGAATATCATAGAAGCCCGTACGACTTGGTCGATTCGACGACCATGGAAGACCTGCACCGCATATGGTCCGAGCGTCACTACCCCGAGCTTACTGGCAACTCGCTCATCTACTCATACGAGAGCGCGTGGAAGAGATGCTCTTCCATACGAAATATGCGTGTCGTGGACGTGCGCCCGTCGCATCTAAGGGCATGTATAGACAACGCACCGACACCGAACACCAAGCGCGTGACGAAGATGCTTCTCAACCTAATGTTCGACTACGCCGTAGAGTTCGAGCTTACGGACAAGAACTACGCCAGGGCGTTCAAGCTTGACAAGAATATCAGTCGTCAGGCAGCGTCCGAACGGAAGGAGCACGTGGCGTTCACGCCGGAGGAGATGACCATCCTCTGGGACGCAGTCGACTCAATATCATACGTCGATGCCATTCTCATCCAGTGCTACATGGGATGGCGCCCGCAGGAGCTTTGCTTGCTTAGAGTGGCGGACGTGAGCCTAGAGAAGCAGTTGGTGGTCGGTGGCACAAAGACGGAGTCTGGGAAGGACCGCGTCGTCCCCATTCACGACAAAATTCTCCCACTTGTGCGACGTCGCTACGAGGAAGCCGTCCTGCATGGCAATGAGAACCTCGTAACATGCATGGAGGGTGACAACGGCACCATGACCTACGAGAAATATCGTGTTCGGTTCGGGAGGGCGATGAAGCAGCTCGGGCTAGAGACTCACAAACCGCACGACCCGAGAAAGACCTTCGTGACCATGTGCAAGGCGTCCGGCGTGGACGAGTACGCCATCAAACGCATGGTCGGGCACTCGATCGCAGACATCACCGAGAATATCTACACCGACAGGACCGTTGAATGGCTCGCCAAGGAACTTTCAAAAATTGGGTGATACGAAAACTGTCGAAAACTCGAAATACCAGGGTGTAGTAGTCCACCGCGACAATTTGCGGGCCTTAGAAGGGCTTAGAACAAGCCGTTTACCTGCGGTTTTGTAAACGAGAAAAAGAAGATAGTTTGCAGGAATATCTATCGCGAAAACCCAAGAGGACCCGCTTTTCTTACTCAACGGGCCCTCGTAGGCTTATGCCTGATACAGAACCCTAACCGCACAACGAATCGCCCTTCGCTCGAATCCAAGTCCGAGAGCGTCCAGGATGAGTCGAGTCTGGACCTTACGAGCTTCGATGTCGCTCGTGTAAGGTCCGTAAACCTCCTCGCCCTTTGGCCAGCCCTTGACAAAGATTGTCACGCAATACTGAGAACTCATTTCTGCTCCTTTCGGTGTTCTACCTCCTGCCATAAAAGGAGCTGCAAAACCTGCGAAGAAAAAGAAGAGGAGCTGCAAATTACTTGCTTGATACCTTTCGGCTCGTTGGACTTCTCCTCCATAACACGGCTTGCAATTTTTGCGAAAGAGAAGACGCCGCGCAAATATTTCGCGACGCCTGCTCTTCGAACGGTCTACTACTTGTCAGAGGTCTTCTGCTTCTTGAGCTTGTCATAGATAAGCGGAGCTGCTATCGACACGATACCCGTAAGCATGCCGGCGACAAAGAACCGCGGTCCCCACTCATACCACCCATCGTGATACATCTGGGCGCCGAAGTGCACGATCGCATTGTTCTGAGCGTCGGTCAACGTCGGAATAAGTTCGTCGATAATCTCCTTGTCGAACCTGCTGATAACACTCATTTTGTTTACCATTGTGATCTCCTTTCGTATCGGTAAACCGTCTCATAAAAGGAGCTGCAATTTTTACGAAAAAAAAAAAAGACGCTGTGCAGAAATTGCAAAACTAATATTCCTTGCAATCCCTACCCAACCTCCGTATAAGAGAAGCATTGGCTGGATTAGTGCGCCTAACACGTCTGTTGACGCCATTCCCACCAGCAGCCCCCACCTCTAGATGTGAGGATCCTGTATTAAGTACTTTACCCGATTTATGTCTTAGCCCGGTTTCCCGAACGTGGTGTCCGTCACCTATTAGTCACTCGGTCTGAATCTACCATCCCTCAGCCATATGGCCGTATCATGAATAGCCACTTAGGCTGGCCGAGCCTTCAATGCTTCCCATAACACGACTGGCAAGTTTTGCGAAAAATCCCCACCGGGAAAAATTTGAACTTCGAATCTTGAACTTTGTATAGGAACGAGCGATGTAGGAATGATGTAGAAGTAATGCAAGAATATCCTACAATTGGCCGCTTTTACCGACGACTAATGGCTATTAAGTCCGCAGGTAGGCATACGTATACCGAGGTACGCGGAGCAGGCCTCAACTACTGACGGTAATCATACAGTCCATCGTCTACCTGCGCAAATATCCGTCCGATGTAGGAGCGGTGTATCAACCAACCGCCATGGTTCACCGCGAAGCGTAACGCCCCTCCCCGATTTTGAACCGAGGAGGGGCGTGTCATTGCCGTGCGCATGCAAATATGACTGAGAAAGGAGGCAGAAAGGCAGTCAAGGAAGGAGAAGGGGAAGGCGCAGCGCACGACGGATGACCTAAGACTTGTGATCCTCGCTCGAAGGACGAATCGGCAAGCGGTCTACCTCAGCCATGATCTTCGTGGCCGAACCATTACCGCCTGCGTCGTGGTATGGCTCGTAGAGATATGTCCTGAAGTTCTCGTATTCATCGGCAGTGATGCTGCCCTGGTGAATATACTGCATGCCAAGGGTCATGATTCTGTCGTGAGCGAGGCCAATTAGCAGTCTGTTCGTTGCGCTGTTCTTGTCTTGCCGGTGCATCCACCACGTCCAAAACCCGTTGGAAGCGATGACTGCGCAGACAACGGTTAGAACCATGTTGGCAATGGGGTTGAGTTCGACCATGCAGCATCACCGACTCTATGCCTGACGCCTGATGAACAGCGTGGGCGACTCCACTACGACCTCGGCCGTTCCGGTGTTCGTGACGGTCACCGTCTCCGGGCCACAGCAGCACGTGCGAACGGCAGTGTCCTTGGCGACGTTGTTGAGGTCACCAGAGGCCGCGGTGGTCGAAATCATGGTCGTCTCGATGAGCGGTGAGCCGTTGACCTCAATCGCAAGCTGCGCTGGTCCAGGCACCGAGGCGCCGATGTTCGCGCTGAAGTGCACGTTGTAGATGGCCTGCTGCTGGCGAAGGATGACCGAGCCCGTGTTCGGGCGATGGCACTCGGCGCAACCGGTGTGGAGAATCACCGTGTTAAATGTAAGTGACTGACCAGGCGCAAGCGTCTGGCTAGCAGTGTTCGTAAGAATAATCACTTACATCATCCCTAACTACATGCCGCAGCCATTGCCGCAGTTGCAGAACGGGTTGAAGCCGGCGTTATACGCAGTAGACATCGGATAACGAACGACGCCAGCCATCTGGGCCTGAAGATTCAGGTCATTCACCTGCTGCTGAAGAGCCTCAATCTTGTTCTGCTGCATCATTGCGCGAGTAGCATTGCCCTCAGCCTGAATGGCCTGCTTGATGTCACAGCAACACTGCTGCTGGTTGAAGTTGGTCTGCTGCTGCATCATTGCAACGCCGGAAATATCACGCTGGAGCTCGTTGTACTTGTCCGTGAACATGCCCATCAGATACTGGGTGTTCTGGTTGGCGTTCTGCATTCCCTGCAGCGAGTTGCCGTTGATCGCCGCAAGAATATCACGCTGGTTCGCCATGGAGTTCTGGTTGTCGAAACCGCGCTGAACCTCGTTCGACGTGGCGAGATTCTCGTAGCCGATGGCATTCTGGAAGCCGTTGTTACCCCAGTTGCCACCCCACATCATCGCGAGGAACAGGATGACAATCCACCACGAATTGCCGCCCCAGCCGTCGTTGTAACCGTTGCCGCGCATGACGGCCGCAACATCCGCGGGACCCATGCCGCCACCGCCAATAGCATTCTCTCCCATTTATGCTCCTCCAATCAGAAGCCCAAGAGGTTTCTCACTTGGTTCGGGTTAATGTTTTGGAATTGCGCATAATCCAAGCCCTGCTCCCGGAATGCATCCTCGGGAGAACGCCCTCGCATGGAGTCGGCGAACTGCCTGAAGCGAGGGTTGGCCTGGTATAGCTTGTTGAATATAAGTTGCTGCGCCATACTAACGGGACCGACCGGCGGTCGCTGTGGCATTGGTTGCCCCAGATTCGGAGGCATTAGAGGACTTGCCATGGAGCATCTCCTTCAGCTGCTCGAACTCTTCGCGGGTGATGAAGTCAGCCGTCTGCCCCATGTCACCGCCCATCGGCATCTGCTGACCCTGCATCAGCGGGGACAGGTGCTGAGGCATCTCCTCCGAGCACTCCTCGAAACGGAACACTCGGATGCCATTGCAGTTCCCCTGCTGGTCGAAGCTGACGACATACATCAGGGGCTTGTCCTCATCGAAGAGCGCCTTCCTCGAGTTGGGATCGCCGCGGAAGTTCTTCGCTCCCTCGATGCCCATGACGAACGGCAGGTCGTTGGTCATCCCCTGAGGATAGCCCGCGTTTGCCTGCGAATATCCGTTCATTTGGCCGAGGTTGCCCTGAGGATAGCCCTGATACATCGGTCGACCCATGCCCTGCGAATATCCGTTGTTCCAACCCTGCGGGTACATGTAGCCCTGAGGGACAGTGGACTGCGGCCATCCGCTATTTGGCGTGGTGTTGTACATTGGCACTTGCTTGTCACCTTCTTCCGTCTTTTCATCGTCGGCGGGAGGGCGGAGGATATAATCCCATTCCTTGTCGAAGGTCGTTACGGGGTGTCGCTCTATCTCGTGCCCGGTCTGGTCACCGGCCTTGCCGACGTAACCGCCTGTCTCGCTGCCCGTGGCACCGACACTCTCTCCGCCTCCGACGTACACTTCTGCATGTAGCGCGAGGTTTAGGAGAATATCTCCAATCTCGAGGTCACTGATTCCAACGTTGGCAAAGGGAAGGATCTGGAAGCCAGCCTTTTCGAAGTCCTTGAGCATCGTTCCTGTGAACCTCACTTTGTCACGCCCAGTCCCGACGGGGTATCCTGCGTCGTTCGCCGCCTGGTACAGCAGTGACGAGCAGTCGAAGTCTGGTCCCCATCTGCCGGACGGAGGCTTTTGTGAATATCCGTGAGAATCGTCATTTGCATAGTAAAGAGCTCTGTCGACAAACGCTTCGCGTCGACTTTTCACGGGAGGACCTCTCGCCATGTTGGATGAAATATCCTGCTAGTCACCGAGCAGCGTCGGCCACGTCTTGGCGCCGCAGATGCCGTCGGGATACAGCCCGACCTTGGTCTGCCACGCCTTGACGCACTTCTCGGTGTAGCTTCCGAAATCGGCGTCAATCTTGATGCCGGCGCCGTTGCGCATGTTCAGGAGGCCTTGAAGGACCGCGACGGCGTTGCCCTTGCTGCCCTTCTTCACCTGACCGGGGTAGTACAACTTCTCCTCCTTCTTCACGCCTGACCATTTGGCCGCGAGGTAGATGTTGGCGCGTGCAATCTCCCACTGGTAGTCCATGTTCGCGGGACACGCGGTCGACGCGAACTCCCTGTGTAGCCTGACGTTCGAGCCTAGGGTGAGCTTCTTCCACCCCATGCGGTAGGCAATATCAGCCATGAGCTGAGCGCCACGGTCGAGGCATGCCTTCGACGGCGGGTTGGCGGTGGTGCCGACATGCTCGATGGAGATGGTCTTGCAGTTCCATGGCCAATTGCCGACAGACCACGCAGTGTCGGACTCGGAGACGTACTGGTGCGTCGCGCTGTCAGAGACGGCGTAGTGCGTACTGACCTTGCGAGAGCTGTAGGGCCCGAAGGTGTTGTCGATGGCACCGATGCTGGAGCAGCAGGAAATATGTGGCACGATTGCGACGACGGAATACCCAGAACGACCCTTAGTGTAGTTCTTAGTTCCCATCCACGTCGCCATCGGGATCACCAGCTCCCATGGCCTCGGTCTCCTCGTCGTCCATCTCAGGCATCTTGTCGTACGTCACTCGACATCAACCCCCTTGGCGGTAATCTGCGAGACGCCGATGAGGGCGCCGATGAGCACGCCAATAGCGTTGACGGTCAGCACCACGGCCTCGGTGCTGGGCCAACCCCAAGCCGGGGCAACGGTGCCGTAGAAAACAGCAAGGGCCGGACACGCGACGAGCCCGACCCACTTAAGAACGTTATACGCCTTGTCGGGAAGAATATACTGCATTGACCACTCCAATCGTTGACTTGGCTAACTAGACAAATATCCGTCGATAACCCACAAAGGCATCACCCCTTTATGTAGTTGGTACTTGACGAAAATGCCTGGTCGAGCGCCACCTGCTGCCACGCGCCGCTCACCTTGCGGTAGGCGGTGGTCACCTGCACCCACGCGCCGCTCAGCTTGACGTACATGGCCGTGGTAGCGACTGCGGCTACCACAATCGCGTGGTCGGCCCTGACGTTGGTTATGCCGTACCCCCAGTATGTGCTGGGCGTGAAAGGCTCGTCTAGGCTGATTGCTACCTTGAACTGCAACGTGTCGTAGTTGTCGTCCGAGGCGTCGTCCTTCGAGTACTTGACCCAGATGGAGTGGTCACCAGCTGCCATGCTGTAGGTGAGCGTCTGCGTACTGGACGTGTTGTAGGCTGAGGTGTTGCAGGCCCGCTTGTAGCTTGAGTCGGTGATTGTCGCCCCGCCCGAGCCAGCCGCGTAGTAGTCCTCGGACAGCGGCACGTCGACGTTGCCGAACACGCCGAAATCGTAGCCCTGCTCAGCGTAGTTGATGTACGTGAATGTAATTGTGGCTGCTACGGGGACGTGGAAGTCCACCCTGCACAGGGCGGCGGTCTTGCTGACACCCTCATTCTGGCTGACGTAGTAGCCGGTGGAGCCGTTGAGCGTGAATCCGTAGTCGCCGACGTTCACGACGGAGTAGGACTCGCCCGTCTCGGTGCGCTGGACGAACTGGGAAGTCACGTCCGCGCCGTTGTCGGTGATGGTGATGCCACTTACGGTGCTTGCGCGGACCTCCACGCTCGTTCCCTCAAGCGGGTTTGAGTCGCTGACCGTCACGGTCGCAGAGCTTGTGTTGCTGATTGTTACCGAGTGGTGGACGGGGATGGTGTAGTCGACCTCAATCTCCGCGCCGTAGATGTACATGTGGCTCGTGGTGTTTCTGGACGCCCTGCGGCAGTTGATGCGGATGCCGAAGTTGCTCCCGTAGCTCACGAGGTCGTCCCAGTCGGCGGAGATGCCCGTGAACTCGTGTGTCGCAGCCGTGGTCGTGATGACGTCGCATGAGCCGTTGATTGCACTCGTGTCGTTGGCGAGGTATGGCTTGTAGCTTGTCGAGGTCGAGACGCCAGATTCTCGTGCCTTGAGGCGCACCGTGAAGCTGTTGACGATGGCCCCTGTGGGGAGCGAGCCAAAATCGAACCCGCGCAGATAGATGTAGTAGCTCGTGGTGGA
>OCTW013407859.1_pt1 | contig 59031 bp, 42 predicted proteins | sample 1539671 | NCBI WGS metagenome assembly OCTW01 (sample SAMN02144230, study PRJEB22623) | gut metagenome | biome: sheep rumen | host: Ovis aries | place: New Zealand | reverse complement strand
TGGTAGATTACTTTGCCCAACTGCGCCCGAAGCGCTGGCAGGAGTGGGAACGGAAGTACAGCGCACTTTCCACCGCCCAGTACGTCTTCCTCATCATGCAGGATGACCTCCGCTACGATGACGAGGCCATTGCCGCCGCTCTCAATGTGAAACGACCTTCCGTCCGCAGCATGCGCTCAAGGATCAAGGGCCGGGAAAAATAGCGCTTATCTGACCTCAAAATTGTTCACCCATTCGCGGATGGGCTCGACAGCCTCGCTATGGTCGGGGAAATAGCGGAGCATGACGGTCACCACCCGCGTGGTGTCGACATCAATCACCTTTCCGTAGTATTCCCATTTCTCCTCCATGCCGGTGAGGATGCTGTAGTTATCACCGACGTCGACCAAATCGGCACCCATGCCCATCATCTGCTGTCCGGCACTGTAATTCATGCCTGTAAGGGAATCGACGATGACGGAGATAGAGACATCCTCGGCCACAAACAACTCCTGACTGGTCTCCGAGGGCATCTCCTGATGGTAGAGAAACGAGGGGTAGTTGATGTCCATGCCCAACTTATCACTATGATAGCGTGTCAGATCCCACTGGCCCATGCGTATCGTCAGACTGTCGTCGCTCGTCAGTTCACTCACATACGCCTTGGGCTGCTGCTGTCCGCCGCAGGCCGTCAGCAGAGTGCCGAGTAGCAGTGACACTATCACTTTCACACCGTTTGTCATACTTTCTATGGGTTAGGTTTTAGCTTTCTGCGGGCAAAGTTACGACATTTATTCGAATTACAAGCACGAAAAGCGAAAAATTAGTCAGAGATCGTACTTATTCTTCCGTTTGTCGGCTTTTCGGGGCTGTGAGGGATGGAAGCCCATGTGGGGCGACTTCACCCCCTGATAGCCGGCGTGGCGCTGCCGGATCTTCGCCACATAGTCGACGGTTTCTGAACCACGCATGTAACCGTGCTTCACGATGGGGTCGTTGTAATACTGCGGCTGGGCAAGTCTGAGCACATAGGTCGACACGTCGCTCCAGCGGTGGGGATTACGTCCGTCGCGACGAGCCAGGGCCATTGCGTCGCGGATATGGTGCGCCCCGCCGTTGTAGCTGGCGAGCACAAAATTAGTTCGCTCGTAGTGGTCACGGATATCGGAAAAAGCCTGTTGCAGCTCGGCGATATATTTCGCTGCTGCTGCGATATTGCTTTCCGGGTCGTAGAGCTTGTCGCGCGAGAGCCCGAGGTGGTCGGCCGTGCCGGGCATGATCTGCATCAGTCCCTTGGCACCCGCAAAGGAGACGGCCCTCGGGTCGAAGGTAGACTCCTGGTAGCATTGCGCTGCCATCAGCCGCCAGTCCCAGCGCACCGTGCGGCTATGGGTCATGAAGAGGTGGTCGTAATGCGAGATGATACCCCCCTTGGCGTCGAGCATCGGTGAGAAGATGCGCCGGCGCACCTTACGGACAGTAAGCAGGTCGTGCTCCTGCTGTCGGGCCTCGTCGACCCTCGAGGGCCTGTTCCATACTTTCAGCTCCGCTGCCAGCACCGGTTTGTCGTTGCCCGCCTCGATGTGTCCAGGCGAAGGATAGGCGATGAGGTCTGCGTCGCCGGCCTGCTGGCGGCCGACGAGCTCGGCACTGTCGCGGCAGACGTCGACCCGCAGTCTGACGCCCAGGGAGTCGGCCAGCCGCTGACATATCAGATACTGTGTGCCCAGCGACTTGCCGTGATAGTCGTAGTAGGTCTGCGGTCCGCTGACCGTCGCCATGATCATATCCCCGCTGGTCTGAATCTGCTGCAGGTCGAAATCCTCGGTGACGATGACCGAGTCGAGCACAGACCCATAGGGCGTCATCACCCGCTCCTGTTTCTGAGAACAGGAACAGATAAGCATGACCACGCAAGCAAATAGCGAATAATTATTCAAAAAAGACACCATTCCGTTGACTTAGCCATTAAAATCGGTGCAAAGGTACAAATTTTTAGCCACAGATGACACAGATAATCACAGAAATTTCGTACCTTTGCACGCGAATTTGCAAATTAGAGACTTTACAACGAACATGTTAAGAATTGCAGTACAATCCAAAGGACGTCTGTTCGACGATACGATGAACCTGCTGTCGGAGGCCGATATCAAGGTGAGTGCCTCGAAGCGCACCCTGCTGGTACAGTCGTCCAACTTCCCCCTCGAAGTGTTATACCTTCGTGATGATGACATCCCCCAAAGCGTAGCCTCCGGTGTGGCCGATATTGGTGTGGTAGGTGAGAACGAGTTCGTGGAGCGCGGAGAAGACGCAGAGATCGTCTCGCGCCTCGGATTCTCGAAGTGTCGCCTGTCGCTGGCCATCCCCAAGGAGATCAACTACCAGGGCGTGGAGTGGTTCAATGGCAAGAAGATTGCCACCTCCTACCCCGCCATTCTCAAGCAATTCCTCGATAAGCATCATATCCATGCAGAGATCCACGTCATCACAGGGTCTGTGGAGATCAGCCCGGGCATCGGACTGGCCGACGGTATTTTCGATATCGTCAGCAGTGGCTCTACCCTCGTGAGCAACAATCTGCGCGAGGTGGAGGTGGTGATGCAGAGCGAAGCCCTGCTCATCGGCAACAAGCAGCTCTCTGAGGAGAAGCGCCAGATACTGGAGCAGATGCTCTTCCGCTTCAAGGCTGTGAAAGATGCTGAGGATAAGAAATATGTACGCATGAATGCGCCGAAAGCCCGACTCGAGGAGATTATCGACGTGTTGCCAGGCCTGAAGAGTCCCACAATCATTCCACTGGCCGACGACGAATGGTGCTCGGTACACACCGTGCTCGACCAAAAGCAGTTCTGGGAGATTATCGGTAAACTGAAGGAGATGGGTGCTCAGGGCATCCTCGTGACACCGATTGAGAAAATGATTCTTTGAGATTATGAGAATAATAAGATATCCCAAACGGGAGCAGTGGCAGAAGATAACAGAGCGTCCACACCTGGATGTGTCGAAACTCAACGACACCGTAGCCTCTGTACTGGCGGATATCCGCAAGCGCGGCGATGATGCCGTAAAAGGCTATGAACTAAAGTTCGACCATGTGGACCTGCCCGCCCTCGAGGTCTCTCACGAGGAGATGGAAGAGGCAGAGCACCTGGTGGGAGCCGAGCTGAAGGCTGCCATCCAACTGGCACACTATAACATTCACGCCTTCCACGAGTCCCAGCTGTTCAAGAGCAAGAAAGTGGAGACGCAGCCAGGTGTCACCTGCTGGCAGAAGAGTATCGCCATCGAGAAGGTGGGTCTCTATATCCCCGGTGGCACTGCCCCACTCTTCTCTACCGTGCTGATGCTCGCCACACCGGCCAAGATTGCCGGTTGCAAAGAGATCGTACTCTGTACCCCTCCGGGGCGTGACGGGAAGGTAAACCCCGCCATCCTCGTGGCAGCCCGCATAGCCGGTGTAAACAAGATCTTCAAAGCCGGCGGTGTTCAGGCTATCGGTGCGATGGCCTACGGCACGGAATCGGTACCCAAGGTCTATAAGATATTCGGTCCTGGCAATCAATACGTGATGGCCGCCAAGCAACAGGTGAGTCTGCACGACGTGGCCATCGACATGCCTGCAGGCCCCTCGGAGGTATGTGTCATCGCCGATGAGGATGCCAATATAGAGTTTGTAGCAGCCGACCTGCTGTCGCAGGCTGAACACGGCATTGACTCGCAGGTGCTGCTTATCACCACATCTGAACAAGTGATACTCGACGTGCAGGCCGAGGTAAACCGACAGTTGGAGCTGCTGCCTCGCAAGGAGATCGCCGCGAAGGCACTGGAGAACAGTACGCTGGTACTCGTCAGCAACAAGCAGGAGGCCATCGACCTCTCCAACGCCTACGCCCCTGAGCATTTGATCATTCAGACGAAAGACTACGAGAAACTCGCCAGTCAGGTGATCAATGCCGGTAGCGTATTCCTCGGCGAATATGCCTGTGAGAGTGCCGGCGACTATGCCAGCGGCACGAACCACACCCTGCCTACCCACGGCTATGCGACGGCCTATAATGGCGTCAACCTCGACAGCTACTGCCGGAAGGTGACCTTCCAGCATCTGACAGCTGAAGGCATCCAGAGCATCGGCCATGCTGTGGAGCTGATGGCTGAGGCCGAACAGCTCGATGCCCATAAGAACGCCATGAGCGTGAGAATGAAGAGTTTAGAGACTTGAGTTTAGAGTTTTTGTTTAGAGTTTAGAGTTTATAGATGATTAGTATAGAGCAGTTGTGTAGGAAGAATATATGGAGTCTGGCTCCATATAGCTCTGCAAGGAATGAATATGCCGGCAGGGAGGCCCGTGTGTTTCTCGATGCCAACGAGAACCCGTATAATCAACCCTTTAACCGCTATCCCGACCCCTTGCAGCTAGAGCTGAAGGAGGCCCTGTCGAAGGTGAAGGGCGTGCCTGCGGAGAATATCTTCCTCGGCAACGGCAGCGACGAGGCTATCGACCTGCCATACCGTTGCTTCTGCGAACCGGGAAAGGACAACGTGGTGGCCATCGAGCCCACCTACGGCATGTATAAGGTGTGTGCCGACATCAACGACGTGGAGTACCGGCCGGTGCTGCTCGACGAACACTACCAGATCAGTGCCGATCGTCTGCTGGCCGCTACCGACAGTCATACCAAGCTCACCTGGCTCTGCACGCCCAACAACCCCACGGGTAATTGCCTGAACCGGGAGGAAGTGATTAAGGTGATTGAGCAGTTCGAGGGTCTGGTCATCGTCGACGAGGCATATAGCGACTTCTCCTCACAGCCGACCTTCAGAGCACAGTTGTCGAAATATCCAAACCTCATCGTGCTCAACACCATGTCGAAAGCATGGGGCTGCGCCGCCATACGTCTGGGCATGGCCTTTGCATCGGAGGAGATCATACAGCTATTCAACAAGGTGAAATACCCGTACAACGTAAACCTGCTCACCCAACAGCAGGCTCTCGAAGCCCTGAAAGACCCCTTCGAGGTCGACAACTGGGTGAAGATACTGCTACAAGAGCGTTCACGGATGATCGACGCGTTCGCAATGCTGCCCATCTGCGAGAAGGTGTACCCGACAGATGCGAACTTCTTCCTGGCCAAGATGAGCGATGCCCCAACCATCTATAACTACCTCGTGGACAAGGGTATCATCGTCAGGAACCGCCATCGTGTGCAACTGTGTGAGAACTGCCTGCGCATCACCATCGGTACAAAAACAGAGAACAGCGAACTTATCGCTGCCCTCCGTCAATTCTAAACTGTTAAAGAGAAGTAATTACTTGGCCTTCTTGGCAAGTTTCTCTGCCTTGAGCAGGGCCTTCTGAGCCTTCTCCTGAGCCTTCTGAGCCTTGGCCTGAGCCTCGGGCGTACCTTCGCGGGCTGCCTTGTCGCTGGCCTCCTGGGCACGCTTCATGGCTTTCTCATAGTCTTTCTGAGCCTTTTCAGCTTTCTTAATAGCCTTCTGGCGCTTCTCGGCTTCCTTCTCAGCCTTCTTGGCTTTCTTGGCAGCCTTCTCCTGAGCCTTCTGGGCCTTGCGGGCCTCCTTCTCTGCTTTCTTCTGTGCTGCGGCAGCTACCGGATCAACCTGCGATGCAGAGGTGATCACATCTTGTGCCTGGGCATTACTTGTTGGCAGCATGCCAGCCATCATGGCAAGAGCCACCATAATAATAATCTTCTTCATAAGTCTACATTTTTATTTTAAATTAAAGAAGGGAGCCCTTCCGAACTCCCTTCAGATAATATGTCGGAATCTTTAATCCTCGACAGCGGCCTGCGCGGCGGCGAGGCGGGCGATAGGCACGCGGAACGGAGAGCAGCTGGCGTAGTTCATACCGATCTTGGCGCAGAACTTCACGGAGCTGGGCTCACCACCATGCTCACCGCAGATACCGCAGCGGAGCTCGGGACGAACGGCACGGCCTTCCTTCACGGCGTACTTGATGAGCTTGCCGACACCCTTCTGGTCGAGCACCTGGAACGGGTCTACCTTCAGGATCTTCTTGTCAAGGTAAACAGGCAGGAACGAAGCAATATCGTCGCGCGAGTAACCGAAGGTCATCTGCGTCAGGTCGTTAGTACCGAATGAGAAGTACTGAGCCTCGGTAGCGATGCGGTCGGCTGTCAGGGCAGCACGCGGAATCTCGATCATCGTACCAATTTCGAACTCAACCTCGATGCCCTCAGCGGCAAACACTTCCTTAGCGGCTGTCTGGATAACCTCCTTCTGCTGCTTCAGCTCATACAGCGTACCAATCAGCGGAACCATGATCTCGGGCATAGGATTCTTGCCTTCCTTCTTCAGTTCGCAAGCAGCACCGAGGATAGCCTTTGTCTGCATAGCGGTGATCTCGGGGAAGGTGATACCCAGACGGCAACCACGGTGACCCAGCATCGGGTTGTTCTCTGCCAGAGAGTCAACGCGGCGCTTGATGTCCTCAACACTCACACCCATCTCCTTAGCCATGGTCTCCTGACCAGCAAGATCGTGGGGAACGAACTCATGAAGAGGAGGATCGAGCAGACGGATGTTCACGGGCAGACCGTCCATCGCCTCAAGGATGCCCTTGAAGTCGGCCTTCTGATAAGGCAGCAGCTTAGCCAGCGCCTTCTCACGTCCGGCAACGCTGTCGGCCAGAATCATCTCACGCATTGCCACGATCTTCTTATCCTCGAAGAACATGTGCTCTGTACGTGTCAGACCGATACCCTTGGCACCGAATTCGCGAGCCAGCTGAGCGTCACGAGGCGTATCAGCATTGGTACGAACCTGCAGCTTGGTGTACTTGTCGCAGAGGTCCATCAGCTCCTTGAAGTCGCCAGAGAGCTCTGCAGCCTTCGTGGTAACCTCACCTGCGTATACCTGACCGGTAGAACCGTTCAGAGAGATGTAGTCACCCTCTTTATATACAACGCCGTCGATCTCAACGGTCTTGTCCTTATAGCTTACATTCAGCGAACCAACGCCCGACACACAGCACTTACCCATACCACGAGCCACGACAGCAGCGTGAGAGGTCATACCGCCACGAGCAGTGAGGATACCCTCAGCAGCCGACATACCAGCGAGGTCTTCCGGAGAGGTCTCGATACGTACGAGCACCACCTTGTGTCCGTCAGCATGCCATGCCTGAGCATCGTCAGCGTGGAACACAATCTGACCACAGGCAGCACCGGGAGAAGCAGGCAGACCCTGGGCGATCACCTTAGCGGTAGACAGCGCCTTCTTGTCGAATACGGGGTGCAGCAACTCATCGAGCTTCTGGGGCTCACAGCGCAGGATGGCGGTCTTCTCGTCGATCTTACCCTCGTGGAGCAGGTCGATGGCGATCTTCACCATAGCAGCACCCGTACGCTTACCGTTACGAGTCTGCAGGAACCAGAGCTTACCTTCCTGTACGGTGAACTCCATATCCTGCATATCGCGATAGTGCTCCTCGAGCTTGTTCTGGATGCCATCGAGCTCCTTGTAGATCTCAGGCATAGCCTCCTCCATAGAAGGATACTTGGCAGCGCGCTCCTCCTCAGAGATGCCAGCGCGCTCAGCCCAACGCTGAGAACCAACCTTCGTGATCTGCTGCGGGGTACGGATACCAGCCACAACGTCCTCACCCTGTGCGTTCACCAGATACTCACCGTTGAAGATGTTCTCACCATTGGCAGCATCGCGGCTGAAGCATACACCGGTAGCCGAGGTGTCGCCCATGTTACCGAATACCATGGCCATCACGCTAACGGCTGTACCCCACTCGTCGGGGATGCCTTCCATCTTACGATAGAGGATGGCACGCTCGTTCATCCAGCTGCGGAACACGGCGCAGATGGCACCCCAGAGCTGCTCGATAGGATCGTTGGGGAAGTCCTTACCTGTGCGCTCCTTGATAGCCTCCTTGAACAGCTTCACGAGTTTCTTCAGCTCGTCGACGTTCAGGTCCTTGTCCAGCTTCACGCCGCGCTCTTCCTTCACCTTCTCAATGATCTCCTCAAACGGGTCGATATCAGTCTTGTTCACGGGCTTCATCTCGAGCACCACATCACCGTACATCTGTACGAAACGACGATAGCTGTCGTAAACGAAGTGAGGATTGTTGGTCTTCTTCACCATTCCCTCGGCTACCTCGTCGTTCAGACCAAGGTTAAGGATGGTATCCATCATACCGGGCATGGAGGCACGTGCACCCGAACGGACAGAGACAAGCAGAGGATTCTCCTTATCGCCGAACTTTGAGTTCATCAGCGTCTCAATGTGCTTCACGGCTGCCATCACGTCGTCGTTAAGCAGTTCCATGATTTTCTGCTGACCTACCTGATAGTATTCGTTACAGCAGTCTGTAGTGATGGTGAAACCTGGAGGAACGGGAACCCCGATCAGGTTCATCTCAGCAAGGTTAGCACCCTTGCCACCCAGTTCCTCACGCATTTTCGCATTGCCTTCGGCCTTACCGTTACCGAAGAGGTAAACTCTTTTCTGGCTCATGTTTTAAATCTTGTTTATACGTTATTATTATGTTTATAAATTGTTTTTAGCAATTAATTCCGCAAAGTTACTCTTTTTTCCGCATATATGCAAGAAAATGAGGCAAAATATATTATTTTAATAGTTTTTTTCGTAATTTTGCAGCCATTATAGAGTTATTATGGCAAGAAAGAAGAAAGCATTACCGCTCCTTGAGGGCGTCGAGATTGAATCTGTGGCCGCCGAGGGCAAGTGTCTGTTCCACTGGAACGACCTTGTGGTGTTCGTCCCCTTCTGCGTGCCTGGCGACATTTGCGATGTACAGATCCGTCGTAAGAAGCACTCTTTCGCCGAAGGCGAGGTGGTGCATTTTATTAAATATAGTAATGTACGCGCAATACCGTTCTGTGAGCACTTCGGTGTCTGCGGCGGTTGTAAGTGGCAGAACCTGCCCTATGAGGAGCAACTGCGATTCAAGCAGCAGCAGGTCTACGACCAGCTCCACCGTATCGGGAAGGTCGAGCTGCCCGAGTTCCGGCCGATACTCGGTTCGGTGAAGACTCAGGAGTACCGCAACAAGCTCGACTACGGCTGTGCCAATAAGCGCTATCTGACGAAGGAAGAGATAGAAGAAGACAGAGAAAGATATGAGAAGACTGAAGACAATGGCCAGAGTCTAAAGAACCGCCCCGCCATCGGCTTCCATATTACCGGTGCCTTCGACAAGATTCTGCCCATCGAGAAATGTTGGCTGATGGACGACCTGCACAACCAGATTCGCAATGAGATTCGCGACTACGCGACAGAGCACGGGCTGTCGTTCTTCGACCTACGTGCTCAGATAGGACTGCTCCGCGATGTCATCATCCGCAATTCAAATACTGGCGAGTGGATGGTCATCATCCAGTTCCACTACGATGAGACGGGCGGCGAGAAAGAGGCTTTAGAGTTACTACAGCATATCGCAGATAAATTCCCGCAGATCAGCGCATTAATGTATCTCGACAATCAGAAGTGCAACGATACCATCGGCGATCAAGACATCCGCGTATTCAAAGGCAACGACCATATCTTCGAGACAATGGAAGAGCTGAGGTTCAAGGTCGGCCCCAAGTCGTTCTACCAGACGAATACCGAACAGGCCTACCACCTCTACAGCGTTGCCCGAGAGTTCGCCTTCGGAGATCTCCCACAAAAAAGACAGTCCTCACTGTGCGATAACGACGGCGAGAAGCCGTTGGTCTACGACCTCTACACCGGCACGGGCACCATCGCCAATTTCGTAGCCAAGCGGGCCCGGAAGGTCATTGGTATCGAATACGTGCCCGAGGCCATCGAGGATGCGAAGGTCAATTCTGAGATAAACCAGATTGCGAACACCCTTTTCTTTGCGGGTGACATGAAGGACATCCTCACCGATGCATTTATCGCCGAACATGGTCGTCCGGATGTCATCATCACCGATCCGCCCCGTGCCGGCATGCACCCCGACGTGGTGAAGACCATCCTCCGTGCAGCTCCTCAGCGCATCGTCTACGTGTCATGCAACCCTGCCACCCAGGCCCGCGACCTTCATGACCTCGACGCCGACTACCGTGTGACAGCCGTACAGCCCGTAGACATGTTCCCCCATACCCCACATGTGGAGAACGTGGTGCTTTTGGAACGCAGATTATAAAAATAAGGGGCAGACATTTGGTGGTTTACAAAACTTTTCGTATATTTGCCCCATCATCTTAAAGCAATAAAGAAATAATGAAGAAATCAATGACAGTACTGGTCATACTTCTGATGGGTTTCGGTAGTATGACGATGGCAAGTGAACCCGAAGTGCTCACCACAGACGTGCAGGAGACGGAGCAAGCTCCGGCAGCAAAGGAGAAGAAAAGCATCGAACTGCCCCAGTGGGTGAAGAACATCAAGTTCAGCGGCTACGGTATGCTGCAGTATCAGGGTCAGGATCCCGAGGGCAACCACACAAACTCCTTCAATCTCCGTCTGGCCCGTTTCATCCTCGACGGCAAGATCGGTGACTTCGACTGGCGCGCCCAGATCCAAGGTACAAACGTGAAGGGTCCCGGTGAACCTACTGTACAACTCGTCGACCTCTACGCTGAGTGGCGCAGGTTCCCCGAGTTCAAGGTGCGTGCAGGACAGTTCAAGCGTGCCTTCACTTTCGAAAACCCCACCAACCCCATCACACAGGGATGGTATGCCTATGCCGACGTGATCAACAAACTCTCCGGCTTCGGCGACCGTACGGGCGAGAAGTCCTCTGGCGGACGCGACATCGGTATCCAGATTCAGGGTGATCTCTTCCCCAATGCAAATGGCCGCCGTGTGCTGCACTATCAGATAGGTGTCTACAACGGTGAGGGTATCAACCAGAAAGACAAGGACAACAAGAAGGACATCATCGGCGGTCTGTGGGTGATGCCGATCAAGGGCCTACGCTTCGGTGCCTTCGGATGGACGGGTACACGAGGCGAACTGACTGCCACCGACGTTGTTTACTCTCCGTCTTCTGTGGAGCCTTCTACAGCTACAACCACCGTCACGCTGAAGAGCGTCCGCAAGAACCGCTATGCTATCTCGGCGGAGTACGACAAGGATGAATACACTTTCCGCGCAGAGTATCTGCACTCACAAGGCTGGGGCTCCGACCTTCGCTGGGGCGACAAGGCCGACGGTTGGTACGTCTTCGGCATCGTGCCCGTGATCAAGAGCAAGCTCCACGCCAAGGCCCGTTACCAGACCTACCGTGTCTCTAAGGAATGGGGTTCTGCGAAGACGATGTACGAGGTGGGCTTCAACTACTTCTTCACCAAGAATCTCCAGGCAAACTTCGAGTATGCCCGTGTGAACGACCGTACACTGGCCAATCACAACTACAATTTCGTAGACCTGGAACTCGACTTCAGATTCTAACCCCTGAAGCGGCGCATCAGCGCCTCCCACAGACGGGTCTTCTGACGAAGGATCAGCAGCGAGAACAATAGGCTCACGAGCGTCAATCCGATACCGAAGACCCAGTAAGCATAACCGCCGACCGTGATGGTAGTGAAATAGGCCAACAGTCCGATAAGGATATGAATGATGCTGTACTTCATCACGGCCGGCGATATCTTGTACCCATAGCGCCAACGGGCCACCGCATGGATCATCACGAAGTCGAAGATGTTGGCCAGTGTGATGGCAATGCCCGTCCCTAAGAGTCCCCAGCGTTCGAAGCCGAAGATAATGAGAAGCACAAACACGACGAAGTAAGCCGACTCGAGCAAGAGGAACATCACCGAGTAGCCCCGTGCCAGCGTGATGTAGGCCGCGGGCAGGGTGATTGCCTTGAAGAACATGGCCAGCACCGCCACCTGTGTCATCGCCACCACTGGCACAAACTTCGAACTGAAGAACAGCGGTATCAGCACTGGCAGGAAGACAATCAGACCCACCAGCATCGGCGCAGCGATCAGCAGCGACACCTCCATCTGCTTATTCACCGTTTCATTGGTAGCCTCGACATCAGCATTCACGGCCGAAAGTCGTGGGAAGTAGTCGGTCTCCATCGCCGAGAACACCATGCCGGCATAGGTGATGGTGATCATATATCCCGCATTATAGAGTCCCAGCACGTCGAGGTCGGCCGTCACATTAAGCCACGAGCGTATCAGCATCTCCGCCCCGCTGCCGATGATGCCCGCCAAGGTGAAGGCCACGCCGAGGCGCACCATCTCCATACCCTCGCCGAGCACACCCTTCGCCCCTCGCAGTTCCAGGGGATACAGCCGCCATGACTGGCGCACCGTGAGCACCATCGTGACAAACGCCATGAGCACGATTACCGGCACGATGCCCGCCTCGCCGAAGAAATAATACACGGGTACGGACATGAAAAGGGCGGCAAGCACCGAGCCCACCTGTACCATCGCCAGCGACTTCAGCTGTCGGCGCCCCTTCAAGATAGCCGTCTCACCGCCTGTCACCGCCAGCATCGCTACCGCTGGCGACAAGAGGATGAAGTGTAGCGTATGGTTACCCCAGGCGAAGGTTGTACTGCTGAGGAACGGTCCGATGGCGATGCACACGAGCATGCCCAGCAGAGCCGTGAGCAACGACCAGGCACGCACCACCTTCACGAAGTGTATCACCTGCGGATGCCGGTCGTCATCATACTCCGACAGCTGGCGCACCGCACTCGTGGAGATGCCGAAGTGTGTCGATTGCGACACGAAGGCGACGGTGGTGTTGAACAGCGTCACCAATCCCATGCCCGAGGGCCCGAGCAACAAGGCCACGAACTTGTTGCGCACAAGACTCACCAGCACGTTGAGTCCCTGTACGCCCCCGAAGACACCCGTATATTTCAACACGTGTCCGTAAGTACCCTTGTCGTCTTCGTTCATTCACCTTATATAACGTACCAGCCCCCGATTTATTTTATTACGGCAATAATTTGGTTATCTCGTCAAATTCATTTACCTTTGCACACAAAAAGCATCGAATGAAGCAACAGCCTCTGGTCAGCTTTATCCTGACAGACTACAACCTGCCGCCCCAGCTGCTCTGCGACGCCATCGACAGCATCCTGCGGTTGAACCTCCAGCCCTCCGAGCGGGAGATCATCGTTGTTGACGACGGCTCGCACGAGAGTCCGATGAACGACCTGCTCCGCTATGGCGACGAGATCATCTACGTGCGCCAGAAGAACGGTGGCGTGAGCATCGCCCGCAACACGGGTCTGACGATGGCTAAAGGCCATTATGTCCAGTTTGTCGATGGCGACGACATGCTGCTCAAGGTCCCCTACGACCACTGTCTCTACATCCTTCGCCATCATGAGGATGCCGACGTGGTGATGTTCGACTTCACCCACGATGCCCGGGAAGAGCAGCCCCCCTTCTCAGTGTCCGACAAGACGAGCGGCACGGCCCTGATGCGCCGCGAAAACCTGCGGGGCTCTGCCTGTTGCTACCTTTTCCGTCAGGCGGTGCGCGGCCAGCTGCTGTTCACGCCGGGCATCGAATACGGCGAGGACGAGGAGTTCACGCCCCAGCTGCTCATTCGTGCCGAGGCCGTCTACACCACCAATGCCCACGCCTACTACTACCGCGAGCGCCAGACCTCTGCCGTCCATCAGCAGAGTGCCGAGCGTACAGACAAGCGGCTGGCAGACCATCTCACCGTCATCCGCCGTCTGCACACCCTTGCCGACCGGCGACCCCATGAGGAGCGTCTGGCCCTGCAACGGCGTGTGGCACAGCTCACGATGGATCATATCTACAACACCATCGTCGCTACGCACTCTGCCGACCGCCTCGACCAGACGCTGGAAGCCCTCCGCGGCGACGGCCTCTTCCCCCTGCCCGACCATGCTTACACCACGAAGTACGTGTGGTTCCGCCGTCTCACCAACAGCCGTCTGGGCAGACAGATTCTGCTCATGGCCCTGCCCAACATGAATAGAGAACGATGAGAATATTACTCTTAGGCGAATTCAGCAACCTGCACGCCACGCTGGCCGAAGGACTGCGGCGGCGCGGTCACGAGGTGCTCGTCGTGTCCGACGGCACCTATATCTACGACTACAAGCGCGACATCTCCCTCGACCGCAGGGGAAAGGGGCGCTGGTCGGCCGTCAGATACCTCGCCAAGCTACTCGTCACCCTACCCCGCCTGCGAGGCTTCGACATCGTGCAGCTGATCAACCCCGACTGCTTCGCCCTGAAGGCCGAGCGGCAGTTCGCCCTCTACCGCTACCTGCGCCACCACAACAAAGTCGTGGTGCTTGGAGCCTTCGGCAACGACTGGCAGTGGGTGGAGTGTGGCCTAAACCGCCGTCTGTTCCGCTATGGCGACTTCAACGTGGGCGACCGCCTGCGCACCAACGCCTACACCCAGCAGGTCGTCAACGAGTGGCTGCACTCCAAGAAGGGAGAGCTCAGCCGCTACATCGCCAACGACTGCGATGCCATCGTCACCTGCCTTTACGAGTACCAACTCGCCTACCACGACGACTACCCTCAGAAGACCCGTTTCATCCCGCTGCCCATCGTACCGAAGGCTATCGACCCCGCCACGCTCGAGCGCACGGTGCCCTACCCCGTCAGGTTTTTCCTCGGCATCAAGCGCATCCTTATGGAGTTCCGCGGTACCGACATCTTCTACGATGCCCTGCAGCGCATCAAGGCCGACTATCCCGACAAGTGCGAGGTGACCGTCGTAGAGGATCTGCCGTTCGCCGAGTACGAGAAGCGCATGAACGGTCAGGACTTCATCCTCGACCAAGCCTATTCCTACACCCCCGCCATGAACGCCCTCGAGGCGATGAGCAAGGGTGTCGTCTGCATCGGTGGCGGAGAGCCCGAGAACTACGAGATTATCGACGAGACTGAGCTGCGGCCCATCATCAACATCCTGCCCGACAGGGAGCATGTCTACCAGGCACTCTCAGACATCATCGCCCATCCCGAGCAGATCGTCCGGCTAAAGAAAGAAAGTATTCAGTATATCGAGCGCCACCACGACTACGTCAAAGTGGCCGCCCAGTACGAAGAACTGTATCAAAGATTGCTGTCAGGCGCTGGCCTATAACCTCTGCCGATGCCAACCGTCTGACTGCCTCCGACACTGCCTCCCCATCGAAGTCTGTCCGTTTCATCGTCTGCCGCATGGCGTCGGCCAGCGCCTGCACGTCGTCGACGGGCACGATTGTGCACCCGCCCTCAATGCGCAGATTCCGGGGGACGCACGTTGTGGCAATCGCCGGAATGCCCGTACTCATTGCCTCAAGCAGCGACAACGGCTGCACCTCACTACGACTTGCAAGAACCACAGCGTCAGACTGATACAGCAGATTCCTTACAGCATCCCTCGAAAGCAATCCGTGCGCCACTGCACCCTCTGTGAGCATCGCCTTACAAGCGGCAGAGTCCGTACCCCGCCCAGCGATGTGAAGCTCCACCGCCAGTCCCTCCTCGCGCAGTTTGCTGAAGGCAGGCAGCAGCACGTCGTAGCCTTTCAGCGGCCAGAAGTTTGCCAGACAGCAGAAACGAAACGCACGCCCCTCTCTCGGCGCACGCGGCAGATAACGGAAGAAATCCACGTCGATCGTATTCGACACCGCCTGCCAGCGATAGTCCTTGCCGAAGTAGCAGGCGATATCCTCCACCAGCTCCTCCGCCACGGGGATCACCATGTCGGCCTGTTCGTATGCCTCTCGCAGCAGGGGTATCTGCCAGGCACGACTGGGTGCTGGTCCGAACTCCTTCTCGAACACCAGCCTCGACAGGTGCTCCGTAACGACATAAGGTATATGGTGCCTGCGACTGATCTGCATCGCCGCATAGCCAGCCCACTTCGCACAATGGGCATGCAGGATGTCGGGGCGGCCGTAGCGCGACACATAGTCGTCGAACATCTCACACACAATCCTCACCCACCGGCGCACGTTATGCCTCACCAGCATCGGCACACCCCGCTGAAACGACTGACAGACGGTGACACCCTCCCGCTGGTGCTCATACCGCCCCGTCGGCAGCGAGCAGTAGCCCTTGGCGTCGATGGTCACCCCCAGCTGCACGTTGCTCAGTATGCGCACGTCGTGACCCTCTGCCTGCAAGGCCTTGGCCTGATCCAGACAGAACTCGCCGCCGTAAGGCGTGAAGAATGATGGGATTTCCAGGATGTGCATTGTTTTGTTTACAGTTTATAGTTTATGGTTCACAGATGATTATTGTTTAACTATTTACGGTTTACAGGAGATTACTCTGATAGCATGATGCCCGTAGAGGTAATCAACTGTAAACCGTAAACTGTAATCTGTAAGCCTAAAGCTTATGCTTCAGCAGCGGGAGCCTCCTCGGCAGCGGGAGCTTCTGCGGCAGCAGCCTCAGCAGCCTTTGCGGCCTCTTCCTCAGCCTTGGCAGCAGCCTCGGCAGCCTTCTTGTCGGCAATCTTCTTGGCGATGGCCTCGTTCACGGCCTTCTCTGCCTTCAGGGCATTGGCGGCAGCCTCCTTCTTTGCCTTCTGCTCAGCCTCGGCGATCTGGTTCAGACCGTTCTGCTTGTCAGCCTTCCAGGCATCGAACTTCTTCTGTGCCGTAGCCTCGTCGAAAGCGCCCTTCTTCACGCCACCCTTCAGGTGCTTCATCAGGTACACGCCCTCACGGCTGAGGATGTTGCGTACGGTGTCTGTGGGCTGGGCACCTACCTCAACCCAGTACAGTGCACGCTCGAAATTCAAGTCTACTGTGGCAGGATTAGTGTTGGGATTGTACGTACCAATCTTCTCAGTAAAACGACCATCACGTGGTGCACGAGCGTCGGCGATAACGATTCTGTAGAAAGCGTAGCCCTTACGGCCGCCGCGCTGCAATCTGATTTTTGTTGCCATAAATGTTTAAATCTTAATTTTGTAATGTTAAAAATTTGAATTTCTATGCTCTTATCTCGTAAAAGCGGGTGCAAAGGTACTACTTTTCTTGCGTACTTACGCACATGAGGCCAAACTATTTATTGTTTTTTAACGATAAAAGGCATTTACCCTGAAAGTTGTGGCATTGTGGCATACAGTAAAGGGATTTTACATTTCGAATGCTTACGGAAAACCCTTCATCAGTTTTTCCACACCATTTAGGTCCTGTAACAATTTGGAGATTTTCTATTTGGTAATTTGGAGATTAATTCTCAAACATCTGTTTCTGGAACTCTTTTATCAGCTATACTAGCAACAGGCTCACTACGACAACCATCGAATGAACGAATGGGCCAAGTGTGTGATAAAGGAAATTCAAGTCAGGTAGCGACTTGAATATCCAATTTCTCCAGCATCTTCTTCGGATTCCTATGCGTATGCAGGCTCTAATTCACAATCTGCCACCTTCACCACCTCTTGGCCCAGTGCCGCAGAAATCTTGCATATCGTGGCCATTGTAAGGTTGTGGGTACCTGAAAGCCAGCGACTCACCTCCGTTTCCGTCTTACCCATCAACGTGGCAAAGTCTTTCTGTGACATTCCCTTGGCTTCAAGGATTTCATAGATACGATTGGCTATGGCCACAGACAGTTCCATTTGCAGTTTCATCTCTGGAGAGATAGTACTGCGAATCTCATCCATCACTCTGTTTGTCTTCATAATGGTTCCTCCTTTATTTTATTCGTCGTCTATGGTGAAAGACAGTTCGCCGAGCAACTCTGTGCCATCATTCTGGCAGCATATTTCGCTCTACCAAAGCATCACAGTCACTCCACCCGAAGTGCAGGCTACCCAAACAGTGTCTTCACATACTCCTCATCGTAATCAAACAGCACGTGGTTCTCCAGGAACTTTGGACGTTCTCCCCACAGGCTTACCTCTCTATATGGCGTATTCGAGATGATATAGCTGTCGAGCGATAGGTCTGGGTCGTTCAGCGTTGGCTCCACTTCCTCCTTCAGTGTCTTGAAGAGCTGAATCTTGGGGTGGTCAAGTCCTTGCAGGTTGCGGATACCCTTGGGGTCGATGAATATCACCCTTTGCTCCTGACCGCTATTCACCCACAGGATAAAGTCAGGATAGAACCCACTGGCCTCGAAGAACCCGATACCCTTGCGGCTCTCGTTACGCAACAGATAGATTTCCTTGCCTTTCAAGCATCCGTCCTTATGCGCCTCGTAATATTCGCGAATCCTTTGTACAAAGCCGGTTTCACCCTCGTTCAATGCAACTGGCGAAATCTTTACCAATGGCTCGTTAGTATCTGGATCTACCATCACCTTCTTGCCATTGGCGTCCTTCTCTTTCATACATAAGATGGGATAGAACAGATGCTGGTCGAAGCGTAGTGCTTGCAACCATTGGCCATTAATCTGATAATCACGTTCCAAATTCCCAGAAATAATCTGCTCGCGCAATTCTTTCAACTTATCTATCCACTCCTCTTGGTCATTACGTACTTCCACAACATATTCATCGAAGAAATTAGGATCGTTGGGGTCAATGTACACCGTTTCCATATATTTCGATTCCCACTTACCCTTACTCCGTTTGTAGGCTCTTTCTATGAAACCTCGCAACAAGGCAATGGTGATTTCCTCCCATCGAGCCACATCACGCCCAAAGTCATGAAACTCCAAATCGGCTTCCTGTATGGTCAGTTCATACCAGTCTGTATTAAGCATCAAGCAATGCAGCATTTCAGCGCTCAGCTCCATGTTATACCAGCTGCGTTCATTCTTCATCTGCTCAATGGCAAAGAAGATGCGATTCCAGTCGAGCAGGTTTAGATGGGCTGGTCTCAGTTTGCTCACCGCCAGTTCTGCTGCCGTATCTACGCCAGCCCTTTCACTCCAGATGGCATCCACCTTTGGTGTCCAGTCCACCTTCACGTTCATGCCTTTCGTCATCGTCTCAGGCTTTACCACCACAGCCTTCTTAAAGTCATACCCTTTCTTCAGGCGTACTATCTTTAGGCGTTTCTCTCCTAACAGGTTTACTGTTGGGATATTGATGGAGGTATAAGTCTCTTCGTTATGCGGCAGCCCCTCATCTTCCAGATACTTGCGGAAGGTGTCCATATAGTCAGCCCTCACGCCAAAGATGTTCAGCGTTTCTATCTCACGCAGTCCTTTAGGTATCGGACTAGGATTATAGCTGCTATCGAGCGCACTACTACGCTTCAGCGAATACTTGAAACCTTTCAATCGCACACCACGGCCAAACAACTGGATGATCTCTGAGCCTTCGCTACGCCCTACGTTCATCAGTCCCATAGCCGATACACGCCAACTGCTCCAACCCTCGCTGAATTTCTTGGAACCTATCAGGATGTTGATGGTTGAGTCTTCGCTGTTAATCTTGGTAAAGAGTGATGACGTCCCAAACTCACGCGACTCACAATCCAGTCCGTTTTCCTCACAGAGTTTTACCAACGAGTCGCTGTCGCCCACGTTGATGACGCCAAAGTAGTCGGCATTGCCAATGCGCAGTCCTATCTCCTTATCGCCTCCTTTTTGCTTGTCTAAATGCAGATGGGCATTGGTTGCGCCAGAATGGAACAGCGTTTCCATGACCTTATTATATACTTGCCAGGCAAAAGCATCTTCCTCTCCTAACTTCAAGCCTTGTTTCGTCAGCATAAAACTATTGGCAAAGAGCGAATAGCCACGCGGATTCTTAATTCCGCCTGAAGGATTCAGCAGTCGCTTGATATAGCCGACGAACTCTTGCGGCCTATCTACAAAAGCCTGTAGGAACGACAGTATCTGCACCACGTCGCTGACGCTCTTTCCTCTTACAGTCTTCACGGCATTCACAGAACCACCCACGAAGATGCCCAACGGACGGGCTATTAGGAAAGTATTCTTGACCTTGGGAGAACTTTCATAGACCAATGTCTGCTCATAGAGACAAAGCAGATAGGCTGTCAGGTACATATTCAGTAGTTCCTCATCGTCCCATGAAGCCATATTCATTATTCTGTAGTCTTTTCCATAGCCATCATTATAGAAATAGCGATAACTATAGTCAAACAGTGTAGCCTTGCCGTATTCCTTCAGCAATGCCTCTCTGCTGGCACCCGTCTGGGCAGCAATAGCCTGTCCGAAGGTCGCAGAATACTCAAAAGAAAAACCTTCCTGTGTCAGCGTGTTGCGATAGCCTTTCCACACTTCGCCACCACTGCCCTTATGCCCTTCATCCACTAGCACCAGGTTATTGCCCTCAAAGCTCTCTACTGCTACTGTCTTGTCGCCATCCGTATCAGCCAGTTTGTTGATATCTATCACTTCAATAGTCTTACCAGCAAAGGCGCCACCACGTCCTTGCTTGGAGAATAGTTCTGCGCTGAAGTTCGACAGATACAGTTCCTGTAGATGTTGGCTCGACAGTCCTTCGTTGGGTGTCAGAATCAGGATACGGTTCAAGGGCTTGGCGTGATATTTCTCGGCATAGTGCAGATACTGCTTGATGTTCACGTGCATCATCAGCGTCTTGCCGCTGCCCGTAGCACACCAGTAGGCCAGCTTATTCATATCGTCTTCCTTGAAGTCATCCATTCCGTGCCAAGTTTCTGTACGGAAATTAAAATCATCGTTCAGGAAACCGTTGATAGCTGAACGCAGTTGTTCTTTTCCTGCAAAATAGCGGTCCAGATAAACTTCTGTGAACAGCAGGGCCAGATACTGGTAATACTTCCACTGAATTTTCTCTTGTCTCTTCTCGTTGATTTCCTTGGTATGCCGCACAATGTTTCGGTCATACTCAAAGAGCTTCTCCTGGGGTATGTGTATATCATACTGATGCTGCTTCAGTGCATAGTAGAAGTGCGACACATTTTCATCGTCCACACCCTCCAACGCAGGGTCTTTCAGGTCGCGGCTCAGTGCCTCCAAGTCCTTGCATCCGAAGAGGTTCAGTATATATTTGTGCAGCACCAACGCCTCTTGCAGTCGTGCTGGCTGAGTAGTCTTTTTCTTTGCCATATCAAGCCTCCTCGAACATACGTTTCTGGAACTCTTCTTCTGTCAGCACCACCTTCCAGTGTTCTTCATCACGGCGCAGGTTGGGCAGCGTATTGTCACCATTCACGTAGATGACATCAAACTCTGTGTCGCGGGTGCGGAAATCCATCTTGTCGAAGAACATACATAGTTGGTTGTTGTCCACCACCTTGCAGTTGCGCCAGATGACCAGCGTCTTTAGTCCGTCACGATGCGTCCGACCCTGCACCACGCAGATCGTATCATCCTGATACCAGTCTTCTGTCTCTACGTTCAGACCTATCAAGTAGTTGAAAGTCTCCACCATATCCACCTTTGTTTCCACCAGTTCATTGTCCTTGGTAGTCTTCAGTGTCATCTCGAAGGGGTTCTCAAACCACTTTAAGTTCAGCAGCGAGTCACGCGTCTCTGTGTCGAGCAGATAGCTGAGCATGTAGCTCTCCCTGAACTCGTCAGGCTGGAAGTCCAGCTCTTGCTTCTTGACTTCCAGATTGTTCAGCGTGTCCTCGTATTGCTCCAAGCGGATGTATTTGAAACATTGGCTGATGCCGTTGCGAGAGATTGGCTTGCCGTCGCGCCAATCTCTTGAGTATAAAGCTTTTTCTATACGTGGCCTGGTTGCTGAGTTAAAATAATCGCCCATTTCGCACAAAACATACTTGTAATTAGCATTTTCATTATCTCGATTATGTTCGATAACAGCGTGCCCTGTTGTACCAGACCCTGCGAAAAAGTCTAAAACTATAGAGTTTTGGGTGTTACGAATGGCAATGCCAATACAATCCTTAACCGCGTAAAGTGATTTTGGAAAACTAAAGACTGTTGATTTGAACATTTTGGATAGTAAATTTGTCCCATGCTCTTTTGCACTATACATACTATCTGTCCATACCGTCTTATAGTTTATTTCTGTTTTTGTCCTTATTATTTCATACAAACCTGTATTTCTATTCTTTTTAATGCTCAATTCTGACTGAATATCAGAAACCGTATCTCTTCCAAATAGCCATTTCCTTTCCACTCCTTCGGCATCAATAGGATAGATTTCTAAAATATCACCATTAACTACATTTGCCGATATAGGATGGAAATCATCTTCACAAACATCTCCAAATCCTATGACATTGTTGTCTTTGACATATATTGGATAGAAACATGTTTTTCCACTTGTCCGAAGATAATTGCCACCTTCTCCTTTTGCTCCATTCATAAACCCACGAACATCTGCATTCTCTTCGCTTCTTATTTCCTTAGCCAACATGTTTGGTTCATCTTGGAAATAGAAATGAACATATTCACTTGAAGTAGAAAAGTTTTTTCCCTGCTGGCCAGATGGGTTAATTACTATTGACACATCAGCTCGACCAGAATAGAAATCTAATAGAGTATCATTGATAAGGCATAATCGTGCATTTTCTACTTCATCTATAGCAATTTCGAAAACGGAATCATCCCTAAGGAGATTTCGCGCAACATTGATTCTGTTCTCCATTAGACTAAGCCAAGAAGCATGTTTAAAAGTGTTCTTATACATAATTTCACTTGACTTAGCATTGTATGGTGGATCGATATAAGCACATTTAGCCCTCCTTGCAAATTTCTCCTGCAACAGCTCCAACGCCTGGAAGTTCTCACTATTGATAAGCAATCCATTCGTCTGCTCATCCACATTCTCCATGCTGGCAATCAGCTTGTGCTTGAACTTGGCATCGAAGAAAGCTGTATCGAGGACGAGGAAAGGATTTTGCTTCAGGAATTCGATGGTCAATGGCTCGCTGTAGCCTTCGGTCATCATGTCGCCCTTGATATCGTTGATGGCAAAGAGGCGTACCCACTCCTTGCGCTGGGCTTCGTTGGCAATGATGGCAGGATAGAGCTTTTCGGGTACTCGGTCAAGGGTGATACAATAGTCGCACTGCACCACGAACTTCTTCTTCAGCCAAAGCTTCTTCTGGAAGTTCTCTAACTGAGCGAGCATTTGGATAATCTTTTGACCTACCTGCTTGATAGCCTTCACAATGCTCAACTGGCTATTGATGTGCTGAGGGTCAAGGTCATCGATATGCAGCACCTCGTTCTTGATATAGAAGTCCAACTCGCGACTGAGGAAGCCACCCAGGTCTTTGTGGATGAAGTAGTCGAAGGAGTTCTTGGCAGTATAGTCAGTCAGATGTTTCTCCAACAGCGTGCGGTTTGGCTCTTTGTTGGTTGGTGCCTTGACGGTCAGCAGTTCTTCAAAGCCCTCTGGTATCAGCGGTTTGATAGCCTCAAACGCTTCAGCGCTCAACGCGTCTTGCTTCGTAGCCTTGGGCATCAGTTCGTAGGTGAAGTTGATGTTCAGTTCGCCCTCTTCCGTCACTTCCACTACCAGCTCGCCCTCATTCTCTGGTTTATAGAGCGCAAAACGTCGCTCCATGTTATTGGCAGCACGATTGTTGTTCTGCTCCGTTGAGGCATCCTTCAGCACAAAGTGAACCTTACGGCGACTGGTAGGCAGCACGAAGGTGTAGTTGCGGAAATACTCAGAGGTCTTGATGTAATACTGGTCGCTGTTGGCCCAATACAGTTTCACCTCCTCACCATTATAGGGTATGGCGTAGGTGTTGTCCTTATAGCGACGCTTCGACAGGAAATCGCCACCATCGTAATAGCGACTGAAGAAGGTCACCAGGTGAGAGAACACCTCTCCCTCCATATCATCAGCAGCACCTCCTTGTGCCAACTGTGCTTTCAGTTTTTTGTATTCAGCAACATGGGGGTTAGTAGCCGGCAGCGCTTCAATATCCATACCGGCAAACATCTGTTCTATCTCTGCCATACGTTGCTTGGCCTGCTGCGTATTGCCTCCACTGTCTTGCAGGGCTGTTTTCACTTGTGGCAACAAATCAATTTGCAAGAAGCGATTGATCTCATCACGTTTCTGGTTCATGATGCGATAGATGCCAAAGTCCAGCTCGGCATGATCCATCATGAAGATTTCTTGTAGTTTGGCGACAAACTTGTCGTAGTAATTAATGGCCATATCTTGTATCTTTTATTATTTCACTTTAAATCGGATGACAAACAGATTCTTCGTTTCTGTGGCTTTCACCATGCGTTGCTCCAATTCTGTTATCATTCGTTTGCGTTGCTGGCTCACCTCCTCTTCACGGTCTTCCAGTTCATTACGCAGGCGACGCCGCTTACGTTTCATTTCTTCTACCTTCTTTTCCAGCGTCAGTTTCTCAGCTACCGACTGGGCATTACGGGCATCACGTTCTGCCACCAAGATATTCTTCTTCAAGGTGGTGATTTCATCTTCAATGCCATCTATCACATCATGCTCCCATTGGTAGATACGCGTTTCCTCTTGCTGGAAGAACTTTAGATTGCGGGCATCAATCTCTTTCAGCTTGGCAGTAGAATGTTGGGCGACATCTTGTTGTAAGTGCAAACGAATATCTTCTGTTATAATATCGGATGGCTGTTCGCTTCCACCATTCAGGAAAAGCTTTTCACAATCCTCCTGAGACAGCGCTGTTCCATCGTTTTGATAGGCATTGAACAGCAGGTATTGCTCGTCACTCAGGGCAGATACACCCAGAGAGGCTAAGACCAGATAGCCCTCACTGCCATTCAGATAGTCAGGCAGGTTGGCATTCATGGGCAAAGCCTGTTGGTCGAAGATTATCTCTGTATGCTCGTCGAGCGACAACGACAAGGCACTATTGATGACATGCTGAGCCAAAGGACTACTCAGACGGTATGGTGTTGCGTCGTCTGTATTCTTCAGCATGGCGTACTTGCCTGTTCGCTGACCAGCAACAGGTGTACGCAGCACAAAGGTGTGCTGCTCGTCATTGAAGACGGCTTCTTTGCTCAGCATGTATTTGGTGAGTTCCCAGAAGATGTGCTCATAGCGATTGAGAAAGACGCCCGTATCATCGCGAGTCATGCGCAGATGCTCCTGCACATTGATGTCGAAGTTCTCCAGTACCTGTGAACGTACTTCCGTCATACGCTCGTCTATCTGCTGCTGCATCTCGTTTTGCAGTTGCTCAAAAGCATTGTTGATTTCTTCCTCGCTACGACACTGTTGGTATATCTCCCAGATGCGCGATTCTATATCAAGCGTATCTGCCTGGCCTAACACTTCATCGCTGGCACCAAACACATCGTCGAAGAGCTTAAACTTGGTAGATAGCAGATTGAATACACGCACATCAGCATAGTTGCGTGTGTTCAAGAAGTTGACGACTACCACATCAAATTTCTGCCCATACCTATGACACCTACCAATGCGCTGTTCTATACGCTGCGGGTTCCACGGCAGGTCATAATTGATGACTAAGGAACAGAACTGGAGGTTCAAACCCTCTGCCGCTGCCTCAGTAGCAATCATGATGTCTGCCTGATGCTGAAAGTAGTCCACGGCAGCGGCCCTGCGGTCAGCAGCCTTGATACCACTCACTTTGTCTGGGTGCTCCAAGCACCACTGCTTATATATTTCATTGGTCTGAGGTTCACTGGCCTTGCCGTTAAACAGCACGATGCGCCCCTCATAACCCGTTGATTCCAGATAGTCTTTGAGGAAAGCCTGTGTCTTGGTGGATTCTGTGAAGATAAGTGCCTTACGTTCTGTACCCTCTTCCTCCAACTTTTGGAATGCTTCCTTCAGAGCCTTGCTAAGTGCCTTGGCCTTTGACTCCTTCTTGATGCCTTTGGCTTTTTCGATAAAGCCTGCAATGGTCGCGATTTCTGCTTTCAGCCGTGGGATGTCTATTTCGTCTGCATCGAAAAGTTCTTCCTCTTCCTCTGGTAACTCTTCGTAGTCGTCTAAGCTCCACTCGTCCTCGTCCACTAGGTCATCAATGTCAAAGCGTTCCTGCTTTTCGTTCTTCAGCATACGCTCCAAGCGCTCCTTGATATGCTCCAGTGTATATACAAGGGCGTAGGTTGATGATGCGAGAATCTTGCGGACTATCATTGTGGTAAGCTTACGCTGGGCTGCAGGTACACTATAGATATCCTTGCGCCGCAGGAAATCACTTATCTCCTGATAGAGCGTTTGTTCTTCGTCAGTAGCCTTGAACTTCTGAGTAAGAGGCAGACGATGGGTGTAGTTGATGTATTCACGAACATCCTTTCGCAATGTTCTGGTATATAGTTTCTGTATGCGTTGGCGAAGCTCTTGAAGGTTCTCGCCTTTACCATATTGTTTACGGAATGACTTTTCACTGCCAAACAAGCGGTCGTCAATGATACTGGTCAAGCCATATAGTTCCATCAAGGAATTCTGGAAAGGTGTAGCCGTCAACAAGAGTTTGCGTACACCTGTCAGCGCATCACGCACTTCAGCAGAGGTACGAGCAGAACTGCGATAGACGTTGCGCATCTTGTGCGCTTCATCTATCACTGCCAAATCGAAGGCATGAAGCAGTATGTGTTCCTTATGCTTAGCAGCAAAATTATAACTACAGATAATGGCTCGCTTGGGACTCAGCGGATCCTTGCCCTCTCGATGATAGGCGTTGTAGTTCTTGGTGTCGAGTATCTCGCTGGGGATGCCGAACTTGTCTAAGAGTTCTGCTTCCCACTGCTTGCGCAGGGATGCAGGGCAGACTATCAGAATCTTTCGTTTACCTGTAGCCCAATACTGGCAAATCACCAATCCTGCTTCAATGGTTTTTCCAAGTCCTACCTCGTCAGCCAGCACTACACCTTTCGACAGAGGACTACTGAAAGCAAACAGGGCTGCATCAATCTGATGGGGATTGATGTCAACGGTACTGCTCAATAGCGACTGTGACAATGAGCCCAAGTCGCCATTGGCCTGCTGTTGGGTAAGCAAAGCCGCATAGTAGCGTGCGTGATAGCGAGTGATGCCTGATGCCACCTGCTTGTCATTTGTGCGGCCAGGCTCCCTGAAGGCTGCGAGGTTAGTAATGTTTCAAATCTCTACACCAAGGAGCATAAAAAACGTGGAGCCAGTCCTGTTGCCCGTTCCACTGAGTAAAGGCCTTCGCATTGCCCTGATTGTCGAAACGAGCAACGCAGAAAGCCCCACGCAGAATGCTATAGTAATCACCCATACAGATACACCGATAGCAGTCACGCCACCCGTGCATATACACAATATGGGCTGTCTATAAACATCCCCAAGGGGCGTCCCCCGTTGCCTTGTTTTTGACAATCAGTTCGAGTTTGCGAAGTTCTTACTCAGTCAAAACCAAGGCGTCCAGAAAACGCCTATGTCCATGATGTCATCCCACCCAGTGGCTTCAGCCGTAGCCTCCGCTTCCGAATGAGAATTGCTGCAAAATTACAAAAAACTTTGGAAAGAAAAGCCTTTTTGCAGGAAAATCTGCAAATAAATGGAGAAAAGCTTGTCCTTTGGACCATTTTGTCACGACTCAACATATAAAAACATAGGACATCTTGATGTCCGTGATTCACATAAATCAATGGCCCTGTCTGCCATCTGAATGATAAATCCGGTGCGCCGTGCCGGCCCTTTAATTATTAATTTATTTATATTTAATTAATTAATTATTTGCCTATAAAGGCAAATATAATTAAAATTATTAAAATAACACGCGCGCGAAAATGAAAATCGTCGAGCTTTTCGGCCATACTCTCAAAGCTATCATGTCGCAGTTACTATAATACGCTGCGGGAGTTAGATCATTAGGGATAGGACTTTATGCAGTAAGGAATGCCAAGTCGTGCAGTTACTGATAGGACTTTACTCCTATAAAGGATGGCAGTTTACTGTGTAAAGTCCTATTCCTAACAGTGTTATCGCCTATTCCTTACACCCTTGACAGGCGGGGGTAACTTTATTTCACTTTATCTCCACTTATCTCTCTTTATCTCAACGTAACTCGAAAGCACCCCTCGAAATATCCTTAGAAAGCAATGAAGAAGAAAAAGATAAAAGAAACTTTTTGCGCCTTTTTTTGTCAAGGGGCGGTGGCCGCGCTATTTTTTACGACGAAAGCGTACGGCTTTGGAAAACTTTTTGTAATTTTGCAGGCGAAATCCGAAAAAGACGACATAGCATGGATAGACAAACGGGTAAGAAGGAGCTATCGATCCTGATACCTAATTATAATAATGTGTGCGTAAGTCTGGTGGAAACGCTGCAGCGACAGGCCGAGACGCTGGGAATCGACTACGAGATCATCGTGGCAGACGACGCCTCGCCCGACCTGGCGGCCATCGACAAGAACCGTGCCATCAACGCCCTGCCCCACTGCCACTACACCGTGAGGGAGAAGAACGCCGGCAGCGCGGCCACCCGCAACTATCTCGGCGGCAACAGCAGATACCACTGGCTGCTGTTTCTCGACTGCGATATCACCATCCCCGACGGGCGGTTCCTGGAGCGCTATGTGGCCGACGGCCACGAGGGCGTGGTGAACGGAGGCATCGCCATCGCCGACGACGACCGCCTGCGCCACAACCTGCGCTACCTTTACGAGAAAGCCTCGGAGCCGGCACACACCGCCGAGCAGCGGCAGAAGAACCCCTACCGCGAGTTTCGCTCGACAAACTTCATGATAGAGCGCGAGGTGTTTGAGGCCTGCCCCTTCGACGAGCGCTTCAAGCGCAGCGGCTACGAGGACGTGCTCTTCGGCAAGATGCTGCGACAGCAACAGGTGAGCATCGCACACATCGACAACCCCGTGATGATGACCGAGTTTGAAGACAATGCGGCCTACGTGGCGAAGACAGAGCGCAGCCTGCAGACGCTCTACACCTTCCGCCGCGAACTGCAGGGCTATTCGAGGATACTGACATTCGACAGGGGCATACACCTGGGCATCGTGAGGACGATCCTGAGAACGGCATTCAGGGTGGCGGCACCGTGGATGAGGAGGAACCTCTGCGGGAAACGGCCGTGGCTCAGACTGTTCAACCTCTACAGGATGGGGTATTTCGCAAACCTTTACGCAAGATTTTAACACTCTACAACTGTTATTATTTGGTCGTTTCAAAAATTATCGCTATCTTTGCACCAAATTAAGAAATCACAGATTGGCAGATTGAACTTAAAACAAACATAATTAAAGGAAATTAAAAATGAAACCACTAAACAAACAATTCGCTCCTAAGAGCGTGATGCCTGAAAAGGTGATTCAGTTCGGAGAAGGCAACTTCCTCCGCGCATTCGTAGATTGGATTATCTGGAACATGGACCAGAAGACGGACTTCAACGGCTCGGTCGTCGTGGTACAGCCCATCGAGAAGGGTATGGTAGACTGGCTCAACGCCCAGGACTGCCTGTACCACGTGAACCTGCAGGGCCGCGAGAACGGCAAGCCCGTGAACACGCTGGAGCGCATCGACGTAATCAGCCGCGCCCTGAACCCCTACACGCAGAACGCCGCCTTCATGGCCCTGGCCGACCAGCCGGAGATACGCTTCGTGATCTCGAACACGACGGAGGCCGGCATCGCCTTCGACCCCAGCTGCAAGCTTGAGGACGCTCCCGCCAGCAGTTATCCCGGCAAACTGGTGCAACTGCTGTATCGCCGCTACCAGACCTTCAACGGCGACCCCACGAAGGGCCTGATCATCTTCCCCTGTGAGCTGATCTTCCTCAACGGTCACGTGCTGAAGGACTGCATCGAGAAATATATCGACCTGTGGAAGCTGCCCGAGAGCTTCAAGAAGTGGTTCGAGGAGTCGTGCGGCGTGTATGCCACCCTCGTGGACCGCATCGTACCGGGCTTCCCCCGCAAAGAGATTGCCGAGATCCAGGAGAAGATCTCCTATCGCGACAACCTCGTCGTTCAGGCCGAGACCTTCCACCTCTGGGTGATCGAGGCCCCGAAGGAGGTGGCCAAGGAGTTCCCCGCCGACAAGGCCGGCCTGCACGTGCTGTTCGTGCCCTCGGAGGAGCCCTATCACAAGCGCAAGGTGACGCTGCTCAACGGCCCGCACACCGTGCTCTCGCCCGTGGCCTTCTTGAGCGGCGTGAACATCGTGCGCGACGCCTGCAACCATGAGGTGATCGGGAAGTATATCCACAAGGTGCAGTTCGACGAGCTGATGCAGACGCTCGACCTGCCGATGGAGGAGCTGGAGAAGTTTGCCGGCGACGTGCTGGAGCGCTTCGACAACCCGTACGTAGACCATCAGGTGACATCGATCATGCTCAACTCATTCCCCAAGTTCCAGGCCCGCGACCTGCCCGGCGTGAAGACCTATCTGGAGCGCAAGGGCGAGCTGCCGAAGGGACTCGTTTTCGGACTGGCCGCCATCATCACCTACTACAAGGGCGGCAAGCGCGAGGACGGCGTGGAGATCGTGCCCAACGACGACCAGAAGATCATGGATCTGCTGAAGGAGCTATGGGCTACGGGCGACACGCAGAAGGTGGCCGACGGCGTGCTCGGTGCCGAGTTCATCTGGCAGGAAGACCTGAACAAGATTCCTGGTCTGAACGCCATGGTGAAGCAGGATCTCGACCTCATCAAGAGCGTAGGCATGCTCGAGGCCGTGAAGTCAATTTTGTAGTTTATAGTTCTTTCTGAGGAAAGCGTCCCTTCGGGCCGAGCGGATAGTTTATAGTTTATAGATGATTACCCTGAAAGCGGAAAAGGCTTGCAAGCACGTCTGCCTATAGAAGTATTCAACTATAAACTATAAACTTTAAACTATAAACAAAAAGGTAAGGAATGAACGATTGCATAGAAATCAAGGGGGCGAGGGTCAACAACCTGAAGAACATCGACGTAACGATACCCCGAAACACATTCACAGTGATTGCCGGAGTCAGTGGCTCCGGCAAATCATCTTTAGCGTTCGACACACTCTATGCCGAAGGCCAGCGACGATATGTGGAGAGCCTGTCGAGCTATGCCCGGCAGTTTCTGGGGCGTATGAACAAGCCCGAGTGCGACTACATCAGAGGCATCCCGCCAGCCATCGCCATCGAGCAGAAGGTGATAGCACGCAACCCGCGCAGTACGGTGGGCACCTCGACGGAGATATATGAATATCTCCGATTGCTTTACGCGCGCATAGGGCACACGTACAGTCCCGTAAGCGGCGAGGAGGTGAAGAAGCACACGACGGAAGACGTGGTACAGAAGATGCTGGAGTACTCTGCCGGCACCCGCTTCGTGGTGATGGCTCCCGTCCGCCTGCCCGAAGGGCGCACGCTGGAGCAGCAGCTCAAGGCATATATGCAGGAGGGCTACGCGAGAATTTACGTGGATGGCAACTTCGAGAGAATCGACGATTTTCTTTCGACGAGTGACACTTCTCACTCCACACCCCACACTCCACACATTCCCGAGCAAAGCTCGCCTACCCGTAGCCTTTCCCCGATAAAAGAACTCTACCTCGTCATCGACCGCCTCTCGGCCGACAATACGAAGGACACCATCGCCCGGCTGGTAGACTCTGCCGAGACAGCCTTCTACGAGGGAAACGGCACCTGCCGCCTGCTGTTCCCGCCGTCGAACATCTGCTACGACTTCTCGACGAGGTACGAGGCCGACGGCATCACCTTCGAGGAGCCCAACGACAACATGTTCTCGTTCAACTCTCCCGCGGGGGCCTGTCCCGAGTGCCAGGGTTTCGGGCGCATCATCGGCATCGACGAGAAGCTGGTCATCCCCAACACGACACTGTCGGTGTACGACGGCTGTGTGGTGTGCTGGCACGGGGAGAAGATGAAGGAATGGAAAGACTGGTTCTGCCGGCATGCCGCCAAGGACGACTTCCCCATCTTCGAGCCATACATGAACCTGACACAGCAACAGAAAGACTGGCTATGGCACGGACTGCCCTCAGACAAGGGTGTGAAGGAGCGCCCCTGCATCGACGCCTTCTTCGATATGCTGCGCGAAAACCAGTACAAGATACAATACCGCGTGATGTTGAGCCGCTACAGAGGGAAGACCACCTGCCCGGCCTGTCACGGCACGCGGCTGAAGCCCGAGGCAGACTACGTGAAGATTGGCGGACGAAGCATCACCAACCTGGTGGAGATGCCCGTGGTGAGGCTGAAGGAGTGGTTCGACAAGCTCACCCTGAACAGTCACGACCAGGAGGTGGCCCGGCGGCTGCTGGTGGAGATCACCAGCCGGCTGCAGTTCCTGCTCGACGTGGGACTGGGATACCTCACGCTGAACCGTCTGTCGAACTCGCTCTCGGGCGGTGAGAGCCAGCGCATCAACCTCTGCACGTCGCTGGGCAGCTCGCTGGTAGGATCGCTCTATATCCTCGACGAGCCAAGCATCGGCCTGCACTGCCGCGATACCGAGCGGCTGATACACGTGCTGAAAGAGCTGCAGTCGCTGGGCAACACGGTGGTCGTCGTAGAGCACGACGAGGAGATCATGCGTGCCGCAGACTACCTAATCGACGTGGGTCCCGACGCAGGCCGGCTGGGAGGAGAAATCGTCTTCGAGGGTCAGGCGGCAGACGTGAACAAGCAGTCGCTGAAGAAATATCCGAAGAGCCACACCGTGAGATACCTGCTGCACGAGGACGAGATACCCGTGCCCACGAGCCGCAGGCCGTGGAACTGCCATATCGACATCAAGGGAGCCCGCATGAACAACCTGCGCGGCATCGACGTAGAGATTCCCCTGAACGTGATGACCGTCGTGACGGGCGTGTCGGGATCAGGCAAGTCGAGTCTGATCAAGGGCATCCTTTACCCCGCCCTGAAACGACACCTGGGCGAGGTGTGCGACGTGCCGGGAGAATACCTCGGCATCGGCGGCGACATCGACGCAGTGAAGCACGTGGAGTTCGTTGACCAGAACCCCATCGGCAAGTCCACCCGCTCCAATCCCGCCACCTACGTGAAGGCCTACGACGCCATCCGCGACCTCTATGCCGACCAGCCTCTGGCACAGCAGATGGACTTCAAGCCACAGCACTTCTCGTTCAACGCCGAGGGGGGTCGCTGTGAGGAGTGTAAGGGCGCCGGCGTGATCACCGTCGAGATGCAGTTCATGGCCGACCTCGTGCTGGAGTGTGAGGCCTGCCACGGCCATCGCTTCAAGCGGGAAATCCTCGACGTGATGTATCAAGGGAAGAACATCGACGAGGTGCTCAACATGACCATCTCAGAGGCAATTGCCTTCTTTGGGACGACTGAAGACAAGCGGACGGAGACGATCGTGAAACGGCTGAAGACCCTGGAGGACGTGGGGCTGGGCTACATCAAACTCGGACAGAACTCCTCCACCCTCTCTGGCGGTGAGAACCAGCGCGTGAAGCTGGCCTACTTCATCGGTCAGGAGAAGCAGGAGCCCACGCTGTTTATCTTCGACGAACCCACCACCGGCCTCCACTTCCATGACATCCAGCGGCTGCTGCAGGCCTTCGACGCCCTCATTGCGCGCGGACACACCATCCTCATCATCGAGCACAACATGGAGATCATCAAGTGTGCCGACCATGTGATAGACCTCGGTCCTGATGGCGGCGACCGCGGCGGCTCACTCGTGGCAGCAGGCACGCCAGAGACGGTGGCGCAGAGTAAGGACAGCCTGACGGGCAAATACCTCAAGGAGAAACTCGACGAGGCCAGGCGGCAATAGAGCGCAAGACACACACAGACAATAAGACCATAGAAAAGCGATGAAACAGTCATTCCTACCTTTAACCAGAGCGATACTCACAGGCATACTCCTCGTAGGGGCAGCCGTCTGTGTCGCGGCTAAGGAAAAGGAAGACTCGCTTATCCTCGACCGCATCTACGAGTACCGTAAAACTCACATATCGGCCTTTCAGCTGCTCGAAGACAATGTCTACACCAAGTACCGTTACAACGTAGAGAAGCGGAACTTCGCCCTGTGGCTCATCCCCACGACCTACGTGCTGGCCAAGGACCCCCGCGAATACATCCGCGAGGCCTACAGCAAGGTGAAGTTCACCGACGCATACAACTTCGACGTGAACAGTCAGGTGCTCACGGGTACCGTCCGCAAGAACCGCAGGGCGATGCCCACACTGGTAGACTTCATGACGCCCAACATCTACGACATCGCCTTCTACGACAACCACGTGCTCTCGCCCTTCAACAAATGGAACCGCCGCTACTACCGCTACACGCAGATACACCTGATGAACGGTGCCACGCGCCTCGACTTCCGGCCGAAGCTCTACAACACCCAGCTGCTCAATGGCTATGCCGTGGTGGAGACAGAGACGGGGCGCATCCTGAGGACGGTGCTCAACGGCGAATTCGACATGATCACCTTCCGCACGGAAATCACCCAGAGCGACATGGAAGGGCGCACGATGATGCCCGCCAAGTGTAACACGGCTGCCACCTTCAAGTTCATGGGCAACAGGGTGAGCGTGCTGTTCAATGCCTTATACAACTGCCCGACCACCCTGCCCGACAGCATCAACTTCATCTCCAGCCGTGAGATGATGGACTCCATACGCCCCGTGCCACTGAACCGAATAGACAAGAAAATATACGATACCTACGACCATGAGCAGGCCGTGGCCGACTCTATCGCTGCTGCCAATGCTGCCGTAGACACCGTGCCCCATAAGCCCAATCTGTGGAAGAAGATCTTCTGGGACACCATCGGCGAGACCCTCGTCACCCCTATTGATGCCGAGTCGGAAAACGCCTCCTTACGCGTCTATCCCATCATTAATCCACTCTACGCCGACTATAGCCCCTCCAAGGGATTCCGATACAAGATGAAAATGCGTACGACGTTCCGTTTCTCTGATCACCGTTACCTCAACATCGAGCCCACCATCGGCTATAACTTCAAGCAGCGTCAACTCTACTTCAACATACCCATCCGCATGGTGTACAACCCAAAGCGGAACGGCTATGCGGAGATTCTCTACGGCAACGGCAACCGAATCTATAACGGTACCGTGATCGAGGTCATCAACAAAGCCTATCAGGACAGCCTCGACTTCACCGACACCCACATGGATGAATTCAAGGACAACTTCCTCCGTCTGTTCAACAACATCATGGTCTTCGACTGGCTGGATATCGAGACCGGTATCTTCATGCACCAGCGCAAGGCCATCAACCAGGAGATGATGCGCCAATACGGCATGCCTGAAGAATACCGCAGTTTCGCATCCACCATAGGCATCAAGCTGCAGCCGTGGCTCAGCAGGGGTCCGCTCTTCGCCTTCGACTGGGAGGAGAGCATCAAGGGCGTGAACGGCTCGAACCTGGAGTACAACCGCTGGGAGTTCGATGCACAGTGGAAATACAAGATCCCTGGCCTGAGAGTGCTTAACATGCGCTTCGGCACGGGCCTGTACACATCGAAGAGCACCGAATACTTCCTCGACTTCAGTAACTTCCACGACGAGAACCTGCCTGAGGGCTGGAACGACGACTGGAGCGGCAACTTCCAACTGCTGGGCGGTCGCGAGTACAACGAGTCCAAATACTACATCCGTACTAACGTGTCGTACGAGTCGCCCCTGCTCCTTGCAACCTGGTTGCCCTATCTGGGCAAATACATCGAGAAGGAACGCTTCTACATCAGCGGCGTGTTGCTGGAGAGGTCACGTCCATATTACGAACTGGGCTATGGCTTCACCAACCGCTATATCTCCGTAGGCGCATTTGCCAGTTTCAGGAACACAAGGTTCGAGAAGTTTGGCGTAAAATTCGACTTTGAACTCTTTAAACGATGGTAAAACCCCTGACTGTCTATAAGGCGAGTGCCGGAAGCGGCAAGACCTTCACCCTCGCCACAGAATATATCTCGTTGCTGGTAGCCAATCCGCTGAGCTACCGCACGATCCTCGCCGTCACCTTCACCAACAAGGCCACCGAGGAGATGAAGATGCGTATCCTCAGCCAGCTCTACGGCATCTGGAAGCAGCTGCCCGACTCTGACAGCTACCTCGACGCCGTACGTAAGAAAACGGGCCTCGACCCGCAGGTGATCAGCCAGCGCGCAGGCACCAGTCTGTCATACCTGCTGAACAACTACAACTATTTCCGTGTAGAGACCATCGACACGTTCTTCCAAAGCGTGATGCGTAACATGGCACGCGAACTCGACCTCACCATGAACCTGCGTATCGGACTCAACGACGGACAGGTGGAAGAACTCGCCATCGACCAGCTCATCGCCGACCTCAAGGTCACAGACGCCATGCTGCAGTGGGTGCTAAGATACATCATGGAGAACATCTCCGACGACAAGACGTGGAACGTTATTGGACAGATCAAGCAGTTTGGCCGCCATATTTTCAGCGATGCCTATAAGGACGTGAGCAGCACGCTCGAACAGAAGCTCGCCGAACCAGGATTCTTCGATGCCTACACCAATCGCCTCCGCGAACTCCGCCAGAGTGCAGAAACAACGATGAAACACTACGCCACCACATTCTTCGACATCCTCGAGGCAGAAGGGCTAACCATCGACGACTTCCCCTACGGCAAGGGAGGGCTCTGTAGCTTCTTCCTCAAACTGCAACAGGGGCAGTACGACGAGAGCATCGTGGGCAAGCGCGTGGCCGACAGCATCGGCGACCCGTCGAAATGGTATAAGAAGACCCATCCGCGGCGAGAGCTCATCCACGCCCTGGCAGACGGTCAGCTGGGCAACCTGCTACGACAGGCTGTCGATGACCGTCCACAGCAATGGCGCATCTACAAGAGTGCCGACCTCACACTGCGACACCTCAGTCAGCTGCGACTGCTAAGCAGCATCGAGCAGAAGGTACATGAACTGAACCAGGATGCCAACCGCTTCCTGCTGAGCGACACCCAGCAGCTGCTGCACGCACTCATTGGCGAGAGCGACTCGCCCTTCATCTTCGAGAAGATCGGCACCCAGCTGGAGCACGTGATGATCGATGAGTTTCAGGATACCTCTACCATCCAATGGCAGAACTTCCGTGTGCTGCTGCAGGAGGCCATGAGCCACGAAGGCAGCTCGAACCTCATCGTGGGCGACGTTAAGCAGAGCATCTACCGCTGGCGCGCTGGCGACTGGCGACTACTCAACGACATTGAGCAGCAGTTCGACGGACGACTCATTGAAACCCTTCCGCTCAAGACGAACTACCGCTCCTGCCGCCGCATCATCAACTTCAACAACATGTTCTTCAAGAAGGCCGCCGAACTGGAGTACCTCGCACTGCGCGAGATCAACGACGAGGAGGCCACACAACTTAAAAAAGCCTATGCCGACGTCTGCCAAGACATCCCCGACAAGAAGGGCGACGAAGGCTACGTAAGCATCGAGCTGCTGCCCACAGACGACTACCAGGCACAGATGTTCCAGCGCATCAAGGAGCACGTGAACACCCTACTTCAGGCAGGTGTCAGACAAGAGCAGATAGCCATACTCGTGCGCACCAATAACGTCATACCCCTTATCGCCCAGTATTTCATGGAGCAGATGTCCGAGGTGACCATTGTCTCCGACGAGGCTTTCCGACTCGATGCCTCCAACGCCGTCCGCCTCATCATCAACGCCATGCGCCTGCTCATACACCCCGACGACCAGCTGACGAAAGCCGTCGTCGTGAAAAGTTACCACCACGACATCCTCAACGACTACCAGGGCGACAATGTCCACCTGTTGTGCGTGTCGTCACAGCGTAACGATGATCCGACCTCCCCTCTCGATGCCCTCCTGCCAGAAGCCTTCATCGCCCATCTCTCTGACCTCCGCGCCATGCCTCTCTACGATCTCGCCGAACGTCTCTACTCCATCTTCGGCCTGCAACGGCTGACAGGTCAGAGTGCCTACGTCTGTGCCTTCTATGACCAGCTCGTGAACTTCGTCAACGACAATGCCGCCGACATCACTGCTTTCCTCGACGAATGGGACGAGACCATCTGCTCGAAAACCATCCAGAGCGACGTCACCAGTGGTGTGCGCATCTTCTCCATCCACAAGTCGAAGGGACTGGAGTACGAGCATGTCATCGTGCCCTTCTGCGACTGGTCACTCGAGAAGCAGAATGGCAACATTCTATGGTGCAAGCCCACCGAAGCTCCCTTTAACGACCTCCCCATCGTGCCCATCGACTTCAGTCAGAAACAGATGATGGGCACCGTCTACGAGGCCGACTACCGTCATGAACACCTGCAGAACACCGTCGACAACCTCAACCTGCTGTATGTCGCCTTCACCCGTGCCTGCCGCAGCCTCTTCGTCATTGGCCGTCGCAAGGCCACTGGCACCCGTTCGCTGCTCATCGAGCAAACACTTCCCGCTATGATGGAGTCGCTCCAGAAGGAAGACCCTCAGGCCGATATCCTGCTCGAAGGTATCGACGACGACCAGCAACCTATACACTTTGAGTATCCAAAGTCTTATTCGAAGAATAACATATCATCGCTCCTCACTCCTCACTCCTCACTCCACACTCCACACTCCACAAGGAATCCCTTCCTCCAACCCTACGAGCCCCTACCCGTAACCATCCAGACCTTCGACAGCAAAGTATCCTTCCGCCAAAGCAACCGCAGTAAGGCTTTCGTCAAGGCCAACGATGAGGAGTCCACAAGACAGCAGAGCTATATCCAGACAGGGAGCATCCTTCACGAAGTGTTCTCCACCATCCGCACGGCAGCCGACATCCCTGATGCCCTGCAACGGCTTCAGTCTGAAGGCATCATTTACGATGGTACTCTCACCCCAGAGCGCATCACAAGCATGTTGCAGAAACGATTAAAAGACCCACGTGTATCAGATTGGTTTTCTGATCGTTGGACACTATTCAACGAATGTTCCATCCTCTCCATTGAAGATGGTCAGGTGTGCCAGCATCGTCCTGATCGAGTGATGACAGACGGACACCTGTGGATCGTCGTCGACTTCAAATTCGGCTCTCCCAAGCCCGAATATCACGACCAGGTGCGCCAGTACATGCGCCTTATCTCTGAACTCTCGAAGGAAGAATGTTCCACAAGTATCAAAGGCTACCTATGGTACGTCTACAGCAACCAGATAGAAGAAGTTGCCATCGACAATCATCACCTATAATGTAAACAAGAAATGTATTCATCTGTAAACTGTAAACAAAGAAAATGACCAGTTTCCTCGAATCCGTCGCCTCTGACCTCCTCGCACGTTTCGGCACCAACCTCTCCCGCGTTGCCGTCGTCTTCCCCAACAAGCGTGCTTCGCTATTCCTCAACGACCACCTCGCCCGTCAGGCTGGCCGACCATTGTGGAGCCCTACGTATATCACCATCAGCGACCTCTTCCGCAGCCACTCGCAGCTGAAAGTTGCCGACCCCATACTCCTCGTCTGTAAACTCCATAAGTGCTTCACCCAGTGTACGGGTATCGACGAGACCCTCGACCACTTTTACGGCTGGGGGCAGCTGCTGCTCTCCGACTTCGATGACCTCGACAAGAACATGGGGCCTGCAGACCATGTGTTCGCCAACCTGCGCGATATTCATGAACTCGACGACGTGTCGTATCTCACCCCCGAGCAGCGGCAGATGATCCAGCGCTTCTTCAGCAACTTCTCCGAAGAGCACAACAGCGAACTAAAGCAGCGCTTCCTGCGCCTATGGAGCCATCTCGGCGATATCTACCACACCTTTAACCAAGAACTGGCAAAGGAGGGACTGGCCTACGAGGGAGCCCTCTACCGTCATGTTGCAGAAGACGAAGCCCTCACCTTCGACTACGACACCTATGTCTTTGTGGGTTTCAACCTCTTGCAACAGGTAGAGCAGACACTCTTCCGCCGTTTGGAGCGCGAAGGTAAGGCGCTGTTCTTTCAGGATTCAGTCGAGGCGCCCCCACAGCAGATCACTTTCGTGCAGGCCCAGACAGAGAATATTCAGGCACGCTACGTAAGTCAGTGGCTCGATGCCCAGCGTATCGCAGACGGGAGGCGCACGGCCGTCGTTCTCTGTAACGAGGGACTGTTACAAGCCGTCATCCACTGCCTGCCTGATACCGTCGACAAGGTGAACATCACCACGGGCTATCCCCTACTGCAGACTCCCGTCGCTTCGCTCGTCACCCAGCTGCTCAACCTACAGGTCAACGGTTTCTCCACCCGTACGCAATCGTTCCGTCGACGATGGCTCGACATTGTCGCCCGCCATCCCTATGCCGATCTGCTGCCTGACGACTATGCCGCCGCCCATCTCACTGACGGCGCCTCGCTGCTCCACTGGCTCCTCAATATCATAAGTCATGTGGCACAGAAAAATTCAACTTCTCCACTCGCCTCCGAGAGCCTCTTCCGTATGTACACCCTGCTCAACCGCATGAGCGGCCTCACTGACAGCGGCGTTCTCACAGTCGACGTGCCCACCCTGCAACGCCTCGTCACACAGGTGGTACAGGCCACCTCGATTCCATTCCACGGCGAACCAGCTGAAGGCATCCAGATCATGGGTGTGCTCGAGACCCGCAACCTCGACTTCGACCACGTACTGCTGCTCTCCTGCAACGAGGGCTACATGCCATGCGGTGTCAACGACACCTCATTCATCCCCTACGCCATACGCAAGGCATACGGCCTCACTACCGTCGATCACAAGGTGGCCATCTATGAGCACTACTTCCATCGTCTGTTGCAGCGCGCTCACGATGTCACCATCATCTACAACACTGCCACGACAGACGGTCAGCGGGGCGAGATGTCGCGCTTCATGCTCCAATTGATGGTCAACACTCCTATATCTTCTGACCAATCTCAGCCCTCACTCCACACTCCGCACATTCCCGAGCAAAGCTCGCCTACCCGTAGCCTTTCCACAATCTTATTCCGTTCTCTCCGCGCTGGCCAGCAACCCCTGTTACGACAGTCCGAGTCCATCGAGAAAACACCCGCCATCATCGATATCCTCCACAACCGCCTCTCCAAAGAACGTGGCGGTATCAGTCCCACGGCCATAAGCACCTACTTGCGTTGTCAGCTGCGCTTCTTCTATCGCTATGTCAGCAATCTCCAGGAGCCCGATGCCACAGAAGACGATCTCATCGACAACCGCATCTTCGGCAACATCTTCCACAAGGCTGCCCAGACCCTGTATGAGCAGTTCGTAGACGGCCATGTCACCACCTCCCTACTCGACGCCCTGCTCAACGACGACAGTGCCATCGCCCGTGCCGTAGACGATGCCATCCAAAATGAGCTCCACATTCAACATCCCTCACCCTATAATACATCTCATTCCACACAACAAGCCCCTCGGTCCTCGACGTCTCCACTTCACCTCGACGGCCTCCAGCTCATCAACCGCGAGGTACTCATCCGCTACGTACGCTTGCTTATCGAAACAGATCGCCGTCTGGCACCCTTCACCATTCTTGGCCTCGAACTGCCCGTCTACATGCCCTGGGGCACCACCATCGCCGGAGGATTCATCGACCGTCTCGACTGCGTCACAGACCCCTTCAACGGCCAGCAGCTCATCCGTGTCATCGACTACAAGACGGGCACGCACCGCCTACGCTCCATGCCGGATATCGATGCTATCTTCGACCCCTCACAGATTCCCAACCACAGCGACTACTACCTGCAGGCTTTCCTCTACAGCTACATCGTTCAGAACTTCCCCATCAAACTGAAATCTTCTGGCACCGTCCTTCAGCCAGCAGGCATCCGCGTCTCTCCCGCCGTACTCTTCATCCAGCACGCTGGAGCCGAAAACTACGATTCCACCCTCGTCATTGGCAAGGAGCCCGTCAAAGACATCGCCATCCATAGCGACCGCTACATCACGTTATTAAAAGAAAAGACTGAGGAAATCTTCTCCCCCAGTCTTCCCTTTACACCCACAGACGACCGCAAACGCTGCCTCTTGTGCCCCTACGCCGCCCTCTGTGGCCGTTAGAATGGCCAAGAGCGCATCAGCCACTATTAATCAGTGTCAAATGCTGAGACATCGGTGTCACATGAAAAGGAAACAAGCATAGCCATTAGGACGAGTAGTAGAAAATAGTATGGTAAATAAAAAAGCTGCTCCTTTCGGAAGCAGCTTTTTGCGGTGCGTACGAGATTCGAACTCGTGACCTCCTGCGTGACAGGCAGGCATTCTAACCTACTGAACTAACGCACCATAAATGGTGATGATGTGGAATAAAAAAAGCGGTGCGTACGAGATTCGAACTCGTGACCTCCTGCGTGACAGGCAGGCATTCTAACCTACTGAACTAACGCACCAATGAACGCTGCTTTTCTCTTAAGCGGGTGCAAAGGTACAAAGAAAAAGTGAAAAGAGAAAATTGAAAAGAGAATTATTTGCCATTGCATGGTGTAATTTAACTTTTTTTTGCTATACAACCCCATAAACACCTACAGAATGCGCTGCATGAGGAGGGCATCGTGATAGTGTTCGCCATCGAAGAGCCAGTCGGTAACATGGGCAGCTATGGTATATCCCGCCTTGCGAAAGAGTGACAGCGAGGCTTCATTGAACTCGTCGATATAGGCATATAGCTGATGAAGGTGGAGTATGCGCAGGGCATAGTCATCAACCTGCCGCAGCGTAGCAGTGCCGTAGCCCTGACGACGGCGGTCATTGAGGATGATAATGCCCACCTCGGCACGGCGATTGGCAGGATCGAACGATACAAGGTCGACGATGCCCACCGCCTCTCCCTCAGCATTGTCGATCATCATGCGCACCTGACGGTCCGCATAGATATCGTTGGTAGCATGGGCCACATAGTCATGAAGCAGGTAGCGCGAATAAGGCACATTGGAGGTGCCAACATTCCACAGGCGCACATCGTTCTCAATGCGGTAGAGCAGATCGAGATCTTCGGGCTCAATAGCTCTTAAAGTGATTCCGCGGAGCGAAGAGTGAGAAGTGTAAGGGGTGGAGTGAGAGTTCATAGGTGGAGTTTTTTTCGGAGAATGTCGATGAGTGCGATGAAGGCTCGGAAGTAGATAGCTATCTTCACGGGAATGGCGTAGAGGAAGCTGAGATGGCTATAGTGCTTGCGGAAGAAGATGAGCATGGCCTGATAGAAGATGTGTACGTAACGGAACTCAGTCTTCTGTGTGGACTTACCCTTATAGTGGATGATGGACAAAGGCAGGTACCAGTTCTGCCAGCCGCCTTTGAGCAGACGGTAAGATAGGTCGATGTCCTCACCGTACATGAAGAAATCCTCGTCAAGCAGTCCCACCTGGTCGAGCGCCTTGCGCCGTAGCATGCAGAAAGCACCACTGATGACATCGATGCGCCCTGGCCGGTCCCACGGCAGATGACTCATATAGTAACGATTTGTGAACCCCAGCATCTTCTGTGCCGCTACCCAGGGTGTGGGCAATCCGCGCCGCGATTCGGGGGCTACGGTTCCATCCTCGTTATGCATCATCACCCCTGCCCCACCTGCCTCGGGATGAGCATCCATAAAAGCAAGAACACCGCGCAATGTAGACTCCTCGACGACGGTATCCGGATTGAGTAACAACACATATTCTGATTGCGACTGGCGGATGGCGATATTGTTGGCACGCGCAAAACCCATATTCTCAGTATTGACCACGAGGCGTACCCATGGATAATCGCTGCGCAGCACGCTGACTGTGTCGTCGTGAGAGTCATTGTCGACGACCCACACCTCACCCTCGATACCCGCGAGCGCCCGTTGCACGCTCTGAAGGCATTGTTCGAGGTACGAGCGCACATTGTAGCTGACGATGATGATGGAGAGCTTATTCATGGAAAACAGAACGTTGAAAACGAAACATTATTCGCATACCTCTGCTTCGCAGCGGCTTAGCGTGGGATAGACGAACGGCAGGCAGAGCAGCAGCATGATGCCCAGATAGCCAAACGTGGTGTTCATATAAAAATAATATAATAAGGTGTCGAGTACCATCGGCACCTCGAGGATGAACAGCCGGATGCTGCCCCACTTGAACAGAGCCACATCGGTACGAGCCATAAGATCGTCGTGGACGGTCTTGAAGCGGAACAGTCGCAGGCCCAGAAAAGCAGCACCCAGCGACAAGAGTTCCATGATGAAGGTGAGAACGAACTCCGACTGTTTGTCGTAGGTCATCAGACCTACAGGGAGAATGTCTGTCTCAAAGAGTAGAACAAGGGCGATTGCCATTGCCAGCAGACAGAGACAGATGATGTTGAGATACTTACAAACTTCTTTCATTGGCTATTTGTTCATTTATGCAAAGTTATTTTTCATCAAAGAGGGTGCGGTTCATGATGGAGCGGCCCAGGGTGACCTCATCGGTATACTCCAGCTCGTTGCCAACGGCGACCCCGCGGGCGATAACGCTCACCTTCACCCCTGTAGGTGCAAGTTTACGGTAAAGGAAGAAGTTGGTGGTGTCGCCCTCCATCGTGGGACTGAGTGCGAGGATCACCTCACTGACGGTGCCATCATTAACACGACTGACGAGTGAGTCGACCTCGATGTCAGAGGGGCCTATACCGTCCATCGGTGAGATAATGCCTCCTAAAACGTGGTAGAGACCATGATACTGCTGGGTGTTCTCGATAGCCATCACATCCTGGATGTTCTCCACGACACACACCAAAGAGGCGTCACGACGGGGGTCGGCACAGATGGGACAGACATCGCTGTCGCTGATGTTATGGCACACTCGACAGTACTTCACTTGCTGCTTCAGACGGCTGACGGCATCAGCGAACTGCGTAACCTCAGTATGCTCCTGTCGCAGAAGCCACAGCACCAGCCTCAGGGCTGTCTTACGACCAATGCCAGGCAGTTTGGAAAACTCTGACACGGCGCGTTCTAACAGCTGGGAAGGGTATTGTTGATTATTCATATTCATATTTAATTTTCTATTTCCGAAAGTTCGAGCCAGCGCATGGACTTCTCGTCAAGTTCGTCTTTCAGCTGCGGAAGGCGTTTGCTTTTCTCCGTAAGTTCGTCGATAGAGAGGGTGCCGCTGCAGAGGGCCTCCTCTATTTGTCGTTGCTCTTCCTCTAGTGCAGCAATCTCCTTCTCCAGCTGTTCAAACTCGCGCTTCTCTTTGTACGACATCTTTCGTTTCGAGGAGTGAGGAGTAGAAAGTGAGGAGTGAGAAATGTCTGAAGCGGATTCCTTGTTCACGCTCTTTTCCGTTTTTTTAGTATTCTCACTCCACACTCCACTCTCCTCATTCCTCGAAAATTCCCGATACTGCGTATAATTACCAGGAAAATCTTGTATCTCGCCATTGCCACGGAACACGAGCAGGTGGTCGACAACCTTATCCATGAAATAACGGTCGTGGCTGACGACGATGACGCAACCAGGGAAGTCCTGCAGGTATTCCTCGAGAATCTGCAGGGTCACAATGTCAAGGTCGTTGGTAGGCTCGTCGAGCACGAGGAAATTGGGATTTTTCATCAGCACCGTACAAAGATACAGTTTGCGACGCTCGCCGCCACTGAGTTTATACACATAGTTGTGCTGCTGCTCAGGGGTGAATAGGAAATGCTGCAGGAACTGTGAGGCCGAGAGGTGCTGTCCGCCACCCATGTCGATGTATTCAGCGATGTCTTTCACCACGTCGATCACCTTCTGACTTTCGTCAAACTGTAGTCCTTCCTGCGAGAAATAGCCAAAGCGAACAGTGTCACCAATGTCGAAGCGTCCGCCATCAGGCTGTACCATACCCAATAGCATCTTGATAAAAGTGGATTTGCCAGTGCCGTTGTTGCCCACGATGCCCATCTTCTCGAAGCGGGAGAAATTGTAGTAAAAATCCTTCAAGATCACATGATCGCCAAAAGCCTTCGATACATACTGGCACTCGAATATCTTCGAACCGATATAGACGTTCCGCGACTTCAGGCGCATCTGCCTCTCCTCTATACGCTGCTTGGCTATCTTCTCCAGTTCGTAGAAAGCCTCCTCACGATAGCGGGCCTTATGACCGCGGGCCTGGGGCATGCGCCGCATCCACTCCAACTCCGTGCGATAGAGGTTGTTGGCACGGGCGATTTCTGCCCTGCGGTTGTCGATACGCTCCTGACGTTTCTCAAGATAGTAGCTGTAATTGCCGTGATAGGTATAGATGGTCTGGTCGTCAAGCTCAAGGATGACGGAGCAGACACGGTCAAGGAAGAATCGGTCATGGGTGACCATCAGCAGCGTCTTATTGCCACGATTAAGAAATCCTTCCAACCACTCGATCATCTCGAGGTCGAGGTGATTCGTGGGCTCGTCGAGGATGAGCAGGTCGGGTTCGGTAATAAGCACATTGGCCAGTGCCACACGCTTTTGCTGACCGCCAGAGAGCTCACCCATGGGCTGCGAGAGGTCGCGGATCTTCAGTTTAGTGAGGATCTGCTTGGCCTTCAATATCCGTTCCTCATCACCTTGATGATGGAAACAGGCATCAAGCACACTCTCCGCAGGGTCGAACACGGGCGACTGCTCAAGCATGCCCACCCGCAGATCACGACGAAACACGATATCGCCAGAGTCGTAGCCCTCAGCTCCTGAGAGGATGGAGAGCAGCGTAGACTTACCCGTGCCGTTCTTCGCAATCAAACCCACCTTCTGTCCCTCAGCAACCGAGAAGCTGATGTTGCGGAACAGTACCAATGCACCGAACGATTTCGACAATTGTTGTACGTCTAAATATGGGGTATCTTTTGCCATTGTCCTTTGTGTGTTTAAGGTCTACAGCTAATTACTGCGCCAGCCACTTGTTTCCGCATGTTAAGATGTCTTTGAACCACATGTCATCTGTAAACCGTAAACTGTAAACTACTTCCCAACCTCCTTATTTATTTGATCGATGTAGTCGAGTACCTCGTCACGGCCCTGTCGTTTCTCAGCAGAGGTGATGAAGATCGGAGGCAGCTCCTCCCATGTGTCGAGCAATGTCTTCTTATAGGCTTCCACCATCTGAGTTGCCTTCGAGGCCGAGAGCTTGTCGGCCTTAGTGAAGACGATTGAAAACGGTATCGACGAGAGTCCCAGCCACTCAATAAACTCCAGGTCAATCTTCTGCGGCTCCAGACGGATGTCCACCAGCACAAACACGTTTACCAGCTGCTCGCGCTGCAGGATATAACCGCGTATCATCTGGTCAAGGCGGTCGATCTCCTTCTTCGAGCGCTTGGCAAAACCATAGCCAGGCAGGTCGACGAGATACCACTCATTATTTATAATAAAGTGATTAATAAGCAGTGTCTTTCCAGGTGTAGACGACGTCTTGGCCAGACGTTTGTTGTTCGTCAGCATATTGATAAGGCTCGACTTGCCTACATTCGACCTCCCGATAAAGGCATATTCGGGTTTATTATCTTTCGGACATGCCGACACCATTGGTGCGCTCAGGCTGAATTCTGCTTTCTTGATCTCCATAATTCGTCATTTTGGGTGCAAAGGTACGAATAAGCGAGTAAAATGCCAAATATATTCGGGCAATTTCGAGCGAAAGTACCTTCGGCGAAGCCAAAATTACAACTTTTTTTCAGAAAAGCTTGGTGATTTGAGAAATAATCCGTAACTTTGCAGCGTTTTTCAGAATTGTGCTGACGTCCGTCGAGCACTTTCCTAATCTCAAACTTAAATTCCGAATTAGAATTTATAGCATAATTTTATGTATACAAAAGAAGAATTAGAATCAATGGAGATACCCGAATTGATGGGTATTGCCGAACAGTTGGGTGTAAAGGTGACGCCCAATAGCGAGCTCTCCGACGTGATCTACGCCATCATCGACAAGGCAGCCGAGAGTGCTGCCTCGAGTGAGCCCGCCAAGCGTAAGCGCACACGCATCACCAAGAAAGACACCAGCAAGGTGTACACCGTGAAAGGTAAGGACGGCGAGAACCTCGACAGCAAGAGCAATCGCAAAAAGTCCAAGGAGGCCCCGTCGCTGTTCAGCGATCTGCCCCTTGAGTCTGAGAGCGAGGCTCCTGCTGATGAGACAGAGGTGCCCGCAGAGCCCGCCCCCAAGCGTCGAGGCAGGAAGACGAAGGCCGAGAAGGAGGCCGAGGCCGCAGAGCAGGCCGCTGCTGCAGAGGCCGTTAAGGATGCAGAGCCTGCTGATGACGAGCAGGAGGCTGTCGTGGCTGAAGTCGACAGAGCACCCGAGGCAGCAGATATCGTGCCAGAGGCAGCCGACTTTGTGCCCGAGGCGGCTGACTTTGCCCATGATACTGATGCCGACACTGCAGATGCCATCCAAAAGCTGCGCGAGAAAATGTCTGCACGCCGTGATGACCCCACCACAGACGAAACCGACGCTGAAGGCGTATGGCTGGGCGACCCAGGCGACGGCACCGACTTCATCCCCATCGTCGACGTGCCCATCGAGGATAATGGTGCCATCCCCACCCTCGACATGTTCGACCGTCCTACAAGTCACCAGCCACAGGAAGCAGAGCCCGTCTATAATGTCAGGGAGACAGGCAACACGAAATTCGATTTCGATGAGATCATCACCGCCAACGGTGTACTGGAGTGCCTCACCGACGGCTACGGATTCCTCCGCAGCTCCGACTACAACTACCTCTCATCGCCCGATGATGTGTATGTGTCGCCCCAGCAGATCAAGAAATACAGCCTGAAGACAGGCGACGTGGTGGAATGCACCGTGCGTCCGCCCCACGAGAACGAGAAATACTTCGCCATGTGCAACGTGAAGTTCATCAATGGTCGCAACCCCGCAGAGGTACGCGACCGAGTGGCCTTCGAGCACCTGACACCTCTCTTCCCCGAGGAGAAGTTCACCCTCTGCGGCGACAAGGCCACGACGAACCCCAGCGTCCGTATCGTAGACCTCTTCTCGCCCATCGGTAAAGGTCAGCGCGCACTCATCGTAGCTCAGCCAAAGACTGGTAAGACGGTCTTGATGAAAGACATTGCCAACGCCATCGCCGCCAACCACCCCGAGGCTTACATCATGATGCTGCTCATCGATGAGCGCCCTGAGGAGGTGACTGACATGGCCCGTACCGTCAATGCAGAGGTCATCGCCTCCACCTTCGACGAGCCAGCAGACCGGCACGTAAAGATTGCCGGCATCGTCCTCGAGAAAGCCAAGCGCATGGTGGAGTGCGGCCACGACGTCGTCATCTTCCTCGACTCCATCACCCGTCTGGCACGTGCCTACAACACCGTATCGCCTGCCAGCGGAAAAGTGCTCACAGGTGGTGTCGACTCCAATGCCCTGCAGAAGCCCAAGCGCTTCTTCGGTGCAGCACGAAACATCGAAGGCGGCGGATCGCTGACCATCATCGCCACAGCACTCGTGGATACAGGTTCTAAGATGGACGAGGTGATCTTCGAGGAGTTCAAGGGTACAGGTAACTCCGAGATCCAGCTGAACCGCTCCCTGTCGAACAAGCGCATCTTCCCGGCCATCGACCTGGTACTCTCGTCGACACGCCGCGACGACCTGCTGCAAGACGAGACAACGCTCAACCGCATGTGGATTATGAGGAAGTTCATCGCGGAAATGAACCCCATGGAGGCTATGAACGCCATCCGAGACCGACTCGTGAGAACTCACGACAACGAAGAGTTCCTCATGTCGATGAACGGATAATTTCTTTTGGGTGCAGTTTCAGGTTTCAAGTTTCAGGTTCTTTAGCCCTGTAATACTTGAAACCTGAAACTTGGAACCAGAAACTGTTACGTACGGCTTTAGCAAGCTCAGCACACCTTTACCTGTTTTTGTTTTCCATAAACCAGTTGTGCGAGAAGTGGTAGGCAATCAAGGCGCAAACCACCAGCACGAGCGATGCAGTAAGCAACATCTTCGATGATCCGTTGAAGCAAGCCAGTCCCATCCCGATGCCGATGGCGATGCCACTCTCCCAACCCAGCATGAACGTGCTCTGCGACGTGCCGCGCTGACAGTGGCGACTCAGTTTTATGAAAAACAGCAAGAAGCGCGAGCCTATAAGTCCCATGCCAAGTCCGAAGAACAGCGGTGCGGCATAACTGACGATAGGCAGCGTGCTACGGGTGAGCATCATGATCACTCCTGCCCCAAAAAGGATCAGCCCCGACACAACCTCGGCCTTCAGTTCTGCCTCGCGGAACACCAGTCGCCAGCACGATAAAGCCACGACCAGCCCACACACCATCATCACATAGAAACGTATAGACAACTGCAGCGATAGCAATAAGCCAAAGGCAATGGTGATAAGCAGCAGGTTCATAAACAAGACGGTACCATGAGGCAGGAAGAAACGGTCAAGACAAAACACAGACACATCGTCGTCGGGTGTGCGGAAGGGGAAATCCACCAACAGCAACAGCATCAGGCTCGCCGCCGCACAACATGCCGCCACAAGGTACACGATAGAGTAGTCGGCATAGCGGTGCAGCAACAGCCCTGCCAACGGCCCCAGGCCGAGTGCCAAGCGCCCGAACCATCCCATTGCGAAGTTCGCCGCCGTACGCTTCGGACTCTCGCATGTGTCGATGATGAGCGTGCTACACAACACCATCTGCGACAGTCCGAAAGCCGCTCCCATCGCAAAACGTATCAAGAGCAGCACGGGAAACTCCACAAACTGATATCGCAGGCTGTCGAGATAGTACAACAGGGTCAGCAGGGCGGCCACCGCTGCGATGGCAAGCATACACACAATGTTGCGGCGATAGTGCTGCACGAGGTAGCTCACCAGGAATCCCAACACGAAGAGCCCAAGTCCGAAGGCTCCCATGACAAGTCCCGACTCCATTGCACTCAGGTTCTGACTACCTGTCAGCCACGTCGGCATCGTGGGCAGCAGCATATAGACTGCCATAGACAGCAGAAACTCTGAGAGGGCCAACAGCCAGAACTCATTATGCCACAATCGTATATGTTCTGTAGTATTCGATGCGTTCATTTGTCAATTGTCAACAGTTGCTCCAGGCGCTCGAAGGTCAGTCCTTCATAGTCCTTCAGCTGAAGGTCTGAAAAGGGTTGGATGGCATCCGCACCATTCGTGGTAGCCATGCCAACGACCGCCATTCCTGCAGCACGACCTGCCCGAAGTCCATTAAAGCTATCCTCAAACACAATACACTCATCACTCTCAGCACCAAGCCTTTGCGCTGCCTTTAGATAGCAGTCAGGGTCTGGTTTGCTACGTTCGAAATCCTCCGAGGTGAGGATGGCGTCGAAGAGCGACATGAACCCTGGCTGATGCCGATAGACGCTCTCCATCTTTGGGATGTTCGAGCTGGTCACCACTGCCGTCTTCACCTGATGGCTGTGCAGCATGCTGATGAGGTCTTCAAAACCGCTGATATAGTCGTAGTTCATCTGCCGCTCGTAGTCATTGAGCCTGTTGGTGATGCTGGCCTGCTCTGCGAGCAAGGGGCCTGCGAACCAGCGGTCATAGATCTGTGTGAGCGTCTGCCCCTTGATCTCATGCTCCAGTCCGGGATGTTCAGGATGGTACTCCCGACAGATGCCGCCCCAGAACACGGTGTACTGCGGCTCGGTGTCGAACACCACGCCGTCAAGGTCGAAAAGGGCTGCCTTAAATATCTTCTGTTTCACTATATACTACTATTATTTGTTTATAGTTTACGGTTTACAGTTTACAGTTGATTTGTTCTAAAGGCAGAATAACGTGCCAGGTAATCATCTGTAAACCGTAGACTGTAAACCGTAAACTATTAACCATATACAACATTTTGGGTGCAAAATTACGATTTTTCCGCGAGAAATTTGTTCTTTTCCTAAAATAACTGTATTTTTGCACTTGATTTCATGATTTATGTATAGCAGACTAATATATACCTTAGCCAGTGTCCTGCTGCTCTGTGGCTGCAGCACCCACAACAAGTCGATAACGTTCGAGACCGTTACGGCCACGAAGACCGTTGCCCTCTCCAACGACCAGGTTCCACCCTCCTGCACCGTTAACATCCGATTGGCACAGGCCACCGCCGAGAGCGGAAGAGCGGGCGAAATCATCAATGCCACCGTCGCCAGCCAGCTGCTCAAGCATACCGACAACGGGCTTCAGCAGGCAGCCGAGGCCTTCGCCGACGACTATACCAGCAACTATCTGAAGACGCTGCTGCCCCTATACAACCAAGACCGCCGCGACCCACGGAAGCATGCCTGGTATCACTACCACTACATCATCAACAGCCATGCGCAGGTTGGTGCCAAAGGTACGGTGAACTACATTGCCGAGACGAACTACCGCGAAGGCGGCAACCACGTCGTGAGCTATCAGACCGTCATGAACTTCGAGGCAGCCACAGGCCGACAGCTCACCACCAAGGATGTCTTCGTCGACGGCTTCGAGACAGGCCTGAAGCCCATCCTGCTTAAAGCCCTCTGCGAGAAGACCGGGCTCGGCACCGTCAGGGATCTTCACGACAAGGGCTACCTCCGAGGCATGAACATCTATGTGCCGGAGAACTTCATCCTCGGCAGCGATGCCATCACCTTCATCTACAATCCCGACGAGATTGCGCCCTACAGCCTGGGGAGCATCGAACTTACCATCGCCTACACCGCGATAGAGAAGATACTCGCCTCCACCTTCGAACATTAATCCCATATTATGCCTGCAGACATTATCAGCAAATACTTCCCCGACCTCACGGACCGCCAGCGACAGCAGTTCGAGGCCCTCGACGCCCTCTACCACGACTGGAACGCGAAGATCAACGTGATCTCGCGCAAAGACATCGACCAGCTCTACGAGCACCACGTGCTCCACTCGCTGGCCATCGCCAAGGCCATCCGCTTCCGTCCCGGCACCCGCATCCTCGACTTCGGCACCGGCGGCGGATTCCCAGGCATCCCCTTGGCCATCCTCTTCCCCGACAGCGAGTTCAAGCTCATCGACGGCACAGGCAAGAAGATCCGCGTGGCCCAGGAGGTGAGTCAGGCCATCGGCCTCACGAACTGCCACCCCGAGCATCTGCGTGGCGAAGACGAACGTGGACAGTACCACTTCGTCGTCAGCCGAGCCGTCATGCCCCTGCCCGACCTGGTGAAGATCGTGCGCAAGAACATCATCCCCCAGCAGCGCGGTGCCAATGGCGATGGCGTGGCCAACGCCCTGCCCAACGGCATCCTCTGCCTCAAGGGCGGCGACCTGCAGGCCGAGACACAGCCCTTCCGCCACATCGTGGAGACCACCGACATCAGCACCTTCTTCAGCGAAGAGTGGTTCCGTGGCAAGTACGTCATCTACCTCCCCGTCAGTAAATAGTTTACGGTTTATGTTTAAGTTTACAGTTTACGGTTTACAGTTTACAGATGATATGTTCTATAGGCGGAGTATTAGCTTGCACAGAATGGCTAGCCAGGTTATCACCTGTAAACCGTAAACTGTAAACTGTAAACAAATAAAAAAACATCCCAATGCTCAACATCAAGACATTCGCCTTCAACCTGCTTCAGGAGAACACCTACGTCGTCAGCGACGACACCCTCGACTGCGTCATCATCGACTGCGGCGCCTATTACGACGACGAGCGCAAGGCCCTCACCGACTATATCAGTAGCCAGGGCCTGAAGCCCCGCCATCTGCTCGCCACCCACGGCCACTGGGACCACAACCTGGGTAACGACACGATCTACAAGACCTACGGCCTGCAGGTGGAGGCCGCCAAGGAAGACGACTTCATCATCACCGACATCCCCCGCAACTTCCAGAGCATCATCGGCGCCCCGCTACGCAGACAGTACCCCGCCGTGGGTCGCTTCTTCGGCCCCAACGAGACCATCCGCTTCGGCCATCACAGCCTACAGGTGCTCAAGACGCCGGGCCACTCCCCCGGCAGCGTGGTGTTCTACTGCGCCGAAGAGCATATCGCCTTCACGGGCGACACCCTCTTCCGCATGAGCGTAGGGCGTACCGACTTCGAGGGCGGCAGCTACGAAGCCCTGATGAACAGCCTTGCCAACGTGCTGGCAAAACTGCCCTCCGAGACCGTCATCCTGCCAGGCCACGGACCACAGTCGACCATCGCCGACGAACTCCGCTACAACCCCTACCTTGCTTAATATATTTGAGGGGCAAAAACTCTATTTCATTAGTCCCCCTGCACAGTTTAGTCGGTTCCCCCACCGAAAGGGGACTATCTAAGGCCCGACCGGGCACAGGCAAAAACCAGACGGCGGCGTATCAAAACCGCACGGCACAGCGCCACGAAGCGCAAAAAGCATGCAGGATGCATAAAAAACATACAGGATACTCAAAAAAGAACGGACAAAATACGACTGTGGATTTGCGCACGATTTGCGCACAACTTGAGTCCTGATTTTGCGTATTTGCGCATCTGCGCATTTGTGTATTTCCATTTCTGCGCCAATGAAAGTTAAAAAAGTAGTAGTTATTTAATATATATTATATTATATATAATATAATATATATTATTATTCTATTTAAGAATAAACTTCGTTCTAATCCTCCTCCTTCCAACCCTTAAAAAAGCAAATGCGCAAATGCGCAAATCGACGCAACCAGACAGGAAAAATATTTGATACCATATTATTGACAGTTCAGGAACGACCGAATCAAATCCTATAATATACGAGCACAGGCGAAAACAAACTGACGGCTCTGAGAGCCCTGTTACCTTTTGTGATAACCATGCTGACCGCTGTTCAGGCCGCGGCAGCCGACTACGACTATCAGGTGGGCGTGCTGTACTACAAGATCCTCGGTGAAAGCACCAACGTGGAAGTCGTCGCGCCCCTTTCCGGCAAATACTCTGGCGACATCGTCGTCCCTGCCTCCTTCAAAATCGGAAACTAAACAATAACACAGAATTAGGAATATTGATTTGCGACAACTGCCGTCTCACCACGCTTGCCTCCTGCTACATCACCGCCCCCAGGTGAAACCGTGTTGCTTGAAAAGTCGCACAGCCAGGTTCGCAGTAGAACAGTGAGCGGACGCAGGCATAGTCGTCTCTGTTCACCGCCGACTTGTCGCCATGATAGAAGGCGGTGAAGTCGCTCCACAATCCATCGTCCATGGCGACGGTCTTAAAACAGTTCTCATAGCCAAAGGTAGAAATGGCTGTCTCACTGGTAATGGTGTTCACTACCCACTTTACAAGCGGTTAATATGGATGCGGTACTTGTCGGAGAGGGTGATCTGCATCTCTCGGGGAGGGAAGGATACTTTTTCGAGGAGTGAGGAGTGTGGAGGGAGGAGGGAGATATGTTCGAGTGCAGATTCAGCGGCAGAAGTATTCTCACTCCACACTCCACACTCCTCACTCCTCGAATGTGCGTTGACCATCGCTATGGCTACATGTCCCATCGTGCGGCGGAGGTTGATCTCCACACAGGGATGGATGAGCAACCCGTCGACAGAGGGGTGCGAGACAATCATCATATCGACTCCCAAGGGACCGACGTAACGACGGCCTAACACCTCGCGGAGGGCATCCATTACCTTTGCACGAACAATATCAACCGAACTCACTGGCACATAGCGACTTATCATGTCGCGCTTATCATCCTCAGAGGCGATGACATTACCGGCATAGGCACCATTATGGGTGGTGAAGAGCGAGAGCCCCAGATAGTTCGCCATCCCGTCGGGCTGCATCTCGAACTCCATCCCGAAGTCCTTCACCTTCGGACGGTAAGGCTCCACCATCACGGAGCCTTGCTGACGGATGACGTTGGCAATCCAGCCGCGAAAGTGGTCGAAGTGGGCGCTGTCGACGAAACGCACCCCCCGCCCGCTGCTGCTCCAGGGGGCTTTCACGACGACTGGCGACGAAGAGGAGTGGGAGAAGAATGTGGCGACCTCGTCGACGGAGGAAACCTCGACGGACGGCACCATGCGCAGACACTCCTGCACCCTGACAGCCATCCTGCGATGAGAGCACTGGCGGATGTCAGCAATCTCTGCCTCGCTGGCACAGGCCCCGGGACTGACACCATGGCGGATGAGGCTGCTGCGCAGGGGCATGTCCCAGCCCCAGGGCTCCACACGGCTGATGTCGAGCCGGCCCAACTGCGACTTGTCGACAAACTGGCAGGGCCTTCCCCCCACCCTCGCCCTCAGACGGCCCCACGCCTGACGGGCCTGGCCTACATGCTCCACGAGCACACAGTCGTCGGCACCGGCCCACAGGGCTGGCAGGTAGCCAAGGTCGGCCCGCAGGCGGCGGCCGGCATGGGGAGCGGTGAAGTTGCTCAGGCCTGAGGCCAGGGCCAGGTCGTGCTCGGGATTGAATACGTGTAGGGTCATGAGCGCTGTTCTGATTTTGACGATTCCTGAGTTTTCGAGCGCAAAGTTACGAATTTTAAGCCACAGATTCCACATATTTTCAAGAAAAAACATTAAATGAGTGTTAATCTCTGTAATCAGGGGCTTTTTTTATTTGGATATACTGATAATTCTTACTAATTTTGCAACCTAAACATTAATAAAATCTATCACACATGCCAATAAAGATACTTAGTGTAGACGACGAGATGGATCTCGAGTTGCTACTCACGCAATATTTCAGACGCAATATCCGCAAAGGAGAGTATGAGTTCCATTTCGCCCACAACGGCCTGGAGGCCCTGACAATGCTGCTCTGGACTCGGTCAAAGGCGAATATACTATGTTCACCATCATCATACCCGTTAAAAAGACTTAGTCTATGGAACAGATTGAAAAACTACAAGAACAACTCAAGAATCAGGAGAAGCTGGCATCGCTGGGCCTGCTGAGTGCCGGCATCGACTACAAGCCCGAAGTAGCTGTCAGCGTAGAGACCAGCAACGGCAACATACGCATCAGCATCGCCGACAACGGGGAAGGTATGAGCGACGACGTGAAACAGCACCTCTATGAGAACTTCTTCACCACCAAGCCCGTAGGCCAAGGCACAGGACTGGGCATGGGCATCGTCCGCGACATCATTGAGAACAAGCATGGCGGAACGGTAACATTTGACTCCGTCGAGGGCAAGGGCACAACCTTTACATTCATTATCCCCATCAAGAAATGAAGACGAGACTACATCTAATTATATTAATAATGTGGCTGACGGCTCTTTCCGCCAGTGCACAGGAGAACACAGCTCGTCAGATATACAACCAGGCGGAGGGCGAATACGCCATCGGCCGCATCGAACAGGCACTCGACATCCTGCAGAATATGCTGGATTTTACCCCAACCCAAATATCCAGCGACGTGGATCTTAGCGAGGAGTTCGACAACACATCCAACGATATTGACACGCCCATCACCATCCCGTCATTAAGCGGAACCTCTTCTACGAGCAGCGAGGTTCTTAACTCAGAAACGGTTCACTCCTGTCAAATCACCTTCGCAGGCACTGAGTGGATAAAAGGGCTGAACTTCGAGATTAACGGTTTCTACAACAAGGCCAGCAACCTCATCGTGACCCATATCCTCGATTACCAGAATGGCGGAAAGAACACCACCCTTGGGTCTGAATGTACACAACCTTTTCAACACCCATTACTTCCAAAGCGGCATGAACACGAAGCTGGTGCCACAGAAAGGGCGCTGGATCATGGGCACAATTGCCTACAAATTTTAACAGAATAAGGTGTGATAATGATACATAAGAAGAAAAATTGCACGTTTTAGCAAGATTTTGCTATTTAGACTTTGCAATTTACAGGAAAAGTATTACCTTTGCAGCACTTTTAAAAGTAATTAGAACAAATCAAGCAGGAATGGAAGCTTTTTTCAGGACGCACAGATACTTGGTGGAGCATACAAACGCCCCTGTCCGCCGTTCGCTGATGGACGAGATTGACTGGTCTGACCGTATGATCGGCATCAAGGGAACGCGTGGTGTCGGCAAAACCACCTTTTTGTTGCAGTACGCTAAAGAGCATTTTGATACACAAGACAAGCAGTGCCTGTATATCAACATGAACAACTTCTATTTTCAGGGACAGGGCATCGCCGCCTTTGCCGGAGAGTTCTACAAGCACGGAGGTCGGGTGCTGCTCATCGACCAGGTGTTCAAACAGCCCAACTGGTCCAAAGAGCTCCGCAAATGTTATGACCTCTATCCCAACCTTAAAATTGTCTTCACTGGCTCGAGCGTGATGCGACTGAAAGACGAGAATCCCGAACTCAACGGCATCGTGAAGTCGTACAACCTGCGCGGTTTCTCCTTCCGCGAGTTCATCAACCTGCTGACTGGCAACACCTTCCGCCCCTACTCGCTCGAGGAGATTCTCTCCGACCACGAGCATATCATCAAGCAGATCCTTCCGAAAGTGTCGCCCAACAAGTACTTCCAAGACTATATCCATCATGGCTTCTATCCTTTCTTTCAGGAGCAGCGCAACTACAGCGAAAACCTACTGAAGACGATGAACATGATGACCGAGGTCGACATCCTGCTAATCAAGCAGATTGAGCTGAAATATCTCACGAAGATCAAGAAACTCTTCTATATGATTGCCGAGGAGGGGCCTTCGAAGGCTCCTAACGTGAGTAAACTCGCACATGATATCGAGACGAGCCGAGCGACGGTGATGAACTATATCAAATACCTCACCGACGCACGTCTGACGAACCTCATCTATCCTGTGAATGAAGAATTCCCGAAGAAGCCTGCCAGGATTATGCTCCACAATTCCAACCTGATGTATGCCATCTACCCGATCCAGGTGGGCAAGCAGGAGGCTATGGAGACTTTCTTCGTCAACTCCCTGTGGAAAGACCACAAGGTGAATGCCGGCGGCAGAGACTTCAACTACCTTGTCGACGAGAAGCTTAAGTTCCGTATCCTTGACGCAAAGTCACCGGGACGCCAGCGCATCTTGCCCGACATCATCTATGCCCGATACAACACGGAGATTGGCACCGGTAACCAGATACCCTTGTGGCTGCTTGGCTTTCTCTATTAAATTATGGTCGACAGATCTTTAAATTATAATTAAACAAATATTAGTTAGTAATTCATTATTATCATTAAAAATGGCTAAAGAAAAGAAATTTATCACCTGTGATGGTAACGAGGCTGCGGCTCACGTGAGCTATATGTTCTCGGAGGTAGCTGCTATCTACCCCATCACCCCGAGCTCGCCTATGGCCGAGCACGTTGACGAGTGGGCTGCCCGTGGTCGTAAGAACCTGTGGGGTCAGACCGTAAGTGTGCAGGAAATGCAGTCTGAGGCTGGTGCTGCAGGTGCCGTTCACGGTTCGCTGCAGGCTGGTGCCCTGACCACCACCTTCACCGCTTCTCAGGGTCTGCTGCTCATGATTCCTAACATGTAC
>OCTW011612091.1_pt1 | contig 59393 bp, 56 predicted proteins | sample 1539671 | NCBI WGS metagenome assembly OCTW01 (sample SAMN02144230, study PRJEB22623) | gut metagenome | biome: sheep rumen | host: Ovis aries | place: New Zealand | reverse complement strand
AGGGCGCGATTATTTTTCCTGGAGGTCTTTCTGGATACTGCGCTGCACCCATACGATGCATCCCAGGAGGATGAGGGCGAACGGAGGCAGGATCACCAGGTTGTTAGGTACATAGCCGAAGCGGTTCAGGATATCGATGCCGAACAGGGTTCCGCTGCCCAGGAGCTCGCGGAAGAAGGCGACGATCAGGAGGATCATGCCGTAGCCGGCACCGTTGGCGAGTCCGTCGAGGAAGGAAGGCCAGGGCTTGTTGCCCAGGGCGAAAGCCTCGATACGGCCCATCACGATACAGTTGGTGATGATGAGGCCGATATAGACGGACAGCTGCTTGTCGATGGCGTAGGTGGCCTCGAAGGATTTGAGGATCTGGTCCACGAGGATGACCATCATGGCCACCACCACCAGCTGGACGATGATACGCACACGGCCGGGAATGGTGTTACGCAGCAGGGAAAGGATGAGACTGGAAATGCCCGTGACGACAATGACGGAGAGGGCCATCACCAGGGCACCCTTCATGGTAACGGTGACCGCCAGGGAGGAGCAGATGCCCAGCACCAGGACGGTAATGGGGTTCCCCTTGAAAATGGGGTTCAGAATGGTTTCTTTCAGTTTTGCATCCATGGCTTATTCCTCCGTGGCGTTATGGATGTTGCCGTCGCAGTCTGCACATTCGCAGCCGGGGCAGTTGCATCCGGGTTCGGTTCTTTCGGGGCAGTGGCAGTCGCAGGTGCAGGTTTCTCCGCAGGGACAGCTGCCGCAGGCGCACTGATGACGTTCGGTGACAGGGGCTGTGCCGATGCCGAGAACCTTGGCATAGGCGCCCAGCCAGGTGTCGATGGCGGCATCCAGGCCCTGGGAAGTCATGGTGGCGCCGGTAATGGCGTCAATCTTGTTGTCGATCAGGGACTTGCCTTCGGCATCCTTGGGGGCGCCGCCCTTCACGATTTCAAAGACGTTGGCGTTGGAGAAGTCGGCCAATTCGCCTATGAATTCATTTTGGAAAGCAGGGTCATCCTTGATTTTGGCACCCAGGCCGGCGGTCTCCGACTCGTGGTCGAAGTATGCGCCCTTGATGACAGGGGTTCCCTGTCCGAAGGCGATGTAACCCCAGATGGGGCCCCAGAGGCCGGCTCCGTAGATGGGAACCACCACCGTTCCGTTCTTGAACAGGAAGACGGGCAGTTCGGGCTCTCCGGTTTTGTTGGCGCCGCCTTTGATGTTGTAATTCTGCCGCTTGAGTTCGCTGGGGCTGTACACTTTGTCCAGAGGCAGGTCGCTGACCTTCTCACCCTGGAGATTGATGGTGTAGGCCTTGTCGATTTCCTGGGCGTACTTGTCCAGTTTGGCGGTGTTGCTGAGTTTGTCCATGTCGGCCTTGGAGCCATACTGGGCGGCGGTGAGCATCTGGGAGATGGTCTCGGCCTTCTCGTTGGCGTCCTGCTTGGACTTGAGGCTCTGGGATACGAAAGCCAGGAGCGCTGCTACGACCACCACGATGACGGTGGTGTAGATGACTGTATATACATTGTTATTTGTATTCATAGCGCAATTCCTTTAAGCGGTTAAGGCTTTCTTGGCCCTGCGGCCGGTGTGCACGGACACAACGCAGTGGTCGATGAGCGGAGCCATGGTGTTCATGAACAGGATGGCGAGCATCATGCCTTCCATGTAACCGGGGTTCCACAGACGCACGACAACGGCGAGCGCACCCACCAGGAAACCGTAAATCCATTTGCCGGTTTCTGTCTGGGCAGCGGTGACCGGGTCGGTGGCCATGAAGACGGAGCCGAACAGGAAGCCGCCCATGACAAGCTGATAGTAGCAAGGCAGTGCGGTTGCACCTGCAAGCTGTCCCAGCCAGCCGACCAGCAGACCGCCGGCGACGGAGCTGACCATGATCTTCCAGGAGGCTACGCCGGTCCAGACCAGGAGGAGAGCGCCGATCAGGATGGCGATCACGCTGGTTTCACCGGTACTGCCGGGGATGAAGCCATAGAACATGTCCATGAAGGAATAGGAGCCGACGGCACCGGTGGCGGCGTCGAAACCGCCGTCGTGGGCGATGGCCAGCGGAGTGGCGGCCGAGATGGCATCCACGTCGCCGAGACCGGCCCATGTCTTGGACACCCATACGCTGGAGCCGGACATGCTGGAAGGATAGGAGAAGAAGAGGAAGGCGCGGGCCACAAGGGCGGGATTCCAGATGTTCATGCCGGTGCCGCCGAAGACTTCCTTCACGAAAATGACGGAGAAGGCGACGGCGAGGGCGAGCATCCACAGGGGAACGTCGACCGGGACGATCAGGGGAATCAGGAAGCCGGTGACGAGGTAACCCTCGTTCACTTCTTCACCGCGGATCTGGGAACTTGCGAATTCGATGGCAAGACCCACGACATAGGAAACCACAAACAGGGGAAGCATCCGGAGCAGTCCGTAGAAGAACATGTGCCAGAAGTTCCAGTTGAGGCCGTAGAGGTTGGACGTCTGGAGACCCACGTTGTACATGCCAAAGAGAGCGGCGGGGACCAGGGCAATCACAACCATGATCATGACACGCTTCAGGTCGATACCGTCGCGTACGTGTGCGCCCTTGGCCGTAACGGTGCCGGGAACACGCAGGAAGGTGTCAAAAGCGTCATAGGTGGAATACCACCAAGGTTTTTTCTGTTCTGCCATAGTTTATGCCATTTCTTTGATCATGAGGTCGATACCCTTTTGGATAATGGCCTGGATCTCGTTCTTGGAAGGGTCTACATAGTCGCACAGGGCGAGGTCTTCGGGAAGGACTTCGTAAATGCCGAATTTCTCCATCTTGTCAATGTCGCCGGCCAGGCAGGCTTTGATGAGGTAGATGGGGAAGATGTCCATCGGGGTGACATCCTCGAAGCATTTGGTTTCCACGAAGGCGCGGGGACCGCCGTGCAGGTTGGTGTCCATCTTGTACTCTTTCTTGGGGGTAAGCCAGGAGAAGTAGCACCAGGAAGAGCTGTGAACCTTGGGACGGAAAGGCTTGGCCCAGCCGAACCATTCGCGCTCGCGGCCTTCCTTGAGCAGCGTAATCTGGTTCTGGAAGAAGCCCAGGTAACCGTCGGCGCCGAGGGTCTCGCCGGTGAGGACGTCACCGCCGACAACACGGACATCTTCTCCGACTTCCGTCAGGGATTTGACGGGCGTGCCGGGAAGGGCGACGACATAGCCGGTCTTGGGAGCGGCGGGGCCGGTGACGGCCACTTTGCGGGTGAGTTCCAGCTTGCCGGTGTTCACGACATGGCCGATAGCGGCCAGGTGCAGGAGCGAAACGGTCCACACGGTCTCTCCTTTACGGATGGGGGCGATGTGGCTGATCTGGACGCCTACGTTGCCTGCCGGATGGGGACCGCTGACCACATGGGTGACAGCGTTCTCCACCTTGTGGAAAGGCGAAGAGGAGACGACATCCTTGCGGATGGCAAAGTGCACGGGTGCGATTTTGCCGAGTGCGTCGATGCCGGCCTGGATGTCGGCAAGGGCGTCACCGAGGGCGAAATCGGTGTCCGCTGCGAGCGGAGCCGTGCTGAAAGAGGATACGAAAATTGCCTTGGGTGCCTGGTCGGGTTGGGCCAGGATTCCGTAGGGGCGCTGGATGAGCGCACCCCACAGGCCGCTTTTCAGGAGAAGGTCCTTGGTGTCGGCGGCAGTCTGGGGGGCCTTTGCGCCGAAGTCTACGAAAGACTGTTCGGCGTCGGCTTTGACGAGTACGGCCAGCAATTTTCTCTTTTCACCCCGGACGATTTCCTGCACGGTGCCGCTGACGGGCGAGGTGACGAGGATCTCGGGGCGTTGTTTGTCGGCCATCACGGGGGAGCCTGCTTTTACCGGATCGCCTTCTTTCACGAGCAGCCTGGGAACCAGACCGGTGAAGTCGGTGGGCTTTACGGCAACGATGTCAGGACTCACGGTTTTGATGACCTGCGGGGCGGCAGCACCCTGAATGGGGATGTTGAGGCCCTTTTTCAAATCGAGATTGTTTGACATTATTGATACAGTTTTGTGTATTTCTCTGAAAATACTGCGCGAAGTTACGAATTTTTTCGCTATTTTCGCATAGAAATTCGAAGATATGAGTGAGATTCTGAGCGCCTTGAATGATGAACAGCTGAAAGCAGTGCAATGTACGGAAGGCCCTATGCTTATCGTGGCAGGGGCCGGTTCCGGTAAAACCCGTGTCCTGACCTCCAGGATTGCGTATTTGATTGAACAGGGCGTCCCTCCGGAGCAGATTCTCGCCCTGACCTTCACCAAAAAAGCCGCGTCGGAAATGAAGGACCGTATCGCCCGGATGGTGGGGGACCGGAAGGCCCGCCGCCTGTGGATGGGCACCTTCCACTCCGTGTTCATCCGCTTCCTCCGCGAGTACGCCCATATCATCGGCTTTCCTTCCACTTTTACCATCTATGACCAGGCCGACTCGGTCAACGCCGTCAAGGCCGTGATCAAGCAGCTCCAGCTGGACGACAAACTGTACAAGCCCAAGGAAGTGCAGTCCCGCATTTCCAAGGCCAAGAACGACCTCGTGACCCCCACGCCCTACATGCAGGGCGCCGGCGGATACCGGGAAGATGACGGCCATCACAAGAAGCCCGAAATATACCGGATCTATGCGCTCTACTGCCAGAACTGCCAGCATTCCGGAGTGATGGACTTCGACGACATCCTCCTGTATATGAACATCCTCCTGAAACGCAGTCCCGAAGCGCTGGAAGCCATTTCCGGACGCTTCTGCCATATCCTGGTGGACGAGTATCAGGACACCAATATGGCCCAGTACCTGATCCTGAAAAAACTGGCGGCCCGCCATCAGAATCTCTGCGTCGTCGGAGACGACTCCCAGTCCATCTACGGCTTCCGCGGAGCCCAGATCCAGAACATCCTCAATTTCCGGAAAGACTTTCCCGGCGCCAAGACCTTCCGTCTGGAGCGGAATTACCGTTCTACGCAGACCATCGTCAACGCTGCCAATACCCTGATCGCCCACAATGAGGGCCGCATCCCCAAGGAATGCGTCTCCATGGGCGAAAAAGGGGAGCCGATCCATCTGGTCCGCTCTTTTACCGAACAGGAGGAAGCCCAGCAGATTGCATCTTCCATCCTCACTCGCATGCGTATGGACCAGGCTGAGTATGAGAACTTTGCCATCCTTTACCGGACCAATTCCCAGTCGCGTGCCCTGGAGGAGCAGCTCCGCCGCCGGAATATCCCGTATATGATCTATTCCGGCAATTCCTTCTTCGAACGGGCCGAGGTGAAAGACATCATGGCCTACCTGAAACTGGCCGTCAACCCCCATGACGACGAGTCTTTCAAGCGGGTGGTCAACAAACCCGCGCGCGGCATCGGCGACACGTCCCTGAACGCCCTTATGTCGGCCGCCCGGAGCTGGAACGTCTCCCTGTTCGAGGCTGCGTTCCGCGAAGGACTGGAGCCTTTCGGCCTCAAAGGTCCGGCTATCCAGAAAATCCGCGCTTTCTGCACCATGATGGAAAAAGCGGCCGCGCAGGCAAAGGATTCCGACGCCTACGACGTCGCCATGTCCCTGGCCTCCGACAGCGGAATCTTCCTTTTCTATAAAGCCGACTCGTCCATCGAGGGGCAGTCCCGCTTCGCCAATGTGCAGGAACTGCTGAACAGCGTGAAGGATTATGTGGAAGAGCAGCAGGGTGAATACCGCAATACGCTGGTGGAGGACGGGGTTGTCTCCGACGCCTCCGAAGTCCCCGACGCCGACCTCCCGCGCATCCTTCTGGCCGATTACCTGGAAAATGTTTCCCTCCTCTCCAACGTAGACGTGGCCGACGATGAAACCTCCAATAAAGTAGCCCTGATGACCGTCCATACCGCAAAAGGACTGGAATTTCCGTACGTTTACGTGGCCGGTATGGAGGAAAACCTGTTTCCCTCCGGCGGCTGGATGCTGACGCCGCAAGACCTGGAGGAAGAGCGCCGGCTCTTCTATGTGGCCATCACCCGCGCCAAACGTGCTGTTTCCCTGAGCTTTGCACAGACCCGCATGCGCAATGGAAAACACGAATCCAATGCACCCAGTCGCTTCCTGCGAGAACTTGCCCCCCAGTATCTGGACCATCCGCTCCGCCGGGAAGACTTCGAAGCCCCTTCGGAGCCGGAGCCGGTTTCCGGCGGTTTCTCCTGGAGGCCGGTGCAGCGCCCTGTTTCCCAGCCTTCCCGTCCGGCCGTCTCCCGTCCGGCCGTCACCCGTCCTGTGGCGGCCCCTGTATCCCGGACTCCGCTGGTGGAACGTCCTCCTCTCGTCTCGCCGGATTTCGTTCCGGATCCCATGTCTTCTTTCCGGGTGGGAGAGCGCATTGAACACAACCGTTTCGGGGCAGGGAAAATCCTAGACATTTCCGGAAACATCCCTGATTTGAAGGCGAAAATCCTATTTGACAAGTACGGTGAAAAACTTTTGCTGCTGAAATTTGCTAAAATTCGGCATATTTAATTGCATTGTAAGAAATTAATTACTACATTTGTAGTGAAGTTTTTCATAGTTTAAGTTTAGGTTAAGTAACCGGCCCCTCGCAGTGAATGCGCGGGGCCGGTGAATTGTTGCGGGATAAAAAGTCCTATTAAAAAGTCCTAGCCGCAGTAGAAATACTGTTTGACAAGATTTCTCATGAGTTTGGTGTCATTGTGCGCCTGGTGGTGGAGGTCGGCGTCGTTGTGGGAACGGAGGGCTTTCAGGATGCCGTCAATCATGCGGGGACGGAATACGTCGGCCTTCTCGTAGACGGCGCGGTCTTTCTCCAGGCAGGCGGCAGACTCGGTGCAGCAGGTGGGGAGCTGCGCGAGGGTGGCCAGGCGGGCGGCGCTTTCTTTTTTGTGGATGTCGATGTCCACGTACGTCTCCTGCGCAATCTTGAGCGCCTCTTCCTTGGGCATCTCCAGGCCGATCCGGGCGGCTACGCAGAGACCTGCCATGAGCTGGTAGATGTCGGCGGAGCAGTCGGGGCTGCGCATTTCGAAGGTCTGTTTGGCGGTGGTGTCGTGGCTGCAGGCTTTTTCCTGCGGGTTGGCCGTGTGGCACATGTCGGTTCCGGCGCTCCAGCCCAGCGGGACACGGACCAGGGCACTGCGGTTGCAGTCGCCCCAGCAGACGTTGGTAGGAGCTTCCTGATGGGGAACCAGACGGAAATAGGAGGTAGGATTCTTGTTGCCGAAGGCGGTGATGGACGGGGCCATCTTCATCAGGCCGGCGATGGCGCGGCGTGCTTCCTCGGAGAGTTTGCCGTCGGCACCGAGGGTGGCGTTTTTGCCGTCGCGCATCAGGCGCATGTGGATGTGCATGCCGGAACCGGCCTTGCCCGTGGTGATCTTCGGTGCGAAGGACACATCCAGGCCCCACTGGTAAGCGAGGTTGCGGATGACCCATTTGGCCAGCAGAAGCTGGTCGGCGGCGGTTTCTACGGGGTTGGGAAGGAATTCGATCTCGTTCTGTTCGTAGACTTTTCCGTCCAGGGTGAAGTTGCCCACTTCGGAGTGGCCGTATTTGATCTGGCCGCCGGTCTTTGCGACATGGTCCATGCAGGCGCGGCGGAAATCGTTCAGTTTGGCGAAAGGTTCGCTTTCATGGTAGCCTTTCTGGTCGGTGGCGGGGAACAGGGGGTCTTCGTCGCAGATGACGTAGTATTCCAGTTCTCCCATGGCTTCGAAGGTCATTCCTGTGGAGGCTTCAAAGGCCTTTTCGGCCCGCATGAGCGTGGCGTGGGGGGCGCAGTCGAAGGGCTTGCCGTCCTTGTCGAAAAAGCTGCACAGGAAGCACAGGGTAGGGATTTCGTTGAACGGATCCACGAATGCCGTACGGTAGCGGGGAACGACATACAGGTCGCTGTTGCCGGCTTCGATGAAGGAGGGGAAGAGGCTGGAACCGTCTACGCGTTCGCCTTCCGTGAGGATGGTCTCTGCGTAAGCGAGGTTGTTGATGGTAAAGTTGAGTGTCTTCACGCGACCGTCTTCTGCAGGGTACATGAAGTCAATCATGCGGATGTTTTTCTCGCAGATGAATTCAATGAGGTCTTCACGGGTGAAGGTTTCGGGCGCTTTTTCCAGGAAGGAAACCACCTCGTTGGGGTTGAGAGCAAGTTTTTTGTCCATGTATTAGTATGTGGTTAAAAGGCAGCACTCCCCGCATGGGGGCCATGAGGGGAGTGCTTTGAGCGAGATACGAGGCTCGAACTCGCGACCTTCGGCTTGGGAAGCCAACGCTCTACCAACTGAGCTAATCTCGCGCTTGGGAATGCAAATATAACACTTTTTTATTAACTTTGGCAAAAATATCAGGATATGGCAATTCAAAAACCCGCAATACCAAAGGGAACGCGCGACTTCGGCCAGAAGGAGATGGCGCGCCGCAATTATATCTTCGACACCATCCGTTCGGTTTTCCGCGCATTCGGCTATCAGCAGATCGAGACGCCGGCTTTGGAAAACCTGTCCACCCTGCTGGGGAAATACGGTGAGGAAGGGGATAAACTCCTGTTCCGCATCCTCAACAGCGGAGAGAAAGCTGCGCTCCCCCCGGAAAAAGGCCTCCGGTACGACCTCACCGTCCCTTTCGCCCGTTACGTCGTGCAGCATCAGAGCGAGATTTCCTTCCCTTTCAAGCGCTTCCAGATCCAGCCCGTCTGGCGGGCCGACCGTCCCCAGAAAGGCCGTTACCGCGAGTTCTACCAGTGTGACGTGGACGTCATCGGCTCGCGTTCCCAGGTGAATGAACTGGAACTGGTGCAGATGGTGGACGCGGTTTTCAGCAAACTGAATGTCCGGGTGGGAATCCATATCAACAACCGCAAGGTGCTTACCGGCTTCGCTGAGATTGCCGGCGCCCCCGACAAGGTGGTGGACATCACCGTGGCCATCGACAAGCTGGACAAAGTGGGCCTGGAGAAGGTAGAGGAAGAGATGGCCGGCAAAGGCGTGTCGGCCCAGGGCATCGCGGTGATCCGGGAGATTCTTTCGCTGGAAGGCGGTTTCCCGGAGAAGATGGCGGCCATGCGCAGGCTCTTCGAGGGCGGCAGCGCTTCCGGCATCCGCTCCGAGGTGGGCCTTAAAGGCCTGCAGGAGCTGGAGGAACTCTTCGGCTTTATCGACGCGGCCGGCGTTTCCTCTCCGGTCGGGATGGACCTTTCCCTGGCCCGTGGTCTCAACTATTACACCGGCGCCATTTTCGAAGTGAAAGCACTGGACTGGGAGATCGGCTCCATCTGCGGCGGCGGCCGGTACGACAATCTTACCGGCATTTTCGGCCTGCCGGACCTCTCCGGCGTGGGCATCTCCTTCGGCGCGGACCGCATCTATGATGTGCTTACCGGTCTGGACTTGTTCCCCGCCGCGCTCGAAAGCGCAACGCGCGTCCTTTTCGCCGTCATGGGGGCCGACGAACTCCGCTACGTCCTTCCCGTCGCCAAAGCCCTCCGCGGTGAGGGTGTCGCCGTGGAAGTCTATCCGGATGCCGCCAAACTCCGCAAACAGTTCGAATATGCCGAACGGCACGCCATTCCGTTCATCTCCATCAACGGTTCCGACGAGATGGCCTCCGGATCGGTGAATATCAAAAACCTTCAGAGCGGAGACCAGAAGGCCTTCGCTGCGTCGGATCTTGCTGGAATCCTGAGCTTTATCGCCTAAGTATCATTTGTTAATGAATAGAATCTTCCTCATCCTGGCAGCAGTCCTCGGGGCTGTCTGCCAGTTTTTCCCTTCCTGCGGGAACCCTTCCGACGCCCGGGAGGAGGCCGCGTCACGTCGGGCGAAGGAACTGGTTTCCCAGCTTACCCTGGAAGAAAAGGCATCGCTGATGCAGCACCATTCGGCCCCGGTGGAGGCCTTGGGCATCCCTGCATACAACTGGTGGAACGAAGCGTTGCACGGGGTGGCCAGGAATGGGAAGGCGACCGTGTTTCCGCAGCCTGTCGGCATGGCTGCGTCTTTTGACGAACCGCTTCTGTACGAAGTGTTTACGGCTGTCAGTGACGAGTCGCAGGTGAAATACCGCCTGGCGCGGGAGAAGGGCCATGTGGGCCAATATGAAGGCATCACGTTCTGGACGCCCAACATCAATATTTTCCGCGACCCGCGCTGGGGACGCGGCATGGAAACCTACGGGGAGGATCCCTATCTGACAGGTCAGCTGGGCATGGCGGTCGTCCGCGGCCTCCAGGGTCCGGCCGACGCTCCGCATCTGAAAGCCCATGCCTGCGCCAAGCACTTTGCCGTGCATTCGGGACCCGAGTGGAATCGGCACAGTTACAATGCCGAAGTGTCGGAGCGCGACCTGCGGGAAACCTATCTTCCCGCTTTCAAGGATCTGGTCACCAAGGCAAAGGTGCAGGAGGTCATGATCGCCTACAACCGCTTCCGCGGCGAGCCCTGCGGCGCCAGCGATTACCTTGTCAACACCATTCTCCGGGGCGAGTGGGGCTATCAGGGCCTCATTACCTCCGACTGCTGGGCTATCCGTGATTTCTATGCGCCCGGGTGCCATGGCTACAGCGAAGACGTCGCCCATGCCGTAGCCGCCGCCCTCCATACGGGAACGGACCTGAACTGCGGCGAAAGTTACAGCCACATTCCCGAAGCCGTCCGGCAGGGTTTGCTGGCGGAGGCCGACGTGGACCGCTCCCTGGAGCGGCTCCTGAAAGCGCGCGTTCTTCTCGGAGAGTTGGACCGCGAGAGCGATTGGGACAGCCTGGAAGACGGAATCGTGGAGGGACCGGAGCACCGTGCCCTGAGCCGGAAAATGGCGCAGGAATCCCTGGTGCTCCTGCAGAATCGGGACCGCGTGCTTCCTTTGCGGAAGGACGCCCGTATCGCCCTCGTCGGCCCGAATGCCGATGACCGGGAAATGCTCTGGGGCAATTATAACCCCGTCCCCGAATTCACCGTTACGCTCGCTGACGCCTTGAAAGCCCGCATCCCGGGTATTCCGGTGCTGGAAGGCTGCGGCCTGGTGTCTCCTGCAGCGGATGTCCCCGCACTGCTGAAACAGCTGGAAAATGTTGATATCGTGGTGTTTGCCGGCGGTATTTCACCCCGGCTGGAAGGAGAGGAGATGCCTGTTGACCTGCCGGGCTTCCGCGGCGGCGACCGGACGGATATCGAACTTCCTGCCGTCCAGCGGGAAGTGCTCTCCGCCCTCCATTCCGCAGGCAAGAAAGTGGTGCTGGTGAATTTCTCCGGCAGCGCCATGGGGCTGGTTCCGGAAACGGAAAGCTGTGACGCTATCCTGCAGGCCTGGTACCCCGGAGAAGAAGGCGGACAGGCTCTGGCCGATGTCCTGTTCGGGGACGTCAGCCCTTCCGGAAAGCTGCCCGTGACCTTCTATCGGTCAGTGGATCAATTGCCTGATTTTGAGAATTACGACATGAAGGGCCGTACTTATCGCTACTTTGACGGCGATCCGCTCTTTCCTTTTGGATTCGGCCTCAGCTATACTGCCTTCGAATACGGAAAAGCCCGCGTGAAGGGCCGTCGGATCCTGATTCCCGTCACCAACACCGGTACCGTGGACGCTGACGAGGTCGTCCAGCTTTACGTCCGTAATCCGGCCGACACGGAAGGACCGCTGAAAAGCCTCCGTGGATTCTCCCGCGTACATATCCCGTCCGGCGCTACGGTTATAGTGGAATTCCCGCTCACCGACGAAACCTTCCTTTCCTGGTCGGCATCCAGGCAGGATATGGTTCCGACAAGAGGGGAGTGGCAAATTCTTTACGGTCCGGACTCGGCTCATTTACAGGCTGTTCCTTATCGCTTTTAGCTTCGGAGCCCCTTTTCTTGAAGAAAATTTTGGTTTTTTCAGGAAAAGTCCCTACCTTTGCAATCCCAAACCGCGGAGTAGAGCAGTCGGTAGCTCGTCGGGCTCATAACCCGGAGGTCGCAGGTTCGAGTCCTGCCTCCGCTACCAAACGAAAAAAGTCAGCTTCATCGCTGACTTTTTTCGTTTATGTGCCGGGATTCACTAGTCCAGGGAGACGATGGTGTACTGGGTGGTGCCCAGGCCCATTTCTTCGGCGCGGGAGACTATGCGGGTGCCGTGACGGGCGTTGATGCGTTCCACAAGGGCTTTCGTGTCGTTGTGTTCATCCTCCTTGAGATTGAACACCTGGTCCAGGCAGAACTTGTCCAGGGCGACGGGATCCAGGGAAGCGGCGATGCCGATGTCCTGGATGGTGGGGTCGTGGGGAGCGGAATCGCAGTCGCAGTCGATGGAGAGGTTGTTCATCACATCGATATAGAGGATGTTCTTTCCTTCGCCAAAGTACTCGTGGACAGCCTGTGCGGCGGCCGCCATGGATTCAATGAAGGGGGTGTTCTTTTCGGGCAATTCATACCAGCCTTCCGGGGCGTGGAGATCGCCTTCCAGGGTAGCGGTTTCGCAGGCCCCGGCGGAGTGGATGTTCACCTTGCCGTTAGGGGAAGCGACGCCGATGGAGGCGTTCTTCAGCACGCCGCCGAATCCGCCCATGGCGTGGCCTTTGAAATGGGCCAGGTTGATCATGAAATCGTAGTTCTGCAGGTGGGAGCCGACGATGTCGTACTTGATCCACTTGTCGTCTTTGACAGGGATCTTGATTTCGCCTTCCTCGTCCATGATGTCTACGGGAGCGATGTCATAGAACCCGTGGGCGCGGATGGTTTCTTTGTGTGTCTGGGTGGTGGCGCGGGAACCGCCGTAAGCGGTGTTGCATTCGACGATGGTGCCGTTCACCTTCTGCAGGAGGGGTGCGATCAGTTCCGGTTTCAGGTAGTTGTTGCCGCCCATTTCTCCGGTCGAGATTTTGACGGCGACTTTCCCCTTGGCTTCACGGCCCAGGGCTTCGTAAATGCGGACCAGGCTCTCCGGGGTGATTTCCTTGGTAAAATAGACGGTGGAAGCGGTTTGTTCACCGGCTTCAGCCTTTTTGGCTTTCTTTCCTGCATTGCCGCATGAGACAATAAGCATGCAGCAGGACAGGAGCATCAGTGCGGTTGTTTTTTTCATAGTAAAACGGGTATGAGGTATGTAAAGATAGACATTTCATCGATTATGCAAATAAATTTTTTTTTATCTTTGCGCCAAATAACAATGTTTCGGATATGAAAAAACTCTTTATGATTCTCGCGCTGGCGGTCCTTACTGCTTCTGCCGCACACGCACAGTTCTTCTACGGTGCCCAGTTCGGCTTCTACACGGACGGTAACGCCAAGGCTACAACCGACGGTTTCGAACGGGGCGCTACGACGTACAATATTTCCGTCAAGCCCAGCATCGGCTACTTCTTTACACCCAAGTTTGTGGCCGGCCTCAAACTTAACTACACCTCCTGCTCTTATGTGAACAACGACACGGGCTCCCTGTCCATGTTCGACGTCAACTACTACGTCAACAATCTCCTTATGGGCAACGGCCTGTCCCGTGACTACATGTCCTTCAAGGTGTCTCCGTATGTGCGTTATCAGGTGTTCTCGATGTTTGACGAGAAACTGAAGCTCTGGGCGGAACTGGACGGTTACTGGGGCATGAAGTATCCCCGGGATACCGAACACAAGATCGACGCTGCCAACCGTTCCATGATCTACGGCGTGGAACTGCATCCGCTGGTGAGCTATGATATCATGGACAAATACATGATCTACACCTCCCTGGACTTCCTTTCCTTCTCCTGGGACGGCGAGGCCAAGCGGAATACGGACTCCGCCGGCAACCCTTACACCGACTTCAAGAGCACCATGCTGTTCCAGTGCAATCCGCTCATCGCCGTGGCCCATGCCTTCATCAACATCGGCGTCATGAGAAAATTCTAGTCATCGGACCAGACTCATAAAAAAAGAGTGCCGCGCGGCACTCTTTTTTGTTTTCTTACTTTTTCTTCGGTGTCTTGATGATGCCTTCTTCCTTGAAGACTTTGGTGAGGGCGGCGACGGCCCGGTCGACCTGTTCCCGTGTGTGGGTGGCCATCAGGGAGAAGCGGATCAGGGTGTCCTGCGGGGCGCATGCCGGCGGGATCACGGAATTGATGAAGACGCCCTCGTCAAAGGCGCGCTTGGTGACGATGAAGGTTTTCTCCAGGTCGCGCACGTACAGGGGAATGATGGGGCTCTCGGTGTCGCCGATCTCGAAGCCTTCTTCCTTGAAACGGCGCAGGGCATAGTTGGTCACGTCCCAGAGGTCTACGCGGCGCTGCGGCTCTTTCTGGATAATGTGCAGCGCTTCCAGGGCCGATGCCGTAGCGGCGGGCGTATCCGAAGCCTGGAAGATGTAGGTACGGGCGGTGTGACGGAGGTAGTTGATGATGACCTTGTCGGCCGCGATGAAACCGCCGATGGCGGCGAGGCTCTTGGAGAAGGTGCCCATGATCAAGTCGATCTCGTCGGTGAGGTGGAAGTGGTTGCAGACACCGCGGCCGTCTTGGCCGAAGACACCCAGGCCGTGGGCTTCATCCACCATGATGACGACGTTCTCGTATTTGTGCTTGAGCTCTACGATCTCGGGGAGTTTAGCCAGGTCTCCTTCCATGGAGAAGACACCGTCCACCACGATGAGCTTGACGGCATTCTTGGGGCAGCGGCGGAGGCACCTTTCCAGGTCCTTCATGTCGTTGTGCTTGTAGTGGAGGCCCTTGGCGAAGGACAGGCGGCGTCCGTCCACGATGGAGGCGTGGTCGCGGTCGTCGCAGATGATGAAGTCGTCCTTGGTGAGGAGCTGGGGGATGACGCCGCTGTTCACCGTAAAGCCGGTGGAGAAGCACAGGGCCTCATCTTTGCCGACAAACTCGGCCAGTTCTTTTTCCAGCTGGACGTGGAGGTCCAGGGTGCCGTTCAGGAAGCGGGAACCGGCGCAGCCGGAGCCGTATTTCTTCATGGCTTCAATGCCGGCATTGATGACGCGGTCGTCGCCGGTGAGACCGGTATATGCGTTGGAACCGAACATGAGGATCTTGTGTCCGTCCATGGTCACTTCGGTGCCTTGCTTGCTGGTAATCTGACGGAAATAAGGATAGATACCCTTTTCCATCATCTTCTGCGGGAGGTCGTATTTGGCCAGCCTGGCGTGTAAAAGTCCCATACTTGTAAGGTTTTAGTATCTGATTTGAGAATGCAAAATTACGAAAAATTTTTTTATCCTCGCATATATGGGGATTTTTTAGTAACTTTGAGGGTTTATTTTACATTAGTATATGGAAGAGCGCAAACTCAATTTTCTGGAAGAAATCATCGAAAAAGACCTCGCCGAAGGCAAAGTAGACTCCATCATGACCCGTTTCCCTCCGGAGCCCAACGGCTATCTGCATCTGGGACACGCAAAAAGCATCTGCCTCAACTTCGGCCTGGCGCAGAAATACGGCGGAAAAACCAACCTCCGCTATGACGACACCAACCCCACCAAAGAAGACACCGAATACGTGGATTCCATCAAGGAAGACATCCAGTGGCTGGGCTTCCAGTGGGACAAGGAACTCTATGCCTCCGACTATTTCGACCAGTTATACGAGTGGGCCGAAGACCTCATCAAACGCGGCCTCGCCTACGTAGATGACCAGACTCAGGAAGAAATCCGCCTGGGCCGCGGCACCGTGGACAAGCCCGGCTCCCCCAGTCCCTGGCGGGACCGCACCCCGGAGGAAAACCTGAAGCTGTTCCGGGAAATGAAGGCCGGAAAGTACGCGGAAGGGGAGAAGGTGCTCCGTGCCAAGATTGACATGGCCCACCCCAACATGATGTTCCGCGACCCGCTTCTGTACCGCATCAAGTTCGCCCACCATCACCGTACCGGCGACAAGTGGTGCATCTATCCCATGTACGACTACACCCACGGCCAGTGCGACTCCATCGAGCATATCACCCATTCCATCTGCACCCTGGAGTTCGACGTCCACCGCCCTCTGTACGACTGGTTCATCCAGACCCTCGGCATCTATCCGTCCCATCAGTACGAGTTTGCCCGTCTGAACCTCACCTACACCCTTATGTCCAAGCGCAAGCTCCTGGAACTGGTGCAGAAAGGCCTCGTGAGCGGCTGGGACGACCCCCGCATGCCCACCCTCTGCGGTGTGCGTCGCCGCGGTTACACCGCCAAGGCCCTGCGGATGTTCTGCGACAAGATCGGCGTTTCGAAACGCGACCAGCTCATGGACCTGCAGCTCCTGGAGTGGTGTGTCCGTCAGGACCTGAACGAGCGGAGCAACCGTTACATGGTGGTCCAGGACCCCGTGAAGCTCACCGTCACCAACTGGCCGGAAGGCAAGGTGGAATGGTTCGACTGCCCGCTCAATCCCGCCGAGCCGGAAGGCGCCACCCGCCGCGTCCCCTTCACCGGCGACCTTCTCATCGACCGGGCCGACTTCATGGAGGACGCCCCCAAGAAGTTCTTCCGTCTCAAACCCGACGGCGAAGTGCGCCTGAAATACACCTACATTGTCAAGTGCAATGAAGTGATCAAGAATGAGGAAGGCGAGATCGTGGAACTCAAGTGCACCTACGACCCTTCCACCCATCCCCAGACCGGGGAGTGGCGTTCCGTCAAGGGCACGATCCATTGGGTGAGCGCCTCGCATGCCCGTGAACTGGAACTGCGCAATTACGACAAGCTCTTCACCCTTGCCGACATGTCCCAGGTTCCCGAGGACAAGGACTACAAGGATTTCCTGAATCCGGAATCCCTCATCCTGGGAAAGGGCTATGCGGAACCCGCCCTGCTGGAGGACGCCTCCGGCATCGCCGTCCAGTTTGAGCGCACCGGCTATTATGTCAAGGACAAGGATTCCACCGAGGAACATCCCGTCTTCAACAAGACTACGGCCCTGAAAGACTCTTACAAACCTGAATAAGACCCCTGGCATATCGGAAAACAGCAGAAGGATAGCGCGCAACACTATCCTTCTGTATTTCCGTATGCTGGTGATGATGGTCATCGGCCTGGTCACGTCCCGTGTGATCCTCCAGTCCCTGGGGGTGACGGACTGGGGCGTGTACGGCGTGGTGAGCGGTGTCATCACGGGCTTCATGCTGGTGACCAATACGGTTGTGTCCGCACTGAGCCGCTACATTACGGTAGGTCTCGGGAAGGGTGATCCGGTGCACCTGAAGACCGTTTTCGGCACCAGCCTGGCCATTATGGCGGGCTTCGCGCTGCTGGCGGTCCTCCTTACGGAAACGGCCGGCCTGTGGTACCTGCACCACCAGCTGGACATTCCCGGGGACCGTATGGGGGCTGCCTTCCATGTCCTGCAGGCCTCGCTCCTGGTGCTTGTCGTGAACCTCTGCAGCGTTCCTTACACGTCGGTGATCAATGCACACGAGCACATGGGAGCCTATGCATGGATTTCCTTGCTGGAAGCATTCCTGAAACTGGCCGTGGCGGCCCTGGTCTGGCTCTCCTCCTCCGACCGGCTCATCCTGTATGGGTGGCTGCTGCTTGTGGCTGCCGTCATCTCCCGGGGAGCGTATGTCCTATATTGCCGCGCCCATTTTGAAGAGTCGCGGGGACCGCTGCGCGGGAGCGTGGCCCTGGCGCGTGAAATCGGCTCCTTCACCGGCTGGAATTTCCTGGGGTCGGCCGCCTATATGCTGAACACGCAGGGCATCAATCAGCTGATGAACATTTTCTTCGGCGTGGGATTGAATGCCGCACGCGGCGTGGCCGACAAAGTGGAGCAGATTGTCCGGCAGTTCGCCACCAACATCGCCCTGGCCGTCAATCCCCAGCTTACGAAAAGCTTTGTCGGCGGCAACCGCTCCTATGCCTATACACTGGCCTGCAAGGCTTCCAAATACTATTTCTGGGTGCTGTGGACCCTGTCGCTGCCCTTCTTGTTCGAGGCCGACACCATCCTCCGCCTGTGGCTGGGTACCGTTCCCGCGCATGCGGCCCTGTTCACCCGGCTCACCCTGCTGTGCTTCCTGATCGACTTTACGCCGGCCACGCTGACGGTGCTGGAACTCGCCGGCGGAACGGTGAAACGCTATTATATTGTCACCAGCGCCGTCGCGGTGGCGGTTTTCCCCGTCACTTGGCTTCTGTATGCGCTGGGCCTTCCCGCCGAGACGGGCTACCTGGTATTCATCGGCGTGTACGTGGTGAAGTCGGTCGTCATGCTGGCGGTGACCCATCGGGATACGGGACTTCCCGTGAAGCAGTACCTGAAGGAGGCCGTCCTGCCCATGCTGGCGCCTTCTGCCGTTACGCTGGTTTTCGTGTGGAAGTTCTGGACCCTTCTGCCGGAAGGCGCGTGGTGGAATTTTGTCGCTGTCGCTGCTGCCGGAGTGCTGTCCATGGCTGGATGCACCTGGGTTTACGGCCTCACGGAAGGGGAGAAGGCGTATGTGGTATCCAAATTCAAGCGCGCATGAAAACCAAAATCCTATATGTCCTGGTCAGCTCCGAGGCCGACGTCTATCTGGAACAGGCCCTCGTGAGCGCGTATTCGGCCCGCCGGCACAATCCGGATGCCGTGCTGACCCTCCTGTCGGACACGGATACGCTCCGTTCCCTCCCGCAGCGGAGCCCGCTTCTGGACTCCCTTTACCAGGAAAAGGTCCCCGTGGATTTCGGGGCCGACGTTCCTCCGATGACCCGCTCGCGTCTGCTGAAAACCGGCATGCGGAACTATGTGGACGGCGATTTCCTGTACATTGACGCCGACACGCTCATTTCCGGGAGCCTGGCGGAGGCGGATACGCTGGAGGCGGACCTCGCCGCCTGCCTGGACCTGCACAGCCCGTTCCCGTCCCATCCCCATTATCAACCTACGGTAAATATGTGCCGCCGGCTGGGCTTTGATGTATCCGGGGAACCGTCTTATTTCAATTCGGGCGTGATGCTGGTCCGGGATACGCCCGGGAATCACGCTTTCTTCACCCTGTGGCAGGAGAATTACCGGAAATCGGCCCGGGCGGGCATCCGGCCGGACCAGCCCTCCCTGGCGCAGACCGACGCCGCCCTGGGACATCCGGTGCAGGTATTGTCTCCCGAATGGAACTGCCAGGTGCAGAGCGGCGTCCGTTATCTGAAAGATGCAAAAGTATTCCACTACATGTGCACCTACCTTTCTCCTGAGGCGGGAGGACAGCTGTACTGTCTGAATGACAGGAAGTTACTCCTGCGTATCCGCGAAAACGGCCTGGAGGAAGTGATGCCCGTGGTGGAGGATCCCATGAAGGGTTTCGCTCCTGTGGTCCGGGTCACCTGCGGGGAAGACCTGTCCTTCTTCCAGACCCGCCGGTACCGCTGGCTCAGGGGACGGTACCGCAAGGGAAAGTTCTCCCTCATGGAGTGGATGCTGAAAGTGAAAGACCATCTGCTGGGGAAAGTGTAAGATGCCAGCCGTCAGCGTCATCATACCGGTCTATGACGTAGAGGCCTATGTGGGCCGCTGCGCCCGTTCGCTGTTCTCGCAAACCCTCTCCGACATCGAATATATCTTCGTCGACGACTGCACCCCGGACCGCTCCATGCAGGTTGTGGAAGACGTCCTGGCCGATTTCCCGGCCCGGCGCCACCAGGTGAAGACTTTCCGGATGAACCGCAACAGCGGGCAGGCCGCCGTGCGCATGCAGGCCCTTTCCCTTGCCACCGGCGATTATGTCATCCACTGCGACAGTGACGACACCGTCGAGCCCGACGCCTACCGTCTCCTCTGGGAAAAAGCCGTGTCTGAGAACCTGGACATCGTTACCTGCGACTTCCTTAAAGAAGGGGAGAATGGCTGGAAGCACGTGGACGGCAACTGCCCTTCCGTGGAAGCCCTCCTTCGTGACCGGGCTCCCTGGAATCTGGTTTGCCGCCTGGTCCGCCGTTCCCTTCTGGACGGCATCGTCCCGCCTGCCGGGAACATGGGGGAGGATATGGTGATTACCCTGCAGGCAACGCTCCGGGCCTCCCGGACGGGGCATGTCGGCACGGCGCTGTACCGCTACTGGTACCGGCCTTCCTCCATCAGCAAAACGTCCGGAAAAGACGCCGCCCTGGGCCGATGGAAATCCCTCACCGCCAATGTCTCCCTGGCCGTTGACCTTCTGTGCCGTGAATACGGATACCGGGGGGACGAGCCGGCGCTCACTGCGCTGAAATACTACAGCCGGCACCATCTGGAGCCGTTCCTGGGTGATCCTTCTGTCCGGCGCCTTTGGCGGGACACTTTTCCGGAAGTGGACCGCAAGCTTCTGTTCACGCCGGGCATCCCCCTGGAAACCCGGTTCTGGTTTGCCCTCATTCACCTTCACCTGTACGGTCCCGTCAAGCGCGTGACCGCCTTATTCCGACAGAATCATGCGTCAAGCGCCCTTCATTGATGCGGCCCTGAGCCGCAAGGTCCTGACGGTCGGGGAGTATTTCCGCGACCGGGTACACGGCGGCATCGCTGCGGTGCTCCGCTCTTACGAACCCTGCTTTCAGGAATTCCAGTTCCTGGCTTCTTCCCGGGGGAGTTCCTTCCGGAACAAACTGCGTTACGACCTGGGCTCGCTTTTCGGCCTTCTGTGGCGGCTCGCTACCCGTCCCGGCATCCGGATCGTGCACATCCATACCGCGGCCGGCCGGTCATTTCCGAAACATCTCGTTTATGCCGCCGCCGCCCGTCTGATGGGCCGGAAGGTCGTCCTGCATTGCCATGCCTCCCGTTTCCGGGTCTGGTTCGGGGAACAGTCCCCGTCCCGGCAGCGGCGTATCCTGTCCCGGATGCGCAAACTGGACCGGCTGGTCTGCCTCTCTCAGGCCTGGAAGGCCTATTTTGTCTCCATCGGCCTGCCGGAAGACAGGGTGGTGGTGCTCAATAACATTACGCCTGAAGCGCCTGCCGGACTTCCTCCGCGCGTAAGACCGCCGCTGCGCCTCCTTTTCCTTGGGGAAATCGGCCCCCGGAAAGGGGTATTCGACCTGCTGGAGGCCATGAAAGGCATTCCGAAAGGGGTGATGCTGGATATCGGCGGCAATAAAATGGAAGAAGAGCTCCGGGATGCCATCCGGAAGGGCGGCCTCGGGGACCGTGTGTGTTTCCACGGCTTCGTGAGCGGGGATCAAAAGCGGCAACTGCTGTCCCGTGCCCACGTTTTCGTGCTTCCTTCCTACAACGAAGGACTGCCCATCGGCATACTGGAAGCCATGAGTTATGGCTGTGCCGTCATCTCCACTCCGGTGGGCGGCATCCCGGAAGTGGTGACGCAGAACGGTATCCTGGTCCCTCCCGGCGACGTGGACGCGCTCCGTGAAGCCATCCTCTCAGTGACCCGGCCCGGTACGGCGGAGCAGATGGGGACGGTGAGCCTTGAAAAGGTGAAGCCGTTCTATCCGTCTTCCGTCATGGCCGCCCTGGAGAAGATGTACCGTTCGCTCCTGTAGGAAGCACTTGTTAAATCCGTGAAAAATCCGTATCTTTGTAAGATTAACGAAAATAGCATTTTATGGCAATTGGTGATGTACTGAAAAAGATATTCGGCTCCAAGAGCGACCGCGACATGAAGGCGGTAAAACCCGTTCTGGACCAGATTCTGAAAATATATCCGGAGATAGACAAACTCTCCAATGACGAGCTCCGCGCCCACAGCCAGGCCCTTCGCGAGAAGATTGCCGCCGTGGAGAAGCCCTTCGAGGACCGCATCCAGGCTATCAAGCTGGAAATGGAGCAGGACATTCCCATCGATCAGAAAGAAGCCCTCGCCACCGAAAGCGACCGCCTTGTGAAAGAGGAGGACGAGGCTATCGAGGTCATCCTGAATGAACTGCTTCCGGAAGCCTTCGCTATCGTGAAATCCACCGCCCGCCGTTTCGCCCAGAACCCGACGGTGGAAGTGACGGCTACCGACTTTGACAAGCTGCTCGCCGCCCAGGGCCGCGATTTCGTGGAGATCCAGGGCGACAAGGCCGTCTGGAAGAACCACTGGCAGGCCGGCGGTAACGAGATTACCTGGGACATGGTCCATTATGACGTCCAGCTCATCGGCGGTATCGTCCTCAACGGCGGTGTCAAGACCAACAAGGACCAGCGCGGCATGATTGCGGAAATGGCAACCGGTGAAGGAAAGACCCTCGTGGCCACCCTGCCGGTCTTCCTGAACGCCCTGGCCGGAAAAGGTGTGCACGTGGTCACCGTGAACGACTACCTGTCCAAACGTGACTCCGAATGGATGGGCCCCCTGTATATGTTCCACGGCCTCAGCGTAGACTGCATCGACAAACATCAGCCCAACTCAGACGCGCGCCGCAAGGCCTATGAGTGCGACATCACCTTCGGCACCAACAACGAATTCGGTTTCGACTACCTGCGTGACAATATGTGCGCCCGCGTGTCCGACCTCGTGCAGCGCAAGCACCACTACGCCATCGTGGACGAGGTGGACTCCGTCCTCATCGACGACGCCCGTACCCCCCTGATCATCTCCGGCCCCATGGAAAAGGCCTCCGGAGACGAGCAGTTCATGGAGTATCGGCCCTATGTGGAGAACCTCTACAACAAGCAGCGCGCCCTGGTCACCCAGACGCTCAACGAGTCCAAGAAACTCATCGCCGCCGGCAATGAGAAAGACGGCGGCCTGCTGCTGTACCGCTGCTACAAGGGCTTGCCCAAATACCAGCCCCTCATCAAGTTCCTCTCGGAACCCGGCATGAAACAGCTCATGCAGAAGACGGAAGCCTACTACATGCAGGACAACGAGCGCGAAATGCCCACCGTCACGGACGATCTGTACTTCGTCATCAACGAGGTGCTGAACACCGTGGACATGACCGACAAGGGCCACGACACCCTGGCGGGCAGCGTTTCCGACCCCAACTTCTTCGTTCTTCCCGACATGGGATCGGCTATTGCGGAAATCACCCAGGATCTCTCCCTCACCCCCGCCCAGAAGGCCGAAAAGAAAGACGCCCTCATGGAGGACTTCTCCCTCAAGAGCGAACGCGTGCACACGGTCATCCAGCTCCTGAAAGCCTACGCCATGTTCACCAAGGACGTGGATTACGTGATCGTGGACAACAAGGTGAAGATCGTGGACGAATCCACCGGCCGTATCATGGAAGGCCGGCGCTGGAGCGACGGTCTGCACCAGGCCGTGGAAGCCAAGGAAAACGTGAAGGTGGAAGCTGCCACGCAGACCTTCGCCACCATCACCCTGCAGAACTACTTCCGCATGTACCACAAGCTGGCCGGCATGACCGGTACGGCCGAAACGGAAGCAGGTGAGTTCTGGGACATCTACAAGCTGGACGTGGTGGTGATTCCCACCAACCGTCCTGTCATCCGCGACGACCAGAACGACATCATCTACAAAACCAAGAAGGCCAAGTTCAACGCCGTGATCGACAAGGTGGTGGAACTGTCCAATGCCGGACGTCCCGTCCTGGTGGGTACCACCGACGTGGAAACCTCCGAGCTGCTGGCCCGCATGATGCGCATCCGCGGCATCACCGCCAACGTCCTGAACGCGAAGGAACATGCCCGCGAGGCCGAAATCGTGGCCCAGGCGGGTCAAAAGGGCCGCGTCACCATCGCCACCAACATGGCGGGCCGTGGTACGGATATCAAGCTCACCCCCGAGGTGAAGGCGGCCGGCGGCCTGGCCATCATCGGCACCACCCGTCACGACAGCCGCCGTGTGGACCGCCAGTTGCGCGGCCGCGCCGGCCGTCAGGGAGACCCCGGCAGTTCCTGCTTCTACATTTCCCTGGAAGACGACCTGATGCGTAAATTCGGCTCCGAGCGGATCGCCGGCGTCGTGGACAAGCTGGGAATGGCGGAAGACGAGGCCCTGGTGAGCGGCATGCTCTCCAAGAGCATCGAAAATGCCCAGAAGAAGGTGGAAGAGAACCACTTCGGCTGGCGCAAACGCACCCTCGAGTACGACGACGTGATGAACTACCAGCGTGAAGCCGTGTACGCCCGCCGCCGCAACGCCCTCTCCGGTGAAAGGATCGAGATCGATGTCCAGAACATGATGACGGACACCGCCACCGTCATCGCCCAGCAGTGCGAAGGCATGCCGTACGAGGAGTTCGAGGAATACGTCATCGGCAAACTCTCCATCGACCTGGGCTTCACTGCGGAAGAATACCTCCACCACAACAAGCCCGCCGAGGTGGCCGAACGCCTGACCGCCCATATGAAGGAAGTCTACGAGCGGCGCATGAATACCATGGTGGAAAAGGTGAATCCCGTCATCAAGACCGTCTATGAGAAGCAGGGCTCGATGTACGAGAATATCGCCATCCCCATTTCCAACGGCAAACGCCAGCTCACCCTCTCCGTGAACCTGAAGAAAGCCTACGAGACCGAAAGCCGGGAGATTGCAAAGGCCCTGAGCCGCAACATCCTCCTGTACTATATCGACGACTACTGGAAGCAGCACCTCAGAGATATGGACGACCTGCGCCAGAGCGTCCAGAACGCGGCTTATGAGCAGAAAGACCCGCTGGTGGTGTACAAACTGGAAAGCTACAACCTGTTCACCGACATGCTTGAAAAGCTGAACGAGGAGGTCCTTACCTTCCTCCTGAGGGCCTTCATCCCGCTGCGCGACGCCTCCGATGCCCGCGAAGCCCGTCCGGCCACCCAGCCCAACCGGAACCTCCAGCAGTTGCGCACCAACGACCCGTCCCAGCTCTCCACCAACGGTGAGCAGAAGAGCCGGATGCCCGTGCGCGTGGACAAGCAGGTGGGCCGGAACGACCCCTGCCCCTGCGGAAGCGGACTCAAATACAAGAACTGCCACGGAAAGGGCATCGCTTAAAAGAGGAACTATGGCAACGAAAATGGACAATTCTTTGAACGTGAACGACGTGAGCCGCATCAGTGCCGGCACCGTGATGAAGGGAGAGATCACCTCGCCCGGAGACCTCAGGATAGACGGAACCTTTGAAGGGACCGTACATTCCAAAGGCCGGGTCGTGGTAGGGGAGAATGCCGTTGTGAAAGGCAACATCATCTGCCAGAACGTGGACTTCTGCGGCAGCATGACCGGAAATTTCTTCGTGAAAGACACGCTGTCCCTGAAAAGCGGATGCAAAGTGGACGGCGACCTGCACGTGAAACGCCTTCAGGTGGAACTGGATGCCTGTTTCAACGGCAGCTGCCACATGATTGACGAAGCCGAGTTCGACCGCCTCAGCGGGGAAACCGCTGACGCTCAGTAGTCCTTCCGGGCTGTTGATAACTTTTGTTGAAAAAATTTTAATAATAGGTTTGTTATCCGGGATTTCTTCCGTACCTTTGTTTGGTCATAATAGGCCTGAAGGGTAGAAATCACTTAACAAACCTATTATATTTATGACACAATCACAGCAAGGTATCTTCGACGCCCGCTCTCTCGGAAAGGGCAAGATGCTCACCCTCGGTCTCCAGCACATGTTCGCCATGTTCGGAGCCACAGTCCTGGTCCCCGTCATTACGGGACTGTCCATGTCGGCCACTCTCCTGTTCGCAGGTCTCGGCACTCTGATTTTCCACTTTTGCACCAAGATGAAGGTCCCGGCGTTTTTGGGGTCGTCCTTCGCGTTCCTGGGAGGCTACGCGGCCGTTGTCTCCATGGGAGCCCAGCAAGGTCTCACCGCCTCAGAATCACTGCCTTATGCCTGCATCGGAGTTTTCTCGGCAGGCATTATTTATTTCATCCTGGCCGGTCTCTTCGCTGCATTCGGTGCACGTAAGGTGATGCGTTTCTTCCCGCCCATCGTCACGGGCCCCATCATCATCGCCATCGGCCTTACGCTGTCCGGGTCGGCCATCCAGAACTGCAACCAGAACTGGTGGATTGCTCTGCTTGCGATTGCCATCATCATTGTCTGCAACATCTGGGGCAAGGGCATGGTGAAGATCATCCCCATCCTGCTGGGTGTGCTGGGTTCGTATCTGGTGGCTGCCTGCTTCGGTCTGTGCGACTTCACCGCCGTCAAGGAAGCTGCCTGGCTGGGTGCGCCGTTCCGTTTTGAGAACACCGCCTTCCATGTGTTCGTGAATCCCAACTGGGGCCTGGTTGTGTCGGCCATCATCGCCATCGTTCCCATCTCCCTGGCCACGATGATGGAACATATTGGCGACATGTGCGCCATTTCCTCCACGACAGGGGTCAATTATCTGGAAGATCCGGGCCTGCACCGCACCCTGATGGGCGACGGTCTCGCCACCATGCTGGCCTCCCTGTTCGGAGCACCGGCCAATACCACTTACGGTGAAAACACCGGTGTGCTGAACCTCACCAAGGTCTTTGACCCGAGGGTCATCCGCATTGCCGCCGTATTCGCCATCATCCTGAGCTTCTGCCCGAAATTCAGCGCCCTGATCGGCTGCATGCCGGCTTCCACCATCGGCGGTGTCTCGCTGGTGCTGTACGGTATGATCTCTGCCGTGGGTGTGCGCAACGTGGTGGAAAACCAGGTGGACTTCACCAAGAGCCGCAACGTGCTCATCGCCGCCCTCATCCTGGTGCTCGCCATCGGTATCAAATATGGGGCGGGGGACAGCATTTCGCTGGGCTTCACCTCCCTCAGCGGCCTTGCCGTGGCTGCACTTGTGGGTGTTATCCTGAACGCTATTCTGCCGGGTAAGGACTATGAGTTCGGTGCCAATCCCCAGGGCGACAAGGCGGTTGACTTTGAGATTAACCCTTCCCTCAGGAAATAATAACTATATATTTATCCATAAACTACGTTTTATGCTCAAAAAAACTATTCTCGCGGCAGCCGTTGCTGTCCTGGGTTTTGCTCAAGGAGTAAGCGCCCAAACCAATCTCCAGACCTTCTACGATTTCGGTAAGAACCGGGGTCATTTCACCACCACCCTCGAAGGTTTCTACAATGACAATTGGGGAAACACCTTCTTCTTTATCGACTATGACTACAATGCGAAGGACGGCGACGGAGTCAACCAGGCTCCCAGCAGCTCCTACATGGAGATTGCCCGCTGCCTGAATTTCTGGCAGGGAACGGCTCTCGCTCCGCTGAGCCTGCAGGTGGAATACAACGGCCTTGTGGGCGTGAACCAGAACTTCCTCTTCGGCCTGGATTACTTCGTCCACAGCTCGGACTTCCGGAACACCTTCAATTTCAAGATCCTGTACAAGACTTTCAGCAAAGGCATTACCAGCAGCATTCCTGCCCAGTTCACCTTTGTGTGGGGCATGCAGGACCTGTTCGGCGTGAAGGGCCTCCGCTTCAGCGGCTTTGCCGATATCTGGGGTGAGGATGTGGTGAACTTTATGGAAGGCGCCACCCAGGCCCGTAAGTTCGTGTTCATCTCCGAGCCTCAGCTGTGGTACAACATCGGCCAGCACTTCGGTGTTCCGAACCTGAATATCGGTACTGAAATCGAACTCTCCGCCAACTTCGCCGGCTACGACGGCTTCTATGTCCGTCCCTGCCTGGGTACCAAATGGGTCTTCTAGTCTAAGGAGGGGTATCCTATGAAACCTGCTTTTGAGAAACTCTTCGGCTTTGACAGCCAGAAGCACAGCGTCAGGACCGAAATCCTGGCCGGTATCACCACTTTCCTGACGATGGCCTATATCCTGGCCGTCAACCCGGGTATTTTCAGCGCCCTTGAAGGCATGCCCGGCGGAGCCGTGTTCACTGCTACCGCCCTTGCTGCCATTATCGGCACGCTGGTGATGGCCCTCTATGCCAAGAAGCCGTTTGCCCTGGCTCCCGGTATGGGCCTGAACGCCTTCTTCGTGTACACCGTGTGTCTGGGAATGGGTTATTCCTGGCAGTTCGCCCTCACCGCGGTTCTCATCGAAGGTATCCTGTTCATCATCCTGACCCTGACCAAGGTCCGCAGCTGGCTCCTGAACGCCATTCCCGGCACGCTGAAGAAAGCCATCGGTGCAGGTATCGGCCTGTTTATCGCTTTCATCGGCCTGCAGAATGCCGGCATCATCGTGAACAATGACGCGACGCTGGTTTCCCTGGGTCACATCACGGAAGGCAAGGCCCTCCTCGGTATGATCGGCCTGTTCATCACCGCCGGTCTGGTGATGGCCAAAGTCCGCGGTGGCATGCTCTGGGGCATCCTGGCCACCACCCTCCTGGGCCTTCTGATCAAGGATCCGGCAACGGGAGAAGCCATTACCAAACTGAATGGCGTTGTCTCCCTGCCCGACAGCGTGAAGCCCATCGCTTTCCAGTTCGAATGGAGCCATGTCCTGTCCCTGGATATGCTGGTGGTCGTTTTCACCTTCCTGTTCATTGACATGTTCGACACCATGGGCACCATCATCGGCGTGCATCAGGGTGCCGGCCTGGTTCCGGAAGGCAACCGCCGCGACGACATCCCCGGCATGGAGAAGATGTTCCTGGCCGACTCGATCGGCACCGTAGTCGGCGCCTGCCTGGGTACTTCCACCACGACCACGTATGTGGAAAGCGCCTCCGGCGTGGGTGAAGGCGGCCGTACCGGCCTGACAGCCTTCTCGACGGCGGCCTGCTTCGCCCTGGCCCTGTTCTTCAGCCCGCTGTTCCTGGCCATCCCTGGCGCCGCCACCGCTCCCGCCCTGATTATCGTGGGTGTGATGATGATGCATTCCGTGACCCGCATTCACTGGGACGACTACTGCAAGGCCATCCCCGCCTTCCTCACCATCATCATGATGCCGCTTGCCTACAGCATCTCTGACGGTATCCTTATCGGTGTCATCTCCTACGTGATGTGCCACGCCGTGGCCGGCAAGTTCAAGGATATTTCCATCACCATGTGGATCCTGGCGGCCCTGTTTATCTGCAAGTATATCTTTATATAGTTCTGAAGGACCTGATACTGTGAAAAGTGCGGCTTTCCCGGCCGCACTTTTTTGTCGGGAAGATGCCGTTGAATTTGGATTATAATTCGTATATTTGAAAAAATTTCTGTGCTTTTATGAAACGTTTTTTAAGCCTTGCCGTTGCCGCGCTGCTGATGACCTCCTGCGGCGTAGTCTCCAACCTGAACTCCGAGCGCTTGATCCAGGGCGGTATGTATGCCCTTCAGGCCCTCACCCTGACGGACGACCAGGTGGTCGCCTATGTTTCCCAGTATATCGCCCAGCTGGACGCCCAGAGCACCGTTCTGCCGGAATCCAGCCCTTATACCAAACGGCTCCGCGCCCTCACCAAGAACCTGGACGGCGTGAATGAGGAGCCTCTGAATTTCAAAGTGTACAAGGAGGACGAGGTCAACGCTTTCGCCTGCGCGGACGGCAGCGTGCGTGTGTATACCGGTATCATGGATGCAATGACGGACAATGAGCTTCTGGGGGTGATCGGCCATGAAATGGGCCATGTAGCCCTTCATCATACGCGCAAGCAGATGCAGAAGAGCATGCTGACGTCGGCTGCCCTGCAGGGCCTGGCTTCGACCGGCGGCACGATCGCTGCCCTTACGGACTCCCAGTTCGGTGCCCTTGGCGAGGTGATCCTCAATGCCAAGTTCTCCCGCGACATGGAATCCGAGGCCGATGACTACGGTTACAACTATCTCTGCGAAGCCGGCAAGAACCCCTGGTCCATGGTGCAGTCCTTCGAGAAACTGCAGAAACTCTCCAGCGGTACGTCCGCCCAGTCCAGTGCGGTAAGCAATCTGTTCTCCTCCCATCCCGACACGCAGAGCCGTATCGAGCACATCACCCAGCGCTGCATGCAGGACGGTTACAAGCGTCCGAAGAAGTAGTCTCAGCGTTTATACGCGGTGAAGCGCCAGGTGAGACCCAGGTCCACGTTGTTCACGTGCGCGAAATTATCCCGGAAATAGACGGCATGCAGGCGTAGATTCTCATTCCCCAGCGGAAAGAATTCTACGCCTGCTCCTGCATACAGGTAGCGCGTCCCGGCGGGCAGGAGGGTGTCGAAGGAGAGACCGTCGGCGTCGACATTGCCTTCGGCGTTGGTTTCATAGCCTACTTTGGTACAGAGGTTCCATTTCCCGAGGGTCAGGATGGCCTTTCCGATGACAGACCAGTCGGCCAGGAGGTTTTTCTGGCCCATGCCCACGCGGTCGATCAGGTCTACGTCCACGACCAGCGGCCCCATCAGGAATTTGTTGCCCAGTACCAGATAGTTCATCTTGCGGTGGTACTGGTCGTCCACCAGGTTATAGCTCCAGATGGTTTTCCAGAAAGAGGTGATGTGTCCGTTCCAGTACAGGTTATAGGAATAATTTCCCTTTACGCCGCCGTGGATGGGCGAGGGGGCGAACTGCAGATGGATGTCCTGCCCTTCGGCCGGAGAGTAGACGAGGGTGAGGCCGAAATCGTAGACCTGGTGCAGATTGTTGCTGAATTCCCCGTAGTAGTAGACGTCGATGGGGGCGGAGTCAATCTCGTAACCGCCGATCCAGATGGGTTGCTTTCCGCCGATTACGGCCCACTGCGGGGCAAACTGCCAGCGAAGCCAGAGGAAGTCCGTGGCGTTGAAGGGATTGTCGGCCGATACGGGCTTTGTGAAACGCTGACGGATGCGGAAACTGAGCCGGTCCGTAAGCTGCCCCTTTACATGGAGGTTCAGATAGTCTCCCTGGAACTGGGAACTGTACTTCCCCTCGGTGGTTTGCTGGTGGAACGTAGCGCGGGTATCCACCCAGATTTCGTCGATGTGGGTTGACTGTGCGTAGAGGGAACCTGCAGCGAGAAGGGCTGTCAGAAAAGCAGGAAGTTTTTTCAGTGTCATTTGCGGTTATCAATTCGTGCTGGTAACTGCAAAGATACGCGATTTCCTCCTACTTAGCAAGCATTTCAGGCCTGGGTTTGATTTTGCGTACAGGGTCGCAGGTGAGGCCGATGCCCAGTTTGTTGAAGGTCTTGCGGTCCACCTCTGACAGGATGACGGTGGAATGGACCTGGGCGCCGGAGAGTTTCGGGAGCTGCTCCAGTGCCAACTTGCAGTTTTCGTCGATCAGGCTCATCATGGAGATGGCGACCAGGACCTCGTCCGTGTGCAGGCGGGGATTGTGGCCGTGCAGGTAATCCACTTTGGTCTTCTGGATGGGGGCGATCATCTGCTGGGGAATGAGCTTGACGTTGTGCGCGATGCCGGCCAGGTGCTTGAGGGCATTCAGCAGGAGGGCCGAACTGGGACCCAGCAGGGGACTGGTCTCACCGGTAAGGATGGTTCCGTCTTCCAGCTCGATGGCGGCCGTCGCCATTCCGCTCTTCTCCAGGCGCTCTTTGGCGGCGACGGTGCACTTGCGGTCGGCCGTGGAAATCTTGGAGCGCTTCATCAGGAGGGCGATTTTATTCACCTCGTTCTCCGTGGCTTTGCCGTCGGCAAAATTGCAGAGGGCGGTGTAGTAGCGGCGGATGACTTCCTGGAAAGAGGCTTCCCGGCACACCTCGTCGTCCGAGATGCAGTAGCCGATCATGTTCACGCCCATGTCGGTGGGGGACTTGTAGGGCGAGTAGCCGTAGATGTCGTCGAACAGGGCGTTCATGACGGGGAAGATCTCGATGTCCCGGTTGTAGTTGACGGCCTGCACGCCATAGGCGTCCAGGTGGAAGGGGTCGATCATGTTGACGTCGTCCAGGTCGGCGGTGGCGGCTTCGTAGGCGATGTTGATGGGGTGCGACAGGGGCAGGTTCCAGATGGGGAAGGTCTCGAATTTGGCGTAGCCGGCCTTGATGCCGCGCTTGTTCTCCTGGTACAGCTGGCTCAGGCAGACGGCCATCTTGCCGCTGCCGGGACCGGGCGCCGTGACCACCACCAGGGGCTTGGTGGTTTCCACATAGTCGTTTTTGCCGAATCCTTCTTCGGAGTCGATCAGCGCGACGTTGTGGGGATAGCCTTCGATGGTGATGTGGTAGTAGACCCGGATGCCCATGCCTTCCAGGCGCCTGCGATACGCTTCGGCGCTGGACTGTCCGTTGAAGTGGGTGATGACCACGCTGTTCACGCTGAGGCCGCGGGCCATGAATTCGTCCCGGAGGCGGAGGACGTCCACGTCATAGGTGATGCCCAGGTCGCTCCGGACTTTGTTCTTTTCAATGTCTACGGCGCTGATGACGATGATAATCTCCGCATCGTCCTTCATCTGCATGAGCATCTTCAGCTTGGAGTCCGGCTCAAAGCCGGGCAGAATGCGGCTGGCGTGGTAGTCGTCGAACAGCTTGCCGCCGAATTCCATGTAGAGTTTGTCGCCGAAAGTGGCGATGCGTTCCCGAATGTGTTCTGATTGGATTTTGAGATATTTCTCGTTGTCGAACCCGTATTTCATCGTTTGGTGGTTTGCTTGAATACGGGATACAAAGATAATAAAAAAAGTGGAATTCCCGGTTGGGGAATCCCACTTTTGCAAAAATAATCACACTTATTTCCGGAACCATTCCAGGGACTGTGTGCAAAGGCGGGAGATGCTGTCCCACTGCCCGGCGGCAATCACGTCCTTGGGGAAAAGTTTGGAGCCCATGCCCACGGCGGTGACGCCGCTTGCGGCCATGCTTTCAGGTTGTCCTCTGTGGGTTCTACCGCGCCGGTTTCCAGGTAATAGATTCCTACGCGGTCGCCGCCATAGACTATGCTGTCGGTGTTTACGCCGAAGCCTTTGAGCTCGGCCGTGCACATATCGGCAATGTCGTTTTTAGGGAGACGGGTCACGAAATGGGCATCCACGCCATAGTTGGCCAAGGATACTGCAACATTTGCTTCACCGCCGCCGAAAGTTGCGTCGAACTGACGGGCCTGGGAAAAACGAAGATAACCGGGAGTGGAAAGGTGAAGCATCACTTAGCCGAAGGTTACTACTTTTGCCATGTGTTATTTTTGTTGGATGATTGTCTGATATGCAGTTCCATAGGGATTACCTGAGTGTCGGTGCGGCCTTCGAGGAAGGCTTTTGCTGCGGCCTGTCCCATCTCGAAAGGATGCTGTCCCAATGAAGACATGGAAGGGAACATGAGCGCGGTGAAAGACTCGTTGGCCGTTCCCACGATGCCGAAGTCTTCGGGAATGCGGATGCCTTTTTCCTTGAGGAGGTCGATGGCGCCGAGTGCGCAGAAGTCTCCGGCGCAGTAAAGGGCGTCACAGCCGGCTTCGAGGGCCTTGATGCAGGCCTGGTAGCCGGTTTCCCGGACGATGGTGTCGGAGAAGACGATGCTTTTGTCGTACGGCAGGTTGGCGGACTCGAGGGCCATCCGGTAACCGGACAGACGTTCCACATAAGCCTGCGAACTCATATAACCGGCCAGCGTGCCGATACGCTTGTAACCCTGCTGAATCAGGTGGCTGGTGGCTTTGAAAGCCCCGTCGTAGTTGGCGCCGACGATTTTGGCGCCGGGAAGATCCGGGAACACGCGGTCGAACTGGACGAGGGGAATGCTCCTGCCAAGGATTTCGGGAATGTGGCTGCCGTCGGTGCTCTCGATGGCATGCGACAGCAGAACGCCGGCCACGGAGTAGTTGCGCAGGGTCTTGAGGGCTTTGATTTCCGCATCCCGGGTCTCCAGGCTCTGGCAGATAAGGACGTGGTAGCCGGCATCGTTGAGGGCGCTTTCTGCTCCGCCGATGACGTTCGAGAAGAATTCCCGGTGGATGCGGGGGACGATGATGCCTACGATATTGGAACGCCCTTTCCGGAGATTGGCGGCCACAACATTGCGCTCATAGCCCATTTCCTGGGCCTTTTTCTGTACAGCCCGGCGGGTCTCCTCCTTGACGCGAGTGCTGCCGGAGAGGGCGCGTGAGACCGTGGACGGTGTAATGCCCAGTGCTTGGGCGATGTCTGTAATCGTAACCATTTCCCTACAAAGATACAAACGTTTGCATTAATTGCAAAAAATTTTTACTTTTGTAAAGTATGAAAAGATGGATTTTCCTTTTTTGGACCGCTTGGGTCCTGCTTGCCTGTCAAGGCGGGGAACCGCGGCGTGCGTCGTCCTTTGTAAACCCCGTCCTGCATTCCAGGGACTTGGTACACTGGGAGCAGATAGGCGCCGCACTGGTGGCCGGCGATCCTGATCGGCATCGCGGGTGCGGGGCATCAGGCCTGGAGCGCCAATATCTTCTCTACGGTGGGTGATATGTTCCCCAAGAGCACCGTCGCTTCCATTACGGGTATCGGTGCCATGGCGGGCGGTATCGGCTCCATGATTATCCAGAAGGTGGCAGGTAACCTCTTTACCTATGCCGAAGGGCAGGGCGCCGCTTTCCATTTCCTGGGATTCGAGGGCAAACCTGCAGGATATTTCATTATGTTCTGCTTCTGCGGTCTTGCGTACCTGATTGCCTGGGTTATCATGAAGTCCCTGGTTCCCAAGTACAAGCCGGTAGTGGCCTAGAACCCGTAATCCGGCTAAGGGAGAACCTCGATCCCGTTTTTACGGTAAATAAAATCTACAGTGGTGAGTTCCGTCGTGAACTCACCATTTTTGTCTGTGCCCACTGCGCTCAGGGAATACTGTTTCCCCTCAATCATGTCCCTGTCCTGGGTGGCGAAGTTCCAGGTTATGCTGCCGGAGGAGACCATGCTGTCCAGGAATCCGTATTCCCAGTACATGTCCAGAAGATTGTAGAGGAAGACCTGGTTCGAGAAGGAGTAGTTGGATTCGATGAGATCGGTCCTCTCGTAATCCCAGAAATAGCGCTCGCCTTCCCGTGAGGGGGTAATCTTCACCGTCGTCCCTTCGAAACGGATGTCGAAGCTGATGTCGGAGGCTTCGATGGCCGGAGTTTCCAGTTCTATTTTGTGTATGTCGCCGACCCGGAGACGGGTCTTGGGGTCGACCTGGAAGACCAGTATCCGGTGCCGCATTCCGGCGCTCAGGTTTTTCGCTTTGTAAGTCATGCTGCCCCTGTAGCAGAACATGTCCGTGAAACTGGCTGCGCTCACATGTTCGAATTCTGCGTGAGCGTCGTAAATCTGCTGATAGCGTTCCAGGCTGCCGTCGGCATGGATTTCATCCTTGTACTGCCAGTAAATATCGTCTTCGGAGGTAAAGGTAAATGTGTACCAGACATCCTTGTTCTCCGGTTCGATGCGGATGATGGCCCGGCTGGGGGTGACGGTTGTCACTTCTATGTCGAACCCGCATGGCTGGCTGAGCTTATCTGAGCAGGCGACGGCAAACAGTGCCAGGAAAAGCAATGACGGGAATCTTTTCATATTTCTACTGGAGGTCATTGGCTACGTTGAGGATGAAGCGCAGCGCACCCAGGGAATGGCTGCCGTAATCACCGAAGTCGAAATGGACGTTGTTGAACTTAAAAAACTGCTCCGCCTTCTGCGCGTTAATGAACGGAACGGTCCTGTCCTGCCGGCTGTGCATCATGTAAATCGGGGCGCGCGGCGTGAAATTGAGGGTGGAGTTTATCAGGAGGGCCCTGTACAGGAGCGCGGTCTGTGCGCTCGTTTTGTCGCGGCCTTCCGGAGTCATCAGGTCGTGGAGGGCCTTGGCTCCCATCAGTTTGTTGATCTGGCCGACCGTATAGCGTTTGGAGTTGATCCAGTCGTTGTAGTTTTCGAGCAGATTGGGTTGGAAGAAGTCGGACATGTCCAGGTTCAGCCCTTCTCCTTCGTTGATGCCCTGCACGATCATGGGAATGGCGCAGGGGATGCCGGTCACGTCCTCTTCCATGGAAAGGTCGAAGGTGGCGTTCAGGTCGTAAGGACCGCCGCCGGCGTAGACCTTCTTGATGGGAAAATCGGTCGGATACTGGTCCTGGATCATCTTCATGACGGCCATGGTGGTGGAACCTCCCTGCGAATAGCCCACCAGGATTACCTCTTCGCTCTCCGGTTTGCGGCCAATGTGTGCCAGATACGGTTTCACGGCAAGTGCCATGTCTACAACGCTTTGCGCGGTGCTGGCCGTGTGCATGTACGGATGGATCATCTTGGAAGTGACGCCGAAGCCTATGTAGTCGGCAATGGCGACGGCATACCCCTTTGTGGCAAGGATGCCCTCCAGGGGGAAACTCTCGGAAGGGCACTCGAAATTGGCGCCGATGGTGAAGTGGCTGACAATGATGAGGTTTTTGACCGGCCCTTTGGCGGGAACGAGAAGTTTGCCCGACAGGGTGAGGGGAGCGCCGTTCACATCCTTGCCCTGGTAGGTCCCGGCGATGTGGATGAGGTTGTTGCTCTGGATGCTTCCCAGAAGCTCTTTGACGATGCTCTGCCCTGTGACGGCGGCGATCTTGGTGTCCGGGTCCCCGTCACCGACATCCATCAGCCGGACTTCCGGATTCAGCTCTCCGCTGTCCATAAAGGCGCAGGAAGACTTCGTGGAAAGGACGTGGAAGGTGTCGAAATCGACGACCTGGATTTCAGGGTGCTGGCAGCCGGAGAGAGAAATCAGGACGGCCGACAGGATGGATATTAGCTTGACAGTCTTCATTTTACCACGAATAGTTAATACTTACGGAAAGAAGGCGGGACCCCACCATGTAGACCCTGTTTGCGTTTTTAATGGCATTCAGGAAGCCCAGGCTGAGGGTGCCGGACCAGGGCCCTTTTCCCACCTGGACGCTGAGGAAATTCAAGTCGCCGGCGGGGGCGAATTCTCTGCCTCCGGCATTGTCGAATGCGACGATGGCCCCGAACCCGATGCCGGAGTACAGGCTGACCCACGGACGCTCGAAATAGATGAACCGGACAGTGGGCATGGCAATCAGGTTATAGTTGTTGACAGGGGCGCCGTTCTCTTTCCAGAAAATGCCCTCGAAGTCCACCTGCGCGCCTACGCTGATGGTCTTGTTCAGGCGGTACCGGTATTCGCCGAAGATGTGGCCGGTGAAGCCGAAATCGGTCTTCTGGACGTCGCCGAGGGCGGTCCCGGGATGGAACACCAGCGTTTCGAAGAGCATGTCGCCCCAGCCCAGGCGGACCTGGTGGCGGGACGCGCCTTCGGGGACTCCCGCAAAGGCTGCGAGCGGGATGGAGAGAAGCAGTAGGATCAGGGCACGTTTCATAAATCCCAATTGTTTGCTGCAAATATACATTTTTTCTGTAAATACTTGCAGGAAAGACGTGTGACAATTTATTTTGTTTTTTTGTGCAAACGTTTGTATCTTTGTAGAAAGAATGCAGAAAACTATGACCAATCTCTTTTCCCTGGAAGGCAAAAACGCCTGGATTACCGGTGCCGCATACGGAATCGGTTTCGCCATTGCCCAAGCATTTGTGAATGCCGGCATCAAGAATATCATTTTCAACACTTCCAACCAGGCCTCGATGGAAAAAGGCCTGCAAGCGTACAGGGAAGCCGGAATCACCAATGTACACGGTTATGTCTGCGACGTGACGGACGAGGTGGCGGTCAAGCAGTTGGTGGAGAAGATCCATGCGGAGGTGGGGCAAATTGACATCCTGGTGAACAATGCCGGTATCATCAAGCGCATTCCCATGCACGAGATGACGCGCAGCGAGTTCCAGCGCGTGATTGACGTGGACCTCGTGGGCCCGTATATCTGCAGTGCCGCCGTGGTTCCGGAAATGATGGAGCGCAGGGAAGGGAAGATCATCAATATCTGCTCCATGATGAGCGAACTGGGCCGGGAGACCGTCAGCGCCTATGCGGCGGCCAAAGGCGGCCTGAAAATGCTCACCCGCAACATCTGCTCGGAGTACGGCGAGTATAACATCCAGTGCAATGCCATCGGCCCGGGTTATATCGCTACGCCGCAGACCGCTCCGCTCAGGGAAAGACAGGCCGACGGTTCCCGTCATCCCTTTGACAGTTCCATCTGCGCCAAGACGCCTGCCGGCCGCAGCAGGAGCGCGTGGTCTGGCTGGCGAACGAGCAGGCCATCATGAGCCCCGAATGGAGCATCCATGCCGCCGCCGGCACGTCCAACTACATGTTCATCTGGGGCATGGCCGGTGAAAACCTGGATTATGGCGATATGGATAAAATCCCTTACACGCAGATGCGTTAGCCGATATTGACCACCTGGTCTGCATAGCGGAGCACGGCTTCGCGGTGCGAGATGAACAGGATGGTCTTCCGTCCTTTGTACAGGCTGCTGAGATTCTCCAGCAGCCCTTTTTCTGTCTCCGGGTCCAGGGCCGACGTGCTCTCGTCCAGGATGAGGATGCCGCCGGGGCGGAGGAGGGAACGTGCGATGGCGATGCGCTGGGCCTGCCCTTCGCTGAGGCCGCTGCCGGTTTCTCCGCAGGGCGTGTCCAGACCGTCGGGCAGGTCGAAGACGAAGCCGGCCATGGCGGTGTCAAGGACCTCTCTCATCTGCGCTTCACTGGCCGACGGACTGGCCAGCTGCAGATTGCTGCGGATGGTGCCGGACAGCAGGGAATTGCCCTGAGGGATGTACATGAAGTTTCCTCTGAGGGCGCTGCCGGCGGGATATCCGTCAACGAGAACCGACCCTTCGGCAGGTTTCAGTAGACCCAGGATGAGGCGGATGAGCGTACTTTTGCCGATACCCGTCGGCCCGGCGATGGCTGTCATGCTGCCGGCGGGGAAGGTGCAGGAGAAATCCTTGAGCACGGCTTCCTGGATGCCGGGGTAGGCGTATGTGACGTGGGATACTTCGATCTGCGGAGCTCCCCGGAGGAGTTTCTGGTCTTCCAGCGGTTCCTGCTCCAGTTCCTCGAGGTCCATCAGGCGTTCGATGGAGGTGATGGCCTGGATGAAAGCCGGAACCTGGCGGCCGAACTCGGCGATGGGGCCCTGTACGCGGCCGACCAGTTGCAGGAGGGCCGTCATGGTGCCGAAGGTAACGGCGCCGCTCCGGATGCCGACGATGCCCCAGATAAAGGCGGCGGCATGGCCCGCCTGGAAACCGAGGAACATGAGTCCGCGGGCTACGGCGTTGTAGTTGAGGCGCTTACGGGTGTTTGCCTCTATGTCGGCCTGCAGCCAGCCGAATTTTTCCAGCACCCTTTCCACATTGGTGAGGGTGAGGACAAGGACACGGTGCTGCAGGCTTTCCTGCATGACCTGCTGCAATTCGCTTTCGCGGGCCCGGATGGCCGCCATCAGCTGACGGAGCTGCCGGAAGAACATCTTGGAACCCAACACGGCCGCCATCATCAGGATGACGAGAACCCAAAGCAGATTGGGCGCCATGTACAGCATATAGGCCGACGCAGCCAACAGCTGGAGGAGGGTGACGACGATGCCCGGAATGCGCTGCGTGAGCAGCTCCGACACGACGCGGATGTCTTCCTCCAGGCGGTTTACGGTGTCGCCGGAAAGGAAGCGCTCACGCCCGTCCCAGCGGCTTTGCATCACGTGGCCGAAGAGGTCCTTCCTGAGAATGTTCTGCGCTTTTACGTGGTTGTAGCTGTCCCACCAGGAGTTGAAGATGTTCAGGGTAATCTGCAGAAGCAGGATGCCGACAAACAGCAGGACGGCCGGCCTGAGCGGCGCCGGATTGGCGCCGGTGGCAATGTCCACCAGTTCTTTGCTCATCCAGACGAAGGTGAGCGTAAGGGCGGTGCGGACCGCGCCGATGGCTATGGTGACCCCTATCCGCCACCGGACGGGTACGGACATGCCCCAGAGGGCCTTCAGGCAGGCACCCAGGTTCTTCATTTACTCGGCGACGCCTTGTTCTTTCCAGATGCCGACGAGGCGGTTCACGTCGGCTGCGGCCACTTCGGGAGTGACTTCGTACTTGTCCAGCAGGAGGTTCGTGAGGTCCTGCTCCGTGAATTCCTTCCCCTGGACTTCCTGCCACAGGTAGGCGGCGGTCTCGTTCAGGGAGAGCATTTTGTTAAAGTTCACTTGGGCCAGGCCTTCGCCTACCACGACCCATTCTCCGCAGATCTGGCGGAGGGTAAATCCTTCTTTGATTTTCATATCAGTCTTCTGTAAATGCCTAAAATATACCTTCTTAAGGGTTTAAGGAAACGCCAGAAGCGTCCATTTCCGGGCTTGACCGTCCGTTTTCCGCGTTCGATGGCGGTAACGGTGCCCATTACGTCGGCCACGGTGCAGCTTTCCGTTCCGGAGAGATTGCCGTCGCCCATGAGGGTGAGGCGGTCGCCGTCTTTGCGGATGAGCCGGTGCAGCACGTAGCGGGGACCGGCCAGACGGACCAGCAGGATGTCACCCACTTCTACCGAAGGCTGCTTCCGGAGCCGTACGCTGTCTTTTCCGCCGCGGATGAACGGGAGCATGCTGGACCCGAGCGGGCGGAAGGTGACCTCCCGGCCTTCTTCCATCAGGCGGGCGGCATCCTCCAGCAGGATCTCGTTGGCGACGGTTCTTTTATCCATGGGTGACGGTTGCGTGACAAAGCTCTGCGGCAGCCTGGTCCGGCAGGCAGTCCAGCGTATAGCAGGGGAGCACCTTCACAAGGCCTTCCAGGGTGTTGTGCCATCCTTCGGCCAGTCCTTTGAACGGCCGGAACGAGGAGGCCGATGCCATCAGGGATGCGTACGCCTGGATGGCGCCGAGCCGCTCGATCTTGTTGAAGGGAGCCTGGCGGATGCGTACGACGGCGCCTGCGGGCACGTCCTGGGCCTTGTAGCAGGGAGTTTTCCCGCTCCAGGGGCTGCCGTAAACGCGCGCTGTCCCGTCCGGCATCAGTCGCAGGATGGGATTGTCGTCATTGAGGAGGACGGTGCCGGGGATGTGCTTGATCCACAGGCTGCTGTGGGTGCTCTTTCCCGTGCCGCTCCGGCCCAGGAACAGATAGCCTTTCCCGCCGTTCATGACGACGGAGGAATGCATCTCCAGGGCGCCTTTCCCGGCCGTCGAGAAGGCAAACAGGAGCATGAGGGCGTTGTTGATGGTGAAAACGTCGTCCAGGTGGGTGCAGAGGAGCTGGCCCTCGCGGAAATCGGGGCTGGTGCGGAGTTCTCCCGATACGGGCCGTCCGGGAAGGGGACGGACACGGAAGCTGTACCCGCCGTCAGGAAGTGCGCCGATGGCGATTTCCGGAAAACCGGGACCGTCGTCGGTGGTGAAGATGGGAGTGGCGTTGACCGGGGAGAAGGCCTTGAAAATCCTCAGTCGGAAAAGGTCCGGCTGCAAGGCGTCGGCGACCTTGAAGGGTTCCAGGTTGCTCATCTGAGGGTGTTCCCCCTCCAGGATGAAGGTGAAACCCGCCACCTCGTATGTTTGGGAAAGAATCATCTCTTGCGTGTTATCAATCTACAAAACTATGAAAAATACGGAAGAAAAAAAAGGCCTAGCGGCCTTTATTGTCAATCGCGTGCTGGAACATGTCCAGCAGATGTTTCACCGACTTCCGGATGTCGTACGGCTCCATGGAGGCGGCGTACTGTTTTCCCATTTCCCAGCGTTCGGCAGGGTGGGAGAGCCACCAGTCAATCCGTGCCGCGAGGGCTTCGGGGTTCTTTTCCGGGAAGCGGCTGCGGCGGTCCAGGGCAAACTGGGAGGTCCCGCTGTACCGGCCTTCGGCGATGACGGGGACAGCGCCCTGCTGCATGGCTTCCATGATGGAAAGGCCTTCCACCTCGATGGTGGCGCAGTGGACGCAGAGGTCGGCGCGCGAGGCGAGGGTGCGGAGTTCGTCACGGGAGCAGAACTTGAAGACGGGTTCATAGCCCAGCACGCCGTCTTTATAGAGCTTCATGGCTTTCCGCCTGTAGCTTTTCGCTTTGGGACCCTGGCCGGCGAAATACAGCTGGATCCGTTTGGCGTAGGCGGAATGTTTCATGGCTTCCAGCAGCGTAGGCTGGTCTTTTTCTACGGACAGGCGACCGATGTAAACCACCAGGAGCGGGCGGGCCGGGTCTTCGTAATCCTCCGGGGGCGTGGCCGGGCGGAGGCAGGTGTCGGGAATGAGGCCGTTGGAGAAGACTTCCAGTTCCGGCTTGAAGTGATAGCGGCGGAGCCGGTCCATCACGTTCTGGGTGGGGCACTGGACCCGGTCGCAGAAATTGAACACCCAGTTCCGCCAGAATCTCAGGAGGGACCGGTTGGGGAATTTCCAGCCGCCCATGTTCAGCGAAGAGAAAATGTTCTCCGGGTGCAGGTGGTAAGTGCCGGTGCAGGGAACGCCCAGCCGGCGGCAGATCCGTACGGCTTTCACCTGCAGGACAAAGGGCTCTTCCATGTGCACGACATCGGCCCATCTGACGGCCTCTTCGATACGTTTGGGGTCGCCATTGGCAAAGCTGTAGCCGTGCGCGGCGATCAAGGGCTCGAAGATGGGGAAGCTGAAGTGCTTGAGCGGGAAGTCCGGGGCAGGACCGTCCGGGTCCGGATTGGGTCCGGAAAGCACCTTGACCTCGTGGCCGGTCTCCTTCAGGTACTGAATGGTTCGCCGGGCCGACGCGGACAGGCCGTTTCCGGTGGCATAGAGGTTATTGATAATAAAGAGGATTTTCATAGTTTTCAGTCTTGGAATACGCGTTGGAGCATGTCGGCATACTCTTCAATCCAGCCGTTGTGCCAGTCATGCGAGCCGGGATATTTGGCGTACGTATGGGGATAGCCCAGTTTTTCCATCTTTTTGTGCAGGTCCAGGGTGCTGGGACGCATGATGTCCCATTTCCCGGCATACAGGTAGTAGCCCTCGGGGGCGTCCTGGAACTGGACCTTGAGCTTCGGGAAAAGCCTGTGGTAGAACTTCCAGCGATATTTTCCCGGCTTGCCCATCCCCCACATATAAGGGGAGTAAGCGCCGATGTAGCCGAACATATCAGGGTGATTGGCCCCCAGGAAAATGCTTTGACAGCCGCCGATGGAAAGGCCCGCCACCGCCCGGTGGGATTTCTCCGGCACCGTCCGGTAGAGGCTGTCCACAAGATGCACGACGTCCCGTACAAAGGCCGATTCCACCACGCCGTCCACCTCGAAGATGCTTTCGAAGGCATCCTTGAACCGGCCTCCTTCGTAGTCTTTGTCGTCGTTGTACTGGTTGACGTTGGGCATGACTACGATGCAGGGAACGGCTTTTCCTTCACGCCACAGGCTGTCGGTCGTCTGATAGACTCTTCCTTTCCGGATCCAGGAGGTCTCGTATCCGCGGGCGCCATGCAGCAGGTAGAAGACCGGATACCGCTTCCCGGAGGTATAGTAATCCTTGGGAAGGTATACGATCATCCTTCGGGTGGAAGGCCCGGGAACGCTGCAGGAGTACTGCACCTCCTCCACCAGGTTTTCGGGCTGGTAGTTCCGGATGGCAGGACCGGGCAGGTAGGTCTCTGAATTTCTCCAGCGGACGACTCCGCAGGACGACAGGACCAGGATGCCGAGCAGGAAGGAAAGGAGTTTTCTCATAGCATAAAAAAGCCGGGCTTTGCGGCCCGGTTTTTCAGTTTGGGCGGGGTGGCTTATTCAGCTTCGGGCGCCATGGTGGTGTAGACGTTGGTGACATCCTCGTCGTCCTCCAGGAGGCCGGTGAGTTTGTCAAGGGTGGCACGCTGCTCGGGCGTGACTTCCTTGAGGTCTACGTTGGGAATCTGCTCGAAACCGCCGGAGATGAGGTCGTAGCCTTTTTCTTCGATGTATTTCTGGATCTGGCCGTAGGCGGAATAGTCTCCGTAGATGGAGATTTCCACGGTTACGTTCTCGTCCTCATCTTCCACTTCCTGCTTGAAGACTTCTTCAGCGCCGAAGTCGATGAGTTCGAGTTCCAGTTCGTCCACGTCGATGGGCTTTGCGGGATCTTCCTTGATGCGGAAGACGCACTTGTGGTCGAACATGAAGGCGACAGAGCCGCTGGTCTGGAGAGAACCGCCGCACTTGGTGAAATAGCTACGGACGTTGGCCACGGTGCGGGTGTTGTTGTCCGTTGCCGCTTCTACCAGATAAGCGATGCCGAAGGGACCGAAACCTTCATAGATGAGTTCCTTGAAGTCGCCGGTCTTGGCCTCGGTGGCCTTCTTGATGGCGCGTTCGATGTTCTCTTTGGGCATCTGCTCGGACTTGGCTTCGGCGATCAGGGCCCTCAGACGGGGGTTGCCGGTCACTTCTGCTCCGCCCTGCTTGACGGCGATGGTGATTTCCTTGCCCAGTTTGGTGAATGTCTTGGCCATGTGGCCCCAGCGCTTCAACTTGCGCTCTTTGCGGAATTCAAATGCGCGACCCATAGTTTACTGAGCGTTTTCGATGCGGGTGATGTACTTGTCGATTTCCAGGGATTCGGGAGCGTTGGCCCACTGGTCCTTGATTTCCTTGTAGAAGGAGAGTGCCTGCTGAGCGTTGCCGTTGGCTTCGGCGGCGATGCCGGCTTTCAGTAGATAAGCGGCGGCCAGGGCGTTGTCCGTGGTCTTGGCGGCTTTGGAGAACCAGTCGATGGCGGCGGCGTAGTCCTGAAGCTCTACATAGGCGTCGCCGATGCAAGCCTGTGCGCGGGCGAGCATAATGGGATCCTTACCGGCATATTTCTTCAGGTAAGAGATGGCCTCTTCGTAAGCACCGGTCTGGAGTTTGGCGATACCGGCATACATGTAGACGGCCTCTCCGGCTTTGGAACCGTATTTGGAGATGATTTCCTCGAAACCGGGGTTGTTGTCGTCGCCGGTCAGGGCAAGTTCGTATTCACCGGCTTCGAACCACTGCTCTGCAGGGACCATCTGCTCGGTGGCCTGTGCGATCTTGGGCTGCAGCACGAAGCGGTTGTAGGCCAGGATGGCGAGGGCGATGACGAGCACTGCGATGACGCAGCCGTAAATGATTTTTCCGTTCTCTTTGAAGAACTGGTCGGTTTTGGAGACGGCGTCGGCCACATTCTGCTGACGCACTTCTTCTTCGTTTTTGGTAATCTTTGCCATATTTGTGTTGTTTCTAATTAGCTTATGAGCCCGCAAATTTACAAAAAATATTATATATTTGCAATCCTAAAGCATCTGTGATATGCCCGTTCTCAAGAAAATAGTAGTCCAGGATTTCCGGAACATCCAATTCCAGGAACTTTCCTTCAGTCCCAACGTCAACTGCATCAGCGGCAACAACGGGGAAGGGAAGACCAATCTGCTGGACGCCATCTACTATCTTTCCATGACCAAGAGCGCTTTCCCGGCACCGGACCGTTACAATTACCGCTATGGGACGGAAGGCTTTACGGTCGGGGGGACTTATGCCATGGAAAACGGGCTGGATTCGCGCTTCTCCATCAAAGTGACGGACCAGGGGAAGAAACTCGTCCGCGACGACAAGCCCTGCGGCCGCCTCGCGGAACATATCGGCACCCTGCCGGTGGTGATGGTTTCGCCGGGAGACATCGGCCTTGTGAGTGATTCCGGAGAGGAGCGGCGGAGGCTTTCCAATGCGGTGCTTTCGCAGATGGACCGGGAGTATCTCTCCGCCGTTCAGGCGTATACGCGGCTCCTTGCCCAGCGGAACCGGATCCTGAAAGACTTTGCTCCGGATGCGGCGTTGCTGGATGTGCTGGACGGACGGATGGAAGTGCATGCCGCCCGCATCTACGCTTCCAGAGCCCGCTTCGCCGAGGATCTCAACCCCATTGTAGCCCACTATTACAAGCTCATTTCCGGCGGCGGTGAAACGGTCGGCATTGAATACAAGTCTGATCTTGCAAAAGCTTCGCTGACAGATGTTTTCCGCGCTCACCGGGAGCGGGACTTTCAGCTCCGCTATACTTCTTCCGGCATCCAGCGCGACGACTTCTCCTTCACCATGGACGGCCATCCCATCCGCCGTGCCGGTTCGCAGGGGCAGCAGAAATCTTTCCTGGTCGCCCTCAAATTCGCCCAGTACGAACTGATGAAGCGCTCCTACTGCTTCGCCCCCATCCTGCTGCTGGACGACGTGTTCGACAAACTGGACCTGGGCCGGATCTCCAACCTGATCGGGATGGTTGCCGGTTCCGACTTCGGCCAGATTTTCATTACCGACACCGACAAAAAGCGCCTTTCCGGTATCGTGGACCGCATCACCGAGGACCGTGCGTATTTTGACACCGTTGCCGGAGAATTCACCAAAGTCGAGTAGCCATGGCCATCCGAATCCACCGAAAAGAACCCGTGGGCATGGACAAGATCGTGTCCGAGTACATCCGGTCCATGAAAATCGCCTCCGGCCTGAACACCCAGCGCATTTTCGCGGCCTGGGACGCCTGCTCCGGGGCCGGCCCCTTTACGCTCAAGCGTTACTTCCGGGGCGGCAAACTCTACATCACGCTGGATTCTTCCATGCTCCGGAGCCAGCTCTTCCTCCAGCGCGCCGAACTGATACGGAAAATGAACGCGTATCTGTCTTCAGACGAGCTGTTTACCGCCGACAATAAAACCGTCGGTTTCATTGAGGAATTAATCCTCCGGTAAGATTTTTCTGCAGATTTCCTGCGCCTGGGAAAGCGTCTCGATCTTTCCCACATCCACCAGGGTCAGATCCTGTGCCTGAACGCCGTAAATGGGGTAATCCCGGCAGGCTTTCAGGTAGAAATCCATGATGGGGAAGCGTTCCGGCATGCCATATCGGTCAAAGGCGGAGAAAATGCGGGGCGACAGATTGTGAATGCCGGAGAAAGCCAGGCGGAGGCAGTCACTGACCTTGAGGTCCGGGAAAGGGGAGCGGACCTCGCCTGTTGCGGTGTCCGTCCAGCCCACCAGGCGCATTTCCCGGTCGAAGAGCAGGTAGCGGCGGGTTTCCCGGCTGCTGACGAGCAGGGTGGCCAGCGCGTCGGGACGGGTCTGCGCCCGCAGCCAGGGGATGTCCAGATTGGAGACAATGTCGACATTATGGACAAGGAAAGGCTCCTCGCCACCCTCCAGGAGCGTCTTTGCATGTTTCAGCGCCCCTCCTGTCTCCAGCAGGCGGGCCGACTCGTCCGAAATCCGGATCTCCACGCCCCAGTCCCGCGAGGCCAGGAAGGAACGGATCTGGTCCGGGAAGTGGTGGACATTGACCACGAGGGAGTCGTATCCGGCCGACTTCAGCCGGCCGATCACATGCTCCAGCAGCGGTTTCCCGCAGATGGGGACCAGTGCTTTGGGCATGGTGTCGGTGATCGGGCTCAGCCGCGTACCCAGGCCGGCTGCGAAAATCATCGCTTTCATGCTTACAGGGATTTTTCGAGATTCAGTTCCCGGTGGGTCACAAGGACGCGGACGTCGAATTTGTGGGCCAGGTGGCGGGCCAGGTGTTCGGCACAGTAGACGGAGCGGTGCTGGCCGCCGGTGCAGCCGAACGAGACTTGGAGGTGGGTGAATTTCCGCTCCAGGAAGCGGGTTACATGGGCGTCCACCAGTTTGTATACGCTTTCCAGGAACACGGTGATCTCTCCGTCGTCTTCCAGGAAGGAGATGACTTCGGGGTCCATTCCGTTGAAGCGGCGGTAATACTCGTACTTGCCCGGGTTGTTGACGGAACGGCAGTCGAAGACGTAACCGCCTCCGTTGCCGCTGTTGTCGGCCGGAATGCCTTTCTTGTAGGCGAAGCTGTAGATGTGCACCTGGAGCGGATGCTCTTCGGGAATCTCATTGTACTGCGGCATGGCCGACAGCTGCTTCAGCAGGCCGTTCAGGTAAGGATAAGCGGAGAACGGGGTCTCGAGCAGGGACCGCAGGTTCTGCATGGCGTAGGGGACGCTGGCGACGAAGTGGGGTTTCTTTTCAAAGTACCCGCGGAACCCGTAGGCCCCCAGGACCTGCAGCGTCCGGAACAGGACAAACAGGCGCAGGCGCTCATGGAACTGCGGCGTGTCAACCTTCCGGAACGCGCCCAGGGCGTCCAGATAGGCCTGGATGAGTTCCTGCCGGAGGGCGTCCGGGAAACGGGAGCGGGCCTGCCAGATGAAAGAAGCTACGTCGTAATAGATGGGGCCGCGCCGGCCGCCCTGGAAGTCGATGATGTAGGGGAGGCCTTGGTGCATCATGATGTTCCGGGCCTGGAAGTCCCTGTGCATGAAGGTGTTGCTGTCTTCCTGGAGGAGGTCGGCCTTCAGGCGGTCAAAGTCTTCCTGCAGGGCCACTTCGTCGAATTCCAGTCCGGTGGCCTTGAGGAAACAGTATTTGAAGTAGTTGAGGTCGAAGTCAATCATGCGGCCGTCGAAACGGGCGTACAGGCAGTCTCTGTCCCAGTCCAGGCCTTCGGCTCCGAGGAACTGGAGGCGGGGCAGTTCGCGGATGGCCTGGCAGAGGAGGGCTTTTTCGGCGGCACTGTAGACATCGCTTTCGCGCCCGGGGGCCACCTCGTCGAAGAGGGTCTTTTCCCCCAGGTCGGGCTGCAGATAGGCCGCCCCGTCGTCGCTGACGGCGAGGACCTCCGGCACTTGCAGCCCCTTTTCCCGGAAATGCCTGGCCAGGCCGATGAAAGCCCGGTTTTCCTGCAGGGAGGTGCCCAGGACGCCGATCAGGCTGTTCCCGTTACCCTGAAGGCGGAAGTAGCGTCGGTGGCTTCCGGACGAGGGCAGCTCCGTAAGGGTGTCGGGCTGTCCTCCGGTATAGGAAGCGAAGAGGGAGCGAAGTATTTGTTCAGGCATGGCGGTCAGAGGGTCTCGATGATGTCTTTGAGGAGGGCGTTGAAGTCGATGACGCGGTCCGGTTTGGGAGAGTAGCCCAGGACGACGACCACCAGGTCCTTGGAGGGGACAATGTAAATCTCTTGCCCGTCATGTCCCTGGCAGGAGTACATGTCCTCGGGGGCGTCGGGGCAGGCGAGGCTCCGGTTGAGCCAGAAAAACGCTCCGTATTTCCCTTCACTGGCCGACGCGGGCGTCGTGGTATAGTCCACCCAGCCTTCCGGGAGGATGCGTTCCCCTGCGATACAGCCGTCGTCCAGGAAAAGCTGACCGAAGCGGGCGTAGTCGCGGGCGGTGACATACAGGTAGGAGGAGCCGACGGGCGTGCCGGTCATATCCGGCTCAAAACAGGGGTTCCAGATGCCCAGCGGGGTGAACAGCCGCTCTCTCAGGTAGGTGAGGAAGGCTTTGTCGTCAGCGAATTTCCCCCTCAGGTAGCGCATAACCAGATTGGTGCTGCCGCTGGAGTAGTACCAATAGGTGCCGGGTTCATGCTCCAGGGGCTTGTCCTGGGTAAACCGGCCCATGTCCTGCTCGCGGTGGAGCATGAGGTTCACGTCGGAGCGGTTGCCGTAGTTCTCGTTCCATTGGAGGCCGCTTTGCATCTGCATCAGATGGTTGAGCGTAATGGCTTTTCGGCCGTCATGCTGCCACTCGGGAATGTCCAGGGGCGCGTGGATATCCACCATCCCGTCTTTCACCATCAGGCCGACGAGGGCATTGGTGAAACTCTTGGCCATGCTCCAGCTCAGAAGCCGGGTGTCCGGCCCCATGCCGTCGCGGTACCGTTCCGCCACTATTTTTCCCTTGTGCAGGACGACGAAGGCGAAGGGAGTGCCGTTGTAGGCATGCCCGTCCACGAGCGCCTCTCCGATGGGGGAGAGGGCGGCGCATAGGGCGGAATCCCCCTGTTCCAGACGCTCGGGGATGGGATCCATGGGAGGCAGGGGAAAGGCCTGGGCCTGGAGCTGCGCGGGTTTCTGTCCCCGCACCAGGGTGACGCCGTAGCCTTCACGGTAAACGGCGACGGATTTGCTCCAGAGGAAGCGGCTGGTGACCGTTTTGGCATCCTTGTCCACGCGGTTACGGGTGAACTGGATCAGGGAGAAATGAAGGTCCAGGTCTTGGACATCCTGCGCGTCGCGTCCGGAGACAAAGACGGCCGATGCCAGATTCTTGGCGGCATAGCCGGTGACGATGGGCATGAGGCTGTTCAGATACAGACAGCCGGCAAGGAGGATGGCCAGGATGCCGACGAGGATTCCAAGGCCGATTTTCGTGCATTTTTTCATACCTCAAAATTATCTATTTTTTGCGGATTCTACAAACGAATCGTATCTTTGCGCCATGTTTCCTGCAGAAGTTTTGCCCGAGGGGATTCCCGCATCCCTTGCCGGCTTCATCGAGGCGGAAGTGATTCCGCAGTATGCCGCCTTCGACAAGGCGCATCAAGAGGACCATGCCCGCGCGGTCATCGCCCGTGCGCTGGAATTGTCGGCCTATTATCCGGTAAACGTCAGTATGGTCTATACTGCGGCCGCCTGTCATGATCTGGGCCTTTCCGTGGACCGGGCCACCCACCATCTGGTGAGCGGCCGCATCATCCGGGAAATGACGCGGCTCAGGGAGTGGTTTTCCCCCGATGAGATTGAGACCATCGCCCAGGCGGCGGAAGATCACCGCGCCTCTTCCGACCATGCCCCCCGCAGCCTGTATGGCCGGATTGTGGCGGAAGCGGACAGGCTCATCGTTCCGCAGAAGATTGTACGCCGCACCATTCAGTACGGACTTTCGCACTATCCGGAACTGTCCAGGGAAGGCCATTGGGAACGGACCGTGGAGCACCTGAACGAGAAATATGCCGAAGGAGGCTATCTGAAACTCTGGATTCCGGAGTCCCCGAACGGGCCGGCGCTGGAGCAGCTCCGCGCACTGATCCGGGACCGGAAGGCGCTCCGTGCCCTTTTTGAAACCATCTTTTACGAAGAGACGGAAAGCTATTCGTAGTAATAGCCGTAGCTGCCTTCGGCACGGATGTGTCCGGCCAGCTGACCCAGTTTGGACCGGATCTGCCGGATGTCCGTATCTACGACCCTTTCTCCGAGGGCCACATCCTTAGGCCATACCAGCTCCAGCAATTCGTTTTTGGTGAAAACGCGGCCGGGGTTGGACGTGAGCAGGCTCAGCAGTTCGAATTCGGTGCGGGTCAGGTCCAGAACCTTTCCCTCGATCGATGCGACCCGCTGTACGGTGTCGATTTTCAGGGCGCCGCTGTCGGGGACGTTGTCGCGCTTGCCCATCTTGGATTCGACCACGTTCATGACATAGTCGCCGCACTTTTCACATTCCCTCACAAGGTCGATGAAGATGGTGCCAACGGCAAAGCTGTAGACATTGTCATCCACGTCGGCGGTATTCTTGGCCCGCAGGGTATTGCGCAGGGCGTCGATGCTGTTCTCGTAATCCTGGGAGAGGTCGTAGTCGCCGTTGCCTTTCAGGATGGCTTCCATGCTTTCCATGGCTTTGTCAAGGAGGGAGAACATCGAAGCGATTCCCTGTTCCTGGCCGTCGGTGAATACGGCTTTCTGGCTGCGTTTGCGCTCCATGGTGCGGGACAGGTTGTACAGGCTGTCGCCGATACTTTCCAGTTCGCTGACGGCGCGCAGCAGGCTGCGGACCTTCCGCTTGGTGTCGTCGCTCAGGTGGGCGTTCCCGACCTGGGCCAGATATCCGCCGATTTCGCTTTCCAGCCGGTCGCTCATCTCTTCCATCTGCTTGATACGCAGGGCTTTCTTTTCAAATTCGTCGGCATCGGAGAGGGTATACAGTTCCCGGACCTCCTGGAACATGCCATGCATTCTTTCGGCAAACAGTTCCGTTTCCTTCTGGGCCTGCAGGACGGCCAGTTCCGGGGTCTTCATGATACCGCTCTGGATGTACTGGAGCTTGAAGCCTTCCTCGCCGGCCTTCTGCGGGATGAGCTTGCTGACAATCATCTCCAGCTGCGGGATGAACCAGATGAGGATGAAGGTGTTGGTCACATTGAACATGGTATGAAACATGGCCAGCACGAAGGACAGTTTGGCCGGGCTCTGGGCCTCGGCGTGCGGGTCTACGCCGACCAGCTGGCAGGCGGTGTTCACGAAAGGATAGAAAAGGGTGAGGACCCACAGTACGCCGAACACGTTGAACAGCAGGTGGGCCAGGGCGGCGCGGCGTGCCTGCGTGTTGGCGGTAAGGGCCGCAATATTGGCCGTGATGGTGGTGCCGATGTTCTCGCCCATGACCAGTGCGATGCCCTGATAGATGGTGAGGACGCCGCTGGTGCACAGCACCATGGTAATGGCCATCAGGGCGGCCGATGACTGGGCGATGAATGTGAGGATGGAGCCGATCACGATAAACAGCAGGACCGTCAGGTAGCTGCCGGAGTCGAAGGAGGAGAAGAAGTTCACGACCGCCTGGTTGTTGGCGAGGTCCATTTCCCGTCCGGTGGAGTTGAGGGTGCCCAGTGCGAAGAACATGAAGGCCAGACCGAAGAGGAAGTCGCCCAGATAGCGGCGTTTGCGGGACTGGATGAGGATGACGGCAATCAGGAAAACCGGCCACACGAGGTTGGTGATATTGAAGGAGAAGCCGGCCGACATGATCCAGGCCGACAGGGTGGTGCCGATATTGGCGCCCATGATCACCGAAATGGCCTGCGAGAGGCTCAGGAGCGCGGCATTGACGAAGGAAACCGTCATCAGGGTGGTGGCCGCCGAGGACTGGACCGCGACACAGACCAGCATGCCGGTAAGCACACCGGTGAAGCGGTTGGTTGTCATGGTGCCTAAGATGTGCCGGAGACCCGGGCCTGCCATTTTCTGCAGGGCTTCGCTCATCACCTTCATGCCGTACATGAGCAGGGCGATGCAGCCGAGGAGTTTCAGGATGGTCAGAATCATGTCGTGAGAATTGTATCTTGTAGGTTGTCGTTCTTGGGTGTTACCATTTTTTCATGTCCGCAAAGATAGGTATTTTTTTAAGGAAAATCCATGCAAATAAAGTATCTTCGCAGTGCAAAATAGTGAGAAAAGACCGAGATATATGCCAAAATACATCGAAATCCGCGGTGCTAAAGCGCACAATCTCAAAAATATAGACGTGGATATTCCGCTGGGGAAGATCGTAGGGATCGCCGGTGTGTCCGGTTCCGGAAAGTCCTCCCTGGCCCTTGGCGTCCTGTATGCCGAGGGCTCCCGCCGCTATCTGGAGTCCCTGTCCACCTACACGCGCCGCAGGATGACACAGGCCTCGCGCGCCATGGCCGACGATGTGCGTTATGTCCCTGCTGCGCTGGCCCTGCACCAGCGTCCGGGCGTTCCGGGCATCCGCAGCACCTTCGGCACGATGTCGGAGCTGCTGAACAGCCTGCGCCTGATGTTCTCCCGCCTGTCCAGCCATCGCTGTCCCAACGGTCACTACCTGGAGCCTACGCTGGACGTAGCCGCCGAGCAGCCCATTTTCTGCCCCGTCTGCGGAGAGCGGGTATACGCTCCCGGCGCCGAGCAGCTGGCCTTCAACAGCGAAGGTGCCTGCCGATGCTGCGGCGGAACAGGCATCGTCCGTACGGTGGATGAATCCACCCTGGTGCCGGATGACACGCTCACCATCGATGAAGGCGCCGTCGCACCCTGGGGGTCGCTGATGTGGTCGCTCATGAAAGACATTGCCCGGGAAATGGGCGTGCGCACGGACGTTCCGTTCAAGGACCTCACTCCCGAGGAAAAAGAAATCGTCTATCACGGCCCTGCCGAGAAACGCCATATTATCTACAAGAACGAGAAGACCAACGGCTTTGCCGAGATGGACTTCACGTATTACAGCGCCGTTTACAGCGTTCAGAACGCCCTTTCCAAGGTGAAGGACGAAGCCGGGATGAAGCGGGTGGAGAAGTTTCTCAAAGAGGATGTCTGCCCGGAATGCGGCGGCACCCGTCTGTCGGAAGCCGCCCGGGCGCCCCTGCTGCGGGGAATCAACCTGGCCGACGCCTGCAAGATGACGCTTTCGGAGCTCATCGAATGGGTGAAGGGTGTGCCGGCATCCCTGCCGGAGCCCATGCGTCCCATGGCAGAACGCATCTGCGAGTCGTTCCTTGACACGGCCAGGCGCCTGGTGGACCTGGGGTTGTCGTATCTGTCGCTGGACCGTGCCGCCGCGACGCTTTCCACCGGAGAGCGGCAGCGCGTACAACTGGCCCGGGCAGTCCGCAACCGGACCACCGGTGTCCTCTACGTGCTGGACGAGCCTTCCATCGGCCTGCATCCTTCCAATCTGGAGGGCCTTACGGGTGTGATGGACGACCTGGTGGCCGACGGGAATACCGTCGTGCTGGTGGACCACGACACGCAGGTGCTCACACATGCCGACTGGATCATCGAACTGGGTCCGGAAGCGGGGGCCAAAGGCGGAACGGTCATCGCTCAAGGGACAGTCCCTGAGCTGGAGGCGAATCCTGCATCCCGTATCGGCCCGTTCCTGAGGGGCGGGATGGAGCCGGCGCTGCGCAGGCCGGACCTTTTTGACCTGGGGGCTATCCGCCTGCGTACCGGGGCCATCCATACCGTCCAGCCTCTGGAGGTAACATTCCCGAAAGGACGCCTGTCCGTTGTTACGGGGGTGTCCGGTTCCGGCAAGACGACCCTGATCCTGGAAAGCCTGGTTCCCGGACTCAAAGCGCGTACAGACGGCACCAAACTGCCCCCGCACGTGCTGGAAATCGAGGCCGACGGCATTCGGCAGGTCAAGCTGATCGACGCGACGCCGATCGGCGTCAATGTCCGCTCTACCGTAGCCACGTACGCGAATATCCACGATGAACTCCGGAAAGTGTTTGCCCGCAGTGAAGACGCCAAGGCCGGCGGCTGGAAGGCGGGGGACTTCTCCTACAATACCGGCCGGCTGCGCTGTCCCACCTGCGACGGAACGGGCTCCATCAGCCTGGACGTCCAATTCCTGCCGGACGTGGACATTCCCTGCCCGGACTGCCATGGCTCCCGCTACGGGCATGCAGCGTTTGAGATTCGCCGGAAAAGCGGGCATACGCTGCCGCAGCTGATGGAGATGAGTGTGGACGAAGCCCTGGACGCCTGTGCCGACCTGCCTCTGGTCCGCAGCCGGCTTGAGGTGCTGCACGGTCTTGGGCTGGGGTATCTGACGCTGGGGGAGGCGACGCCCAGCCTGTCCGGCGGGGAGGCCCAACGCCTCAAACTTGCGAGCGAAATGGGCCGCAGCCAGGGCGACGCCGTGTTCGTCTTCGATGAACCCACCATCGGCCTGCATCCGCTGGATGTCCGGACGCTGATGGGCGTTTTCCGCCATCTGATTGACAACGGGGCCACGGTCATTGTCATCGAACATGACATGGACGTCATCCGCCAGGCCGACTATATCGTGGACATGGGCCCCGGCGGGGGAGTCCAGGGCGGCCGCGTGGTCGCTGCCGGTGCACCGTCCCAGATTGCCGCCTGCCCGGAAAGCCTGACGGGAAAATGCCTTGCCCGACAGGATGCTTTTGTTTTTAAGTTGGACGCTCACTGATACGTTTATGGATTTAACAGCAATTCTAACTTCTGTGCTGACACTCCTTGCAGGAATAGGTGTATTCCTGATCGCGTGTCAGATGATGAGCTCGAATCTGGAAGCTGCGAGTTCGGAGAGACTGAAATTACTCTTTTCAAAAGCTTCAGGCAGTAAGTTGATGGGTGTCGGAATCGGTGCGCTGGGAACGGCCGCCATCCAGAGCTCTGGCGCGACTACGGTCATGACCATCGGCTTTGTCAATGCCGGAATCATTACCCTGGCGCAGGCGGCCACCATCATTTACGGTGCCAATATCGGTACGACCGTTACGGCTCAGATCGTCGCCCTGGGTATGTTCGGGGGCAATTCCGTGTCCACCAGCGTCATCTTTTCGGCCTTCGCCGGGCTGGGCGCTTTCCTGAGCACCTTTGCCAAGAAGAGCGGTCCCAAGACGTTGGGAGGCATCCTCGCGGGATTCGGCCTGCTGTTCGTGGGCTTGGAGTTGATGAGCGGTTCCATGGAAGCGTTTGCTGCCCTTGACGGAGTAAAGACCTTTCTGGCCGGGATCAGCAACCCCATCCTGCTTGTGCTTCTGGGCGCGGTCTTAACCGCCATCATCCAGAGTTCTTCCGTCATGACTTCCATCGCACTGGCCATGGTGGTGACGGGGCTCATCGGGATTGACCAGGGTATTTACCTGACGATGGGTTCCAACATCGGCTCCTGCGTCGTGGCTGTCATTGCCGGTGTCACCAGCGGAACAAACGCCAAGCGTACCGCACTCATTCACCTGCTGTTCAACTGCGCGGGCGTTGTCATATTCATGCTGCTGGCCATGGTTCTCGGCTGGTTCGACATCTCCTACGGGAACCTGTTCGAGAAACTCTTCCCGTCGGCGCCGCAGGTTCAGCTTGCTATGTTCCACACCTTCTTCAATACGGCTACGGTTGCAATCATGCTTCCCTTGACGGGAGCGCTGGTAGGATTGGTGACCCGTCTGATCCCCGAACACGTCGTGAAGCAGGAGGACGGGTTCAGCCTCCGTTATGTGAACGATAATATGCTCCGTACGCCGCCTGTCGCCGTTTCCCAGGTTAAGCGTGAGATTCTCCGGATGGCCGGTATCGCCCTTGAGAATGTGGACCGTTCACTGGATATGGCCGTCCAGCTGGATTTCTCCGGAAAGAGTCAGTTTGAGCGCGACGAGCAGCAGCTGAACTTCATCAACCGGGAATTGGTGGGCTTCGTGGTCAGGCTGAGCGGCAGAAGTGGGCTGGGCGAGAAGGACAGAACCTATCTCTCAGGCACTTACCGCAATATCCGGGATTTGGAACGCGTGGGCGACTATGCCGAGAACATCGTCGAATATGCCACTGTCCTGGCCGACACTTCCCAGCAGTTCTCCGACGACGCCAAGTACGAGATCAGCCAGTTGAAGGCGCTGCTCCATCAACTGTACTCCAAGGCCGTGGACGCCTATCAGAATGAGAGTCTTGAATCCCTTCGCGACGCCAACGCCATTGAAGAGGAAATTGACGACTACACCAAGAGAATGGAAGAAGGGCACATTGCCCGTATGGAGAAAGGGATATGCACGCCTTCGGTGGGTGCGCAGTACCTGGAGCTTTCTTCCAATGCCGAGCGTATCGCCGACCATCTGATCAACATGGCGAAGTCCATCAAGTCCCTCACGGGTTTGAGATCCTAGTTCCCTTTCCGGAGTTATAACTGCCTGATCACTTTGGCGGGATTGCCGGCGGCAACCGCTCCGGCCGGTATGTCCTTGGTGACGATCGACCCGGCACCGATGACGGCATTGTCCCCGATCGTGATTCCCGGGAGGACATGGACGCCGGCTCCGAACCACACGTTGTTTCCGACGTGGATGGGCTTTGTGTAGACCAGCCAGTCTTTCCGCTGCTGCGGATCAAGCGGATGTCCTGCCGTATGGAAGTAACATCCCGGGCCGATGAGCACATGGTCTCCGAACTGGACTTTCGCCCCGTCCAGGACCGTAAGGCCATGATTGGCGAGGCATTCCTTCCCGAAGCTGATGTTGTAGCCGTAGTCACACCAGAAAGGGGGATAGATGACGGATCCTTCACCGATACCGCCCAGCAGTTCCTCAAGGATTTCGCGCTGCGCCTGGAAATCCATCGGAGGAAGCTGGTTGTATTTGTGGCACAGGTTCTTGGCGTGCCTTACCTCGTCCAGGAAATCAGATTCCGCGCCGGCATAATAGAGTTCCCCGGCATCCCTTTTTTCTTTTTCAGTCATTGTTCTGTCTTTAAATGGCGATGGTATGCGAAGTTAAGAATTATCTGACGATTTTCAAGTATCCGCAGTTTTGGAATTGCATCGGTTTTGGCGTACATTTGCAGAAAGAATCAAACAGATGAAGACGATAGAAGTAGTCGCTGCAATTATCAGGAAGGGGGATGCGGTATTCGCGACACAGCGTGGATATGGCCCGTGGAAAGACTTCTGGGAGTGGCCCGGAGGCAAGGTGGAAGCGGGAGAGACGCCTGAAGAAGCCCTTGTACGGGAGATAAGGGAGGAACTGGCCACGGAAATCCGCATCGACAAGTTCCTGCATACGGTGGATTGGAATTATCCCGAGTTCCACCTTCATATGCACTGCTATATGTGTTCTCTTGTAACCGAGGCACTCCATCTGAACGAGCACGAGGCCGCCCGTTGGCTGACCGCTGACACGCTCGGCACCGTCCATTGGCTTCCTGCCGACGAAGGCCTCCTTCCGCTGATTGCCGCGGAACTTGCCGGTAAAGAAAATGATTTAAATTAATACCATGAACAACTTTATCAAACACCTATGCATGGGATTGTGCATTCTCGCCGTCTCTTGCGGAAATCCTTCGCAGGATACAACTGAATTCACCGACAGCGTGGCCGAAGCCCTCGCCAACGGCGGACAGATCAACCTGGACCAGCTCCAGTGGACCAGGGAGCCGTCGGCCTGTGAAATCAAGGATGGCGTCATTTCCGTTACGACAGCCCCGCACACGGACCTCTGGCAGCGGACTTACTATCATTTCCGCAACGACAATGCGCCCGTGCTGCAGATGAAAACCCGTGAACAGTACTTCAGCTTTGTGGTGAAGACCGACTTCACGCAGAGTCACCAGCGCTTCGACCAGTGCGGTGTCGTGATGTACCTGGACAGCGAAAACTGGCTCAAAGGCTCCGTGGAATTCGAAAACGAGGAGTTCCAGCACCTTGGCAGCGTAGCCACCAACAACGGATTCTCCGACTGGGCCACCACGGCCATCCCTGCCGACGTCAAAACCATGTGGTACCGTTTCTCCCGCCGGGCCGACGACTACTGTATCGAGTGCTCGACGGACGGCGTGAACTTCAGCCAGATGCGCATCTGCCACATGTATGCAGGCGGCGGTGAGATTTCCTTCGGCATATACGCCTGCTCTCCGGAGGAGTCTTCTTTCACGGCCGTGTTCTCCGACATGAAGATTACCGAGTGCATGTGGAAGGCCCACGACGGACAGCAACCGGACGCGTCTTAACTTGGCCTGAAACAGTTTCCTCTGGTGGGACTATGCTCTGGCCGTAGTGTGGTTCCTGGCAAACTTCCTGTTCTTCTTGCCGCACGGCTCAGCCTTCCAGGTGCAAAAACGGGCAAAAATGCACCTGAAGGGCGGTCAAAGCTGTGCCTCAGGTGCAAAAACGGGCAAAAATGCACCTCGCGAAGGGAGGGGCGGGGTGCTTGGGAAGGTATTAAAGTGCCAGTTTGTACTGTTCGTCGGTAACGGGCTCCAACCACTCGTTGGAAGCGCCTCGCGCTACATCCGCCGCTACCTGATGGAAAAAGCCCGCAGCATGCTGCTGGACGGCCAATCCGTCTCCGCCGTTTCCGACGCCCTGGGCTTCGAATACCCCCAGCACTTCACCCGCATGTTCAAGAAAGAGTTCGGGGTTGCGCCCAGCAAGGTCGGTGAGGCAGTGTAGCAGTTCTTGAGGATATCTAGTTAGACCGGTCTGTGAGTTCCGCCAGTTTTTATTGGCGCAGGTAGGTGACAATCTGGCGCAGGTGCGTTTTCATGCCACTGACTTGCGCCACCAGAACGCACAGAAGGCCGATTTGCGGCGCAGGTCCCCAACACCAAATCGGACCTGCGCCAAATATCTTGCTTACCTGCGCCAAAAAGATACCGACCTTTGGCTGACTTTCTCCCAACACTGACTATTGCGGCAAAGAACCTGGCCACGGAGATGACTAATTACAATGTGGAAGGAAAAAACCTGTATGGAGAACGCGCTATAACAAGCGAGCACATGCAGAATAATCAGAGTGTCAGGGAAATGCTTGGCAAACGAGGAATTCGCCCGGAAGAACTCCCTCCGGCAGAGGACATCAAGAAGCTGGAGCGCCGTGTTGCTTCTGAGGAGAAGAGGATTGAAAAGTCTTCATCGAAACTTCCCAAAAAGAAGTAAAATCGGCCTTCCAGATGAGTAC